>Ga0335395_10000570_pt1 | contig 23045 bp, 25 predicted proteins | sample MAT02_FD_205744 | JGI IMG/M metagenome (GOLD analysis project Ga0335395, IMG submission 205744) | Freshwater microbial communities from Lake Fryxell liftoff mats and glacier meltwater in Antarctica - MAT-02 (spades assembly) (version 2) ...
CAATGCAGTGGCTCCCCAATGCCCAACCTGACAAAATAATTGTTTATTCTTAGCAACTTACTTGGAAAGTGTTTCTATGATCGGACGGACTAGCCAATTAAAACCAACTTTGAGTTGATGATCTAAAGTTGGCAATCTATATAAATAGGCAATCCGGCGGGCGACGGATGCTAAGGGGCCATCTAGTTTCATTCCCAAACCAGTGAGAGTGGCGTTGTCTATTCCTAGTGCCATCATTTCTCCTAACTGTTGGTAGCGGAAGGGAAGCAGGGGGCGATTCGTCAAACTTGCCCAGATATTCCAAGCAGTATAATCAGCTTGTTGAAAAGCTGCTTGTGCGGTGGCGGGGACTTGCTGTCCTTCAATATCATGACAGTCTGCTAAATCTCCCAAGGCAAAGATTTCTGGATGATCAATGACTTGCAGATTTGATGTAGTGCTGATTTGACCACGTTGATTTTGCTTGAGAGAAAGAGATTTCACTACGGGCGCAACCCTGGTTCCCACAGTCCAAATTACCAAATCTACGGGAATCGTGTCTAACTGGTTTTTGTACTCTAAGGAAATGGAATTTTGCTCTATTGATTCAACTTTGGTTTCTAAATCCAGAAACACGCCACGGGCTTCTATTGCTTTTTTTGCTGCTTCCCGGTTAAATTCTGGGGAAGTTCGCAAAATTTGGTCAGCAATTTCAATGATCCGAAAGCGTCCTCTTTCACCTAGTCTGTCGGCTAACTTACACGCTAACTCTACACCACTGTAGCCAGCCCCAACGATCGCTACCCGAATTTTATCAGCATCCGATTCTTCTAAAAATCGCAAGCGTTCTTCCAAACGATAAGCATCAGAGATTGTGCGGAATGTGTAAGCGTAGGCTATCGCACCAGGCACTAAATCTAACGGTGTCTCACCTCCTAGCGCCAACACTAAGCGATCGTAAGGGATTTCCGGCCCTTCATGTACATTTACCAGTTTCTGGTCGATGTTAATTCCAGACACAACCCCTTGATAAAAACGCACCCCTGTGCCTTGTAAAAGTTCTTCAAACGGTGGGGCAATTTCCCAGGTTTGCAGTTCGCCAGTGAGTAATTCGTAAAGTAAAGGAGAAAATAGGAAGCGATCGCTTTGATCTACCAGAACAATTTCGGGTTTTTGCGTAGATTCCCAAGGTAACTGGCTTAAGCGCAAGGCTGTGTAGAGACCACCAAAGCCTCCGCCAAGGATACAAATTCTAGAAGTTTGTTGAGTCATCGTTTCTATCTATGGGACGGTCAATGCTAGCTGGGCAACTAACTTCAGTCTAGTAAGTTAAAGCGGACTTTTCAAAATCCCCTAAAGTTTTTCAGACATTAGTCATTTCTCATTAATCATTTTTGACGGTTATATAACTGGAGATTCGCTATAGTTAACGGTTAACAGGCAACGGCTAAAAGGAGTTAAAGAGATGGAAATTAAGCCAACTGACCCATCGCTAGCACTCATGGAAATTCCCCCTGGCTATCTCAACATTATGGGTTACGTTGATCAGTCAGAAGTTAATGGCCCTGGTTGTCGTGCAGTCATCTGGGTACAAGGTTGTCTTCGTGAGTGTCCTGGCTGCTTTAATACTAACTCCTGGTCTTTTGAAGCTAACCAATTGATTGCTGTTGATACCCTTGCCGAGAATATTCTCAGTAATCCCCACAACACGGGTGTCACGTTCTCTGGTGGAGAACCCTTTTGGCAAGCAACTGCACTAGCGTCTTTAGCTCGTAAGGTAAAAGCTGCTGGATTAAATGTAATGTCTTTTACTGGGTTCACTCTTAAGCAACTACAGTCTCAATCAGCGCCGCCAGGTTCCCAAGCATTGTTAGAACAACTTGATATTTTGATTGACGGGCCTTTTGTCCAATCTCTGGCAATTAATTCTCCCAACTCTCCAGTCTCTTCTAGCAATCAACGGGTTCGGGTGTTAAATCCGGCTTTTCAAGACCAGATTTCCTGGGCTAGCGACCAAATAGAAATCCACATTCTCAAGGATGGTGGGCGCATTGTTACTGGCTACCAAGGTGGACTAGGACTAACGTAGGGGCGCGGGGACAGGGCGAGAGGAGGGAGTTATATCATGTCCGCTTAGATTGCTTATTAAACTCAAAGAACCCCACCCCGCCAAAGGTGTGCTTTGTCTCCCCTCCCGAAGAGCGGGGAGGGGTTGGGGGTGGGGTGCAATGACTGTGGAAATCGTAACTAAATTATGCGGACATGATATTAAAACTTGAAAGTTGAGCTTCTGAGGGTCAACGTTCACCTTCTGAAGGTCAACTTCCAGCTTCTGAAGGTCAACTTCCAGCTTCTGAGGGTCAACGTCCACCTTCTGAAGGTCAACTTCCAGCTTCTGAGGGTCAACGTCCACCTTCTGAGGGTCAACTTCCAGCTTCTGAGGGTCAACTTCCACCTTCTGAGGGTCAACTTCCACCTTCTGAGGGTCAACTTCCACCTTCTGAGGGTCAAATTTTTACTTTCCCGCTCCCTCATCGAAGAGAAGCTATCTTTAAATGCAGCTTTCTTTGGGACGGATTATAGTTAATGAAAATACTAGACCAGAATTTGACTAGACTATTTCAGACAATTTTTACTGAACACCGGGTACTTTGGGCTGTTTTACTCCTGAGTGCAGCACTGGTGGTAACGCTAGCGCTATCGCTTTCTCAAGGAGCAGTACCTTTAAGTATGTCGGAATTTTGGCAAGCCATTCTCCGCGAAGGCGATCCGGTTAAACAGACAATTCTCTGGGATTTGCGTCTCCCACGCATTACAGCTGCTCTGATTGTGGGCGCAGCTTTGGGAATGTCAGGAGCGCTGCTGCAAGGAATGTTACGCAATAGTCTTGCTGATCCATTTATTTTGGGCATTTCAGCAGGTGCAGGATTAATTGTGATTCTGATGATTGTGTGGCAAATATTCCCGATCGCAATTCCTTTAGCTGCGTGGATCGGAGCTATTTTAACTTCTGCGATCGTTATTTTGCTCGGTCGTGCAGGATCGGGAATTTCAGTTGAGCGGTTGATTTTAGGCGGGGTGGCGGTGAGTTCTTTATTTGGTGCTGTACAAAGTACATTGCTACTTTTAGCTGAAGACGGTCAAATTCAAATTGCGCTGAGTTGGTTGGTTGGTAGTCTCAACGGACGGGGTTGGCAAGAAATTGCGACAGCTGGCCCTTATATCATCGTTGCATTGATCGGGGGATGCTTGCTGGCGCGATCGGTAAACGTGCTGGCTTTGGGGGATGATTTAGCTGTGGGTTTGGGGGTTTCGTTGACGCGATCGCGCCTGTTAATTGGTGGTGTCGCCACTTTATTAGCCGCAGGTGCAGTCAGCATCAGTGGTTTGATTGGATTTGTTGGTCTTGTTGTCCCTCACGGTGTCCGCCTCATCGTTGGCACAGATCATCGCTTTGTTTTGCCACTTTCCGCCCTTGCAGGTGCATGGTTACTGACTTTTGCAGATTTACTCTCTAGACTAGGAGCGGTAGAACTACCAGTAGGTTCCGTCACTGCGTTGCTGGGTTCACCGCTATTTATCTGGTTACTTTACCGTCGTTCTGCTGGGTTTAATAAATTTTGAGCTAATACGCTTGGGTTAAGAAAATTTTTCCTTCTCTCTGTGTTCTCTGCGCCTCTGTGGTAGCCTGCGCTACAAGAGGCTGTGCGCCAAGCAGACGCAAACGCGAGAGCGTCTACGTTAAAAAAACGACTTTTACAAAGACTGCTAACCTTCACCCAAGCGTATTGGACTATATTTACCGAGGTTTACTGACTATACTTTCAAGATCATTTAGCTAAGTCTGCTCATTTTGCTCTGCTCGCGGAACAATAAAAATTGCTGGTGTATTCCCTACAACAGCAACAAGCAGAATGATCAGTTTTGGTTTATTTACCTCCTGTACTTTAACATGGACGAGGTATTTTTTATTTTTGAATTCAAAGATACTTTTCTGGACTGATACCTATTTAATTTATTGGCTTGCATTTATGCCAATTACCCCCATGATTATTAAGGCAATCGACATAAGTTTCATGAATGTGGCAGATTCACGAAACCAGACAATACCAATAATAGCAATTAAGACAGTTCCTAATCCAGCCCAGACAGAATAAGCTACACTCACTTCAAGTTTCTTGAGAGCAAGGGTTAAAAAAGTAAAACAAAGTCCATAGAAGACAACTATTAATATGGAAGGGCCTATTTTAGTAAATCCTTGCGATAACTTCATGCAAGTTGTGCCTGAAACTTCAAAGAGGATTGCGGCGATAAGGTAAATCCAACTTGTTGACATATCTGTTATCAGCAGTTTGTGAAGAATCTCTTATTATCTCTGTGAAATTAAAAAAATACAACAGGTCAAATTATTATCATTATTTGTGTGAATCTACTAAACATTTGTAGGATACGCTACGCATTGGAAGCTTTAAGCGCAGTAACACTTATACCGACCTTTTAAATAAAATTGCTATATTTATATATTTAAAGTCTGCTTTTGCCGAACTTATCGAACCCCAATAGTTCAGTTTACAGTACATTTATAGTAAGGATATTTATGGATCGGTAATCATCATCAATCAGGTGATAAAAACCGAATTTACCCCGCTTTTATTTTTAAATAGTATGAGAACAAAGCAAGGAATCAAATCCTCAATTAGTTAGACACAGGACTTACGCAAAAAAAGTTCTGAAGTAGCGGTAATTCATGAATTACCGCTACGACAAATCAGATTTTTGAGACAATTTTGGAGAGCATCCCAATTTTGCTTAAATCTTTTCCCTCACCCCCAGCCCCTCTCCCAAAGATGGGAGAGGGGAGACATAATTCTAGTTCCCCTTCTCCCATCTTTGGGAGAAGGGGTTAGGGGATGAGGGCTATCAAGGTTTTTGCACATTTGGGATGCTCCCCAATTTTGCGTAAATCCTAAGACAGTAAAGATAGTGATTATCCGAGGTAGAGATATGGCATTAGTACGTTTAAACCCCTGGCAAGAATTTAATGCGATACAACGTCAAATCAATCGCTTATTTGATGAAGATATGCCAACTACATTTTTGGATAGAGGCTTATCCAGAGTTACGGTTGCTGAGTTAAAAGAAACTGAAGATGCAATTATTCTGTTGCTAGAACTTCCGGGAATTGAAGTTAAAGACTTGGATTTGCAAGTTACAGAAAATGCTGTATACCTGAGCGGTGAGCGGAAGTCTGAAGCTAAATCTGAAGATAAAGGTGTAATCAAAAGCGAATTCCACTATGGTAAATTCCAACGTGTAATTCCTTTACCTGCTCGGATTCAAAATACCAGTGTTACGGCAGATTATAAAGATGGCATCTTGAACCTGACGCTACCCAAAGCTGAAGAAGAAAAGAATAAAGTTGTCAAAGTCAATCTAGCATCATCTGGCTAATTCCAGCTATATGTCTGCTAGCTATCTATTAAACTAAATAAAAAGCGCTCCCCAAAAAAGGAGCGCTTTTTCGCGTGAATTACTCAGCCTATACAGATTTATTACAAAAGTGCAAAATTTTAAATCTAGTAAAGTGTGTTATCGCCGAAAGGACGACACCACCTCAGATTTTAAGTGCGCTAGGATGAATGTTCTAACGCACCCGACAAAACTTGCTCTTTATTATAATCCACCTTTCTTCGTTAACCGTTAAGCTCTTCTTCTTGATGGGTTTGGATTACACAGTCAGAAGTGGGCTTGGCAACGCAGGTAAGAACCCATCCTTCATCAAGTTGATCATTGTCTAAGAAGTTCTGATCTGATTGGTCAACTGTACCTGAAATTAGCTTCCCGGTGCAAGTAGAGCAGGAACCAGCGTTACAGGAATAAGGCAAATCTAGTTCATATTCCTCGTTAGCGATCTCTAGGATGTACTCATCATCAGGAACGTCAATTACTTGTTCACCGTCTGGGGTCTTTAATGTGACCTTATAAGTTGCCATGTAACAATCCCTAACTAATATAAACTCCATATTCGATACTACGGGTTTATGTGCTGCTAGTCTAGAGTTGATTGTGGTTGACTGTTTTAGATTCTCCAGCCGCACCGAGGCTGTTGCTGTGGGTGTCAGATTGGGTTTAATTATGCTGTAATCTGTAATCAATTATCGGTTGGATGCAATAGACCTCTTGCATACAGAGATTTTCAGTTGAGTAGCCTAAAAGGAAAGAGGTGTATTCATTTCAAAACTGCTTGTAAATCAAATGATGACATACAGCCTCCAATGAGGTCATGGTATATGTATCACATTTGATTGATCATTTATATGAATATTTTAATGCTCTCTTCCACCTTTCCCTACCCACCAACGCGCGGGGGAACCCAAGTCAGGACATTTAATTTACTTAAATACCTGAGTCAACGCCATAGTATTACCCTGGCGACTCAACGCGAGGGCGATGTTACAGACGCAGAAGTAGCAGGATTACGCGATTGTGTCGATCATCTAGCCATTTTTGAACGCCCGCCAGATTCTCAAACCACCGGAATATTGAAGAAAATACAGCGATTTGGTAAATTTCTGCAACAGGGAACACCGCCAAGTGTACTCAACCGCTACTCAGCTGAGATGCAAACGTGGGTTGATAACTGGGTGGAAGCGGGGAAATGTGATGTAATTACCTGCGAACATAGCGTGAATGAAGTTTATGTGCAGCCCCATTTTCAGAAACAGTTAAAAACTATAGTTAATGTTCATAGTTCCGTTTACGCTACCTGTCGAAACCAACTATCAACGGGCATTTCAGAAAATTCGCTCAGAGACAAAATTAATCTGCCACTTTTGCGGCGTTATGAGCAAAACTACTGTGCTAAATTTTCGGCAATTGTTGCGACAACAGAAGAAGATAAAATTCAACTACAAGAGTTTAACCCCAATAGTGAAATTACAGTTATTCCCAATGGTGTAGATTTAGTTTATTTCCCCAACCGTACCACCGATCCAGGTGGACACCGTTTAATTTTTATCGGTGCAATGGATAATTTGGCAAACATTGATTCTGTCTGCTTTTTCAGCAACGAAGTTTTGCCAGAAATCCAAAAATTGTATCCTAATACAACTTTCGATATTGTCGGTTCTCATCCGGTGTCAGAAGTTTTAGCACTTGATCAAAAACCAGGAATTAATGTGATTGGGCGTGTGCCTTCGATGGTAGAGTATTTACATCAATCTAGCATCTGCGTTGTACCCATGCGGACAGGGTTTGGTATTAAAAATAAAACTTTAGAAGCAATGGCAGCTGGTGTACCTATAGTGGCTAGCGATCGCGGCTTAGAAGGATTAGTCGTAGACGTTGCTAGTCATCCATTACGGGCATTACGAGCAAATAAATCGGCAGAGTACGTCAGCGCTATTAGTCAACTTTTTGATCACCCACATCTGCGTTCAGAATTGTCTCACAACGCCAGACAACTGGTAGAAACAGAATTCACTTGGGATATTGCTGGTAAAAGCTATGAACAAGTGTGTCTTAAAAGAGATTAATACTAATTCGTAATGGCGCTACTTTAACGTAATTAGCACACACATAAAAATGCTTGCTCTAATAGATATCCCACCACTAGCTTCTAGATAAATTTTAATTTTTCTTTCTTGTCAATGTGGGACAGATGTGTGTAGAGACATTGCATTTCAACGTCTCTACAAATTATCCTATCTAAATCGAATTGGTTCAGGGTGAGCTTGTAAAGAAACACATCAATTATTGTCAAATTTAGTCGAAGCACCTAATACAAGTAATTTCTTATGCTTACCTTTATTCTTCTTTTTGAGTGTTGTCAAATAATTATCAACGTAGCGGAAAGCAGCTGCACCATCGTAATCAGCAATGGCTATAGCTTGTAAGAAAACTTTTGAAGGAATTTCAAACCCTAAAAATTTTTCGGTGAAAATTAACAAATCTTTATCTGTAGCAGGAAAAGTAATTTCCTCTGTCTCTTCTGGATCAGAAAATATATCTTCAATTAATGCTTTGTACATTTTGTACCTCCCCAAAAGCATAAGACGCAAAGCCTGTGATAAAGTTTAGCTGCTGATCACGAGTTTGTAAGTTAACTGGGAGTTCAGTCCCAGGACATCCAATCTCGCGCAAAATCTCCAAACAATAAGAACCGAGTTGAATGTATGGAGCAAGCTCCAATTCATGAGATACTTCTAGAGCCATCTCCAGATTGACTTGGATAACCGTCTTTACAGGGTTGGTCATAAACACGCCCTAATAAACTGGATGCTCTAAGTTTTGATCACAAGTAGAAATAGCGTAACGGTGTTTTTGCGGATTTTATGAAGAGGAGAAAATAAAGTATCAGCGCATTTGCGGTAATGTATCCGAAATTATGCAAATAAGTCTGAGATGCGCCACCAGAAGACGTTGGCATACCCCTTTGGGTGTCTTGCTACGCACATCCTGTCGCAAATAAGATAAGTGTTTAACTAACGTACTGGACAAATTCATCGTGATGTGCATTAACGATGATCCCGGAAGTTTTCAGGCTTTTCTTAATTATCCTGCGATGCCTACGGCGGTAAACTACGTAAATAGACCATGCTGTAGGGGCATAGCAATGCTGTGCCCTTATGAAAGATGGGGTTTTTAAACTTATTCATATTTGGTATTTATTATCAATGCATAAGTCCTAAAGCGATCGCTCACCAAAATCAAGTATGAACACGTCAAAATATTTTCGACACAATAACGCATTTTTGGAAAAACTGAATCCTTATGCATGTTTAGTTAATCAGATATAGCGTTTCCTAATCAGATGACGTACATCATAGCTGACTTTTCACGGTATCTGGAAAACCTCTCTCTAAATCTCTCTCCTAAGAGGAGAGAGATTTTGAATTTTCCCCCTTCCCGCGTCGGGAAGGGGGTTAGGGGGTTAGGTGTTTCGTGGCTTTTCCACATAACGTGAAAAGTCAGACATCATAGCCCCCTCATCGCTTGCGGGGAGGGGGTTGGGGGTGGGGTTCTTGTACCTCACTCAACTGAGAACCGCTATATATAAAACAACATTAATTATGTTTAAGGTGATTTCATCAGAAATTTATAATTCAAGACCTTGCCTTATGCAAACATTAAAATGAGGAAGCATATTTGATCTGTAAAGCTACAAAAGAATATATTATGCCCATTGTTCTTCTAGATATTTTTGGTGTAGACGATTCCAATATATTGGGTGAGCAGAAAATCGATACTAAAGATGTTAATAACATTAATTGATGGTAGAGGTGGCAATGACAGATTACCATTGAACACGGCAGTTGCTTTAGCTCTCTGAACCAGAGCGACACACTACCTCATCCTGAGTGTTGAATTATTCCATTTTAATGATATTATTCTACAAAATTCCGGAGTAAACCTTGTGGCATTTACGAGAAATCAATTATTCAAGTTATCTGTTAAATGTTTATCAGCAATTACAGCAATAATAACGATTCTCCCATTACCAGTTAAAGCAGCTACATTTTTAGTAAATGAACGCGCTCTTTTAGGAGGCAATGATGAAGTTGATTGGGGAAGCTTAGGTAAAGTATTCAATCCGTCTGCGCCTGACTTCTCTGTTTTTTTACCTAACTCTTTTTCAGCAAAATCCCAAGGTGGTTTAGGCTTAGATGTAAATATAGCTCCAGCTAAAAGTTTTCAGATTACTCCACCGTTTATCTTTCAAACGTTACCTCCACCTGGCATTCGGACTAACTTCGCCCAAGGAGATTTTATTCTCTTCGGAGGTATAAACCCAGCAGGTTTTCGACCTCTTCCTCCTGGTTCTCCTGATCCTCGGACTGAGGGGAACGGAGGGCCTTTTAGCATTAGTTTTGCCCAGCCTGTTTTTGGCGCTGGTACTCAGATAGCTGTAGATATTAGTAATTTAGAAGTTGAAACTTTTATCAACGCTTTTGATAGTAAGAATAACTTGTTGGGTAGTTTCTCAACTTTAAGTACTTCGTCGCTAAAATTAGATAACTCGGCAGTATTTTTGGGGGTTCGTAGTGACACTGCAAACATCTCACGACTCGTTTTTAGCAGTTCTGCTCCACAATACGGCTTGGCTATTAATCAGGTAAGTATTGTTGCAGTTACTGAACCAACTTTGACCTTAGCGATATTAGCTTTTGGTATTTCAGGTGCTGTTTTAAAACTACGTCAGCGCCCTTGATCAAATAATTGCTAATTCGTAATACTCGCCTCCAGCGATAAGCAAGCTACGTAATTTGTAATTGAAGAGGGTACAGCAGCCCACACCAAAATCTTTGATTGGGTGGTTTGGAAAACCCTATCTACGAGACGTTCTGGCTAGCAAGATCCCCATAGGGGTACGCAAACTCGCTTTTTCGTGTTGCTATCAGTGATGAGTCCTTAGCTCAAGACATTTCTAAATAAGAAATCACCAGGTCAGTTAAAACAGCCCTTTTCCCAGTAGGGATAATACAGTTCGGTTAAGGGAAAAGGGTAAATTCAAACATGCACCCTTTTTCCCAGATCACACTTTTAGGTGAGGAGTGCTTATCATAACCGTATTGTCAATAGGGAATCATAACTAACTTAATCGGTATATCAGATAATTTATTTTCCGGAAATCGCCTAACAGTGATTGTAGTTAACAATTACGTAGCTTGTTTCTCGCCTCCGGCGAGTATTCTCAATGACGAATTATTTTGACATTTTCACAGTGTCAAAATAATTCGTCATTGAATAATCTCAATTTCTTGGACATACTCAAACTTCAGTCAGACGTAAGTTCCACATAATTCTTATCTTTAGCCAAATTAAAGTCAATGTCATACAAAGAATTAGAACACATCATAGACGCTAAGATTCAAAAAGCTATACGGAAGCACGAGACTATAGTTGCTTTTATTAGTAGTATTATTGGCTTGATTTTTCTAGTGGGTTTGTTCCATGCTATTTTGCTCAACCACACTCAAATTCAATCATTTTGCTTGAAATGATTACTGGTTGCATTCAAGATTTTTTTATGATCAAGTGTTCCCTATTGTCTATAAAATTAATCCAAGTTACACATATTTATTATAAAAGTGGATTCCACTATGCAGACTAAAAATAATAGCAGGGCTATATTTGTCTTATTTTTGACTGTATTTATAGACTTGCTTGGCTTCGGAATTATCCTGCCGATACTGCCTTTGTATGCTGAACAATTCGGCGCAAAACCTAATGAAGCGACGCTACTTGTAGCTATTTATTCTTTAATGCAGTTCTTATTTGCACCATTATGGGGTAAATTTAGCGATGCCTGCGGCGGGCTGCGCCAACGCTACGGTCGCCGTCCAATTTTATTACTGACTTTATTCGGTTCTGTAATTGCATACGCAGGGTTAGGCTTTGCCAACTCATTATGGATTTTGTTTATTGCTCGTAGTCTTGCCGAGATTATGGCTGATGTATCCAAAACTTTAGATCCTCCGATAAATTGGAGGAATTTGAGAAGGTTATTCCCGCTTTTTACTACGAATTAGGAATTAATATGACAGGTCGCCGAGCATTGTTTTTAGGCATCATTGTAAGCATCCTCCTCACCTACGCAATTTGGGTAGGTGGAAGCATTCCTGCAAGCATCACCAAACTTCCTGACCAAGGATTAAACTGGTATTACTGGAAACTTCCCCAACCAACCTTTTGGAGTCGAGCGACGGCTTGGGGCATGTACCTTGGGCATCAGTTTAGCATTTGGGGGTGTATCTGGTGGGCGCAGCGATCGCAGCTAAAATATAAATCAGCGTTGCACCCGATTAATTACCTCATGCTTGCTATTAATGGTGCATTCATTGCTTTACACTTCCTCCAGACCTATATTTGGTACGATGCTCTAGCTCAAGATACCTCAATTTGGGCTTCTCAGGGCGCGGTTGTCCTCCTACTGGTCTTCGTACTGATTTTGGAAACGCCTCGACGTGGTTTGTTTTTTGGCAATTCTGTTCCATTCCATCAACAGTTTTTGCAAATTATCAAGCTGTACCACGGCTACTTTTTCTCCTTTGCCGCTATCTACACCTTTTGGTATCATCCAATGGAAGCGACTTTGGGGCACTTGATTGGTTTTCTCTATATGTTCTTGCTTCTGCTGCAATCGTCATTGATTTTTAACCGCACCCATGTAAATCGTTGGTGGACATTTACTTTGGAAGCATCAGTTCTTTTACATAGTGTAGTTGTATCGTTTATGCTAGGACAAAGCAAGTGGCCAACATTCCTCTTTGGTTTTCTTGGCATTTTAGTACTTACTCAACTCCACGGTCTACCTCTAGGTATCTCGACTAAACGGGCTATCTACGGAGCCTTTTTAGTAAGTGTAATGGCCGTTTATGGGCTGACTGAACGCGGCTTGGGCAGAATTTACGAAGTAACCTATATTCCTCTGATTGAGTTTGGGCTAGTTGGCGCAATTTACTTAATCTTCCTGCTCATCTTATGGACAATTTCTCGTTTACCTCTCAAGACGTAATATGATTGATACCCTGTCGAACGCTGGAATCTCTATGTCGTCTCAGGTATCGCTCCCCCAATCGCTCCAGAAAGACCTAGCCCTCACCGCTCTTGCGCCCATGCAGGATGTAACAAACCTCTGGTTTATGAAGGTCATTGCCCAGTATGGCAGCCCTGACTACTTCTTCACCGAGTATTTCCGTGTTAATGATACCTCACGGCTCAATCGTAGTATTCTGGCAGCAATTACCGAAAACGACACGGGTCGCCCCGTTTTTGCTCAAATGATTGGCGAAAGCATTCCAGATTTAGTAAGAACAGCACAGGAACTCTGCCGCCATAATATCGCTGGAGTTGACTTGAACATGGGCTGTCCAGCACCTAGAATCTATCGCAAAAATGTTGGAGGTGGATTGCTGCTCTCACCAGAAAAAGTGGATCGGATCTTGGCAGAACTGCGGCAGACGGTTAACGACCGACCTTTGACCGTCAAGATGCGCGTAGGCTTTGAAAATACAGATACCTTTTACGAAATTCTAGATATAATTAACCGCCACAGCATTGATTTGCTGAGTTTGCATGGTCGCACGGTGAAAGATATGTACCACGGGGCAGTGAAATATGATTTGATCGCCTCTGCGGTCAAACAAGTCCATTGTCCAGTGCTTGCCAATGGCAATATCCACTCTGCGACAACTGCTATTGAAGTGCTTTCTCAAACGGGCGCGGCGGGTGTGATGGTGGGACGCTGGGCGATCGGGAATCCTTGGATTTTTAATCAAATTCGGCAGGCTTTGCGCTTCGAGCCGATCACGCCCGTTCCTTTAGTAGAGGTACGAAACTATATTGATCGTTTATCGCAGACACCGACAGCAGCAACTATGCCAGAGCGATCGCGTGTAGGCTACCTCAAAATGTTCCTCAACTACATTGCCCTGAGTGTTGACACTGAAGGTCATTTCCTGCGGCTGATGCGACAGACGCAGACCGAAGTAGAACTGTTGAACCTCTGCGATCGGGTTCTCCTTGCTGATCTGACGAAAACCTTAGCCCTAGCACCGCTTCTAAAAATATAGGCAAACCTATGTAAGCCTCATTTAACTCTACGGTGTAAGTTTAAAACGTCCTTTCTTAGTGCTTATGCTTCCTCAGTGTTGAGGTTGTCCAAGAAACTCCAGTTAGAAACAGCAAAATAATCGTGTCTGCGATTAATTCTACTGGAACGTTTGATAATTTTATTCAGTTGACTCCAAAAGCTCCATACGTGCTTTTCTTCATTCACTGAAGAATAGGCGGTTATGGAGCTTGGTGGTTTTTCGGATAATCTCATACCACGACGCCCAATCACTAACGCTGCGGCACAGTCACTAGATAGTGCATACATTTTCATGTATTTCACCAATCCAATCAAGCTGGAGTAGGCTGGATTTACAGTCTTAAGTTCAATCCCACGATTAGACAGGATTGATTCAAGTAATTGATAAAATCGGCTGTACGCCCAGCTTGATAGCATTCGGGCATATCTTCTGGACTCTTCCCCCAATCGCTCTTTAAAGTCGTTAAAATCTAATTCTTCGCAAACAACAGGACATTCAAATAAATGTGCTAACCGTGCGAGTTCTAAACATGCCGTCAGGATTTGAGCATCTTGTTTACCAGACGGTAATCCCATCAGCAAAGAAATTCTGCCAAAGGATTTTAAATTACCTTCACTGTCAACATAAGCCCATCCAATAACGCTTGGGTTCATGTCGATACCTATACAGCCATAACCAATACTTATTGACTTCTGCAATACAGGCTTTGGGGTGAACTGAACAGCTACAACCCATTTGGAATTTTTGTAGAAAAAATGCCAAGTCTTTGAGCCAGATTCCGGCAATCTGTTTATATTGCGATGGAAGTTACCAATTTGAGAACTAACTATTTTACCAAATCTAGATTCTAAGCATGATGGAACTCGCAGCTTGATTGTGTTTCCATCCCACTGAGAAACTTGATTTCCAAACGTTTCATCCTTAGAGCCAACAATAAAAATATTTCCCTTTGGTACTGAAACTTGAATGGGACTACTTTTTAAGTGTTGCAACTTATTTTGGAATAATGAAAACTTTCGTTTTTTGTGGTGAATCTGAAATTTTAGGTAATGCGCGTTTGTGTTTCGATATTTAATTGAACAAGATAATGGGAAATTACAACCACTTTTAGAATCCTGCCAATTTTTCTTAGTGTAGAACTTACGTGCTAATTTCAGCTTGCGCTCTGCTTTCTCCAACCACTTTTCAACGGATTTAATTTTACCTTGAATTGTTTTAATGTGTCGTTGTCTATTTTCTTTTGCCCCATCTACTTTACATGAAGCAAAACTGATTACACCATTTGCATGACGCTTGTTAATGCCATAACTTTTCTGTAAATGCGTGTTCCAGGCAGATTTATTCAACTCCACATCCGATAATAAATGATTAACAGTTTCAATTGCAGCACAGTGAAATATCGGGGCATAAGTTTCGAGGAACATTTCTAACTGAGTCTTCCCTAACTCATTCATCTCTGCGACTGGTGTTGGCAATCCTTTGCAGTAGGTTAAAGTAGACACTGATTCCACCTTCAATGTGGTTATACCTCAGTATATCACCTAACATCAAGAGAATACACCGCATCTTGTCTGTCTAAATCTGCTTTTTGATCGTGACTTGAAACTCGTGCATAAGCTATTGTTTTACCAAGTCTTTGTTCTACAAAATCAGCAAGCTGGTATCTCCGATGTCCTCCATCGGTTCTGACTGATTTAATCTTGCCCTCACGCTCCCATCGTCTAATTGTGTCAACGCTAACTGCCTTTAAATCTGCTAATTCCCCAATACTGATCAACCTATCCATCTTTTACCTAGAATTAGATTAATTAATTCTAGGTAAATCTATATATTCTCGCAATAGTGCTTAACCCTCCTTGAGCGTGTAACTATGGCAACTATTTAGTTCAGGTTTATCAGTACAACAGATATACAGACTAGAGTTGCCGATAAAAAAAAGGTGATCGCGTCCTTGCTTTATCCCCGCCATGAACCAGCTTATGGGGCGGGATTATTGGCATTAAAGGCTTTAGCTGGTAATAGTCCTGACTACGAACATTTTTGAAGTAAGGTTGATTAGCTGGACATGCTATAAATAAACATTAAAAAACTCACAATTTTACTCACCACTACTAAGAATTTTTTGCTGTTGATAACGCAGTTTAAATTGCTGTTGTTGTATTTTATGATCCACAATAGGTTCAGGATAGCCAACAGCATGACGTTCTAAAGATGGAATTTTCCCAGTAACTAAATATTCTGTATCTACAGACCTTAATTCTGACACCCATTGCCGAATATATTCCCCCTCTGGATCAAATTTTTGTGTTTGACTGGCTGGGTTAAAAATTCGCACAGGTTTAGGATCCATGCCGCTAGAAGCACTCCATTGCCAACCCCCATTATTAGCAGATAAATCACCGTCAATCAGGTGCTGCATAAAATATTTTTCTCCCAATTGGGGATTAATTAGCAAGTCTTTGGTAAGGAAACTGGCGACAATCATTCGACAACGGTTATGCATCCAGCCACTTTCATTCATCTGGCGCATTGCTGCATCTACAATGGGATAGCCTGTTCTCCCCTCACACCAAGCTTGGAAATGTTCTTCGTTAGTTTGCCAAGGAAAGTTTTTAAAGGTGTCGCGGAAAGCACCATCAGCTAATTCGGGGAAGTTATACATTGCATGTTGATAAAACTCCCGCCAAGCTAATTCTTGTTGCCATGTGCGAATATTAACTGCTGTTTCCTCACTGCGACTGTTTTCTAGTGCTTCTATCGTGGCTTGCCAAACGGTACGAATGCCAATTACGCCAAATTTTAAAGCTGCACTCAGTTGCGATGTTCCATCCACTGCGGGGAAATTCCGCTGTTCTTGGTATTCAGTAATAGCTTTAGCAGTAAATTCCTCTAGCCGTTCTTGCGCCGCCGCCTCTCCCGGTGAAATAATCAATTCTCCATCCCAAATAAACCCTAAATCTTTGGCTGAAGGTAGCGTTAAGGCTCCTGCAAGTTTAGCAATTTCCTGTTCAGCTTCTGTTAACCCCTCAACATTTTCCAGTGTTTCTACTGGGTTCGCTTTCGGTTTGGTAATCCAATTTTTCCAGAAGGGGGTGTAAACCGTGTAAGGTTGATTGCTACCGGTGCGTAATTGCTCTGGGGAATTGAGAATTTGATCCCAGTTTTGGTTAAGAAACTGAATGCCTTTTTCTTTGAGGGTATTTATAACGGTGCGATCGCGTTCTTGCGAATAAGGTTCTACATCCCAATTCCAAAAAACAGCTTTGGCATTTATTGCTTCTGCTAAAGCTGGTATCGCTTGTACAGGATTGGCGTGGAGTATTAACAACTGGCTACCAACTTGAGCATATCGCTCTTGGAGTTTCTCCAAACAGCCAATCATATAAGTTACTTTCACAGGAGCAACATCATCCCGTTCCAGAATATTCGGATCAAGGCAAAACACCCCCACCACTTTCGGACTCTGTTGTTTTGCCGCAGCCAGTCCCGTATTGTCAGAAATGCGTAAATCGCGCCGATGCCAAAACAGAATTAAGTCAGACATTCTATACTACATATAGTTCACCCGTACTAGCTTAAATGCTAGTGGTACCATTGAGCATCATTCTGGCGATAAATTTCTTCTGTGGGTAGGCATTGGCAATTAGTTATTCTCCATTCCCCATAGCCCATTCCCTGGTTTGTCAGTCGGAATAAAGGGTTTCAGATAATCATAATTTTGATTCCAAATTAAGCCAGCACTAATTTTATTAAGTAACAAATTGTTTTGTTACTATAAAAAATAAATATTTATGTAGTTAAATGTATGGGATTAATTGATGAATTGTCTATAAAAATGGAGAAAATCCTTCCAGAAAAAATATTTTTCTTAAAATAACACATCGAATTGATACTTGGTAGAATCATACCAAGAATAACCAAAATTAATAACATTATGCCAAGAAAAGAACAAGGATGGGTCACATTTCAAACCTCAGAGGACGAGCGGAAGATTCTAGAGGAGTTCTGCGAACAGTCTCAACGCACCAAGACTGAGATTCTGCGGGAACTCGTGCGTAGCCTTAATCAGCACTCATCAGCACCGATATCACCAGCAATTCCCCAGGAAAAACAGGACTATATCTACACTCAAAAGCCTGAGATAGAAAGTAGTATTCAAAAGAAATCACTAAAAGTTAGTTCTCGCAATATTCTTAAAGGTGTCGTTAAACGAGTTGTCTATGGAGCAGTTAATAGTGAGGTGACTCTGGAAATTATTCATAAAGTAGAATTAACCTCGATTATCACTAGAGCTTCCGCAGAAGAGTTGGAACTATCTGAGGGAAAGGAAGCTTATGCAGTGATTAAATCTAACGATATTGTCATTGCTAGAGAATAGAAATACGTTGAGTTTAAGCGTTGAATATTAAAAAGATGAATTATCACCACTAATATTTTTGAGCTTGGAAAGCTGCAAGATAAATTGAGTATATTCTGATGCACTCAGAGTTGGCGCATCAGTGAGATTTGCAAATAGACCGCCGCTGCCAAAACCACCTGCACTGCCATTTTGGTTGTAGAACAACTGCCCACTCACAGCATCATACACAATTTTCGCTGTGCTGGTCGCCCCTGAAGAAGTGATTTTAAAGGTTAAAAACTGCCAATTGATCACTACTTCCAAAACCAAGTAGGCTTTGGGTTTGTAGAATAACCCTTTGAGTACGGTAAACCGTATTTGCTCGTTAGTTCCCAAAGATTAATTTAATTGTTAAGTTTAGTTACATAAATAAAAAAATTCTGCAACCATTGCTAAAAGGGAGAAATTATGAGATTAGGTAGTATTCTTAACGATCAAAACAAACTGAACAACTTAGCGATGCAGCCTGGACATTACATCACACAAGTTAAGCTCTCTCATAAATAAGGCTTATTTAACATTTCTATGAAAGCTACAGATCAATTGGTGCATTTTTTAAAAGAAGAGTTGGGTATTCCTGGTGGAGCAATTTCTCTTGCTTTGCGACATTGTGAGCAGACCCCCAACTTTCTGGCTATGACCCTCTGGCAGTATGGACTGGTAACAGTGGATGAGTTAGCCCAAATTTTTGATTGGTTGGAAACAGTATAAGCTGCTGCTTCAACTATTTGGATGGTAAATAACGGACTTTCTGTGAAAGTCACATTTTCAACAGGTTTCATTTTAAGGATTAGTAACATCAATGCCAATTAAAGAACAGCCTAAGTCACCTCGTTTTCGGATCATTGCTAATATATTACTGGCAGTATCAGGGCTATTTTTGCTCTTAAATTTATTTTTGCCTGGTTTATTTGCTTCTGGCCCGACTGGTGTTCCCTATAGCTTATTTATTCATCAAGTACAAGAAGGGGAAGTTAGCCGCGTTTCCGTTGGTCAAAACCAGATCATCTACCAATTAAAGGCAGAAAATGCCGAGCCGCCCCAGGTGTTTGCAACTACACCAATCTTTGATTTAGAGTTACCCAAACTGCTAGAAGAAAAGGGAGTTGAATTCGCTGCTACACCACCACCCAAGAATACTTGGATTACAACCCTCTTGAGTTGGGTGATTCCACCACTGATTTTTATTGGTATTTGGCAGTTCTTTCTCGCCCGTGGTGGTGGCGGTGGCCCCCAAGGTGCGCTTTCTATTGGTAAGAGCAAAGCTAAGGTTTACGTTGAAGGCGAATCAGCTAAAATCACTTTTGCAGATGTGGCTGGGGTAGAAGAAGCGAAAACTGAGTTAGTGGAAATTGTCGATTTCCTCAAGACTCCGGCACGGTATACGCAAATTGGCGCTAGGATTCCCAAAGGTGTGTTGTTAGTTGGCCCTCCGGGTACTGGTAAGACACTTTTAGCGAAAGCTGTAGCAGGAGAAGCAGGAGTTCCATTCTTCAGCATCTCTGGTTCGGAGTTTGTAGAATTGTTTGTCGGTGTAGGTTCTTCCAGAGTGCGGGATTTGTTTGAGCAGGCAAAGAAACAGGCTCCTTGTATTATATTCATTGATGAATTGGATGCGATCGGTAAGTCTCGTAGCAGTAATGGCTTCTACGGTGGTAACGATGAGCGAGAACAGACCCTCAACCAGTTACTAACGGAGATGGACGGGTTTGCAGCAGGGGATGCAACGGTGATTGTACTAGCAGCTACCAACCGCCCCGAAAGCCTTGACTCTGCATTGCTGCGTCCAGGCCGCTTTGACCGCCAGGTGTTGGTAGACCGTCCCGATTTATCTGGTCGGGAAGCAATTCTCAAGATTCACGCTCAAAAGGTAAAATTAGGAGATGATGTAGATTTAAGAGCGATCGCTACTCGTACCCCTGGTTTTGCTGGTGCAGATTTGGCAAACTTGGTCAACGAGGCTGCATTATTAGCAGCCCGTAATATGCGTCAAAGTGTTGCTCAAGAAGACTTTGCCGAAGCAATTGAGCGGGTAGTCGCCGGTTTAGAGAAGAAGAGTCGGGTGATGAACGAGACTGAGAAAAAGATTGTTGCTTACCATGAAGTCGGTCACGCAATGGTAGGGGCGCTAACAACAGGAAACGGTCGCGTAGAAAAGATTTCAATTATTCCCCGTGGGATGGCAGCTTTGGGCTACACTCTGCAACTACCAACTGAAGACCGCTTTTTGCTAAATGAAACAGAACTGCGGGGTCAGATTGCGACTCTGTTAGGTGGACGTTCCGCCGAAGAGATTGTGTTTAACAGTATTACAACCGGTGCTTCCAACGATTTGCAACGAGCAACTGACTTGGCAGAACGGATGGTAACAGCTTATGGTATGAGCAAAGTCTTAGGGCCACTGGCTTACCAACAAGGACAACAATCGATGTTTTTGGGTAATGGTGGGGCTAATCCCCGGCGGGCGGTGAGTGAAGACACATCGAAAGCTATTGATAGTGAAGTCAAGGAAATCGTGGAAACAGCCCACGAGCAAGCCCTAAAGATTCTTAGAGAGAATCGAGACTTGCTAGAAGCGATCGCTACTCAACTCTTAGAAACAGAAGTCATTGAAGGGGAAAAACTGCACAGTTTGCTGGGTCAAATTAAACCTGTAGCTAATTCCTAATTAAGATTCGTCAGATTTTAACCGCAGAGGTACGCAGAGAATAACTTTGCGTACCTCTGCGCTTTCCTCTGCGTTCCTTTGCGTTTTAATACTCTGGAACAGAAGAATCAATTTCTCGACTCCAAGCGGTTATTCCGCCTTTGACATTCGTCCCAACAATCCCGGCTTCCTTGAGAATGGCGAGGGCTTTTGCCGAGCGCCCGCCCATCTTACAATGAGCAATTAAGCGGTGACCGTTCAATATTTCCTTCACCTTGGCAACACCATTCCCATTTTCAATGTCTGGTAAAGGCACTAACACTGAACCAGGAATTTTGGCAATATCGTACTCATTGGGGTTGCGGACATCTAGCAGTACAAAATCCTTCGCACCACTATCGAGCAACTCCTTCAAATCCTTAACGGTCATTTCTTGCATTTCCATCTGCTGTTTAGCCTCCTCTGCCTTAGCTTGTGGAATTCCGCAGAATTGTTCGTAGTCTATCAGCTTTTCAATCACAGGGCGAATTGGGTTAGGACGCAGCTTCAACTCCCGAAATTTCATATCTAAGGCGTTGTATAGCAGCAATCGTCCACTTAAAGTATTACCTTGTCCCAAAATGATTTTGACAGTTTCCGTTGCTTGGATTAAACCAATAATTCCTGGTAAAATCCCCAATACGCCACCTTCTGCACAAGAGGGAACCATTCCTGGTGGTGGTGGTTCTGGGAAAAGGTCACGATAATTTGGCCCACCTTGGTAATTAAATACAGTAGCTTGCCCTTCAAAGCGTAAAATTGAACCGTAGACGTTGGGCTTATTCAGCAATACGCAGGCGTCGTTAACTAGATATCTAGTGGGGAAGTTATCAGTACCATCCACCACGATATCGTAAGGTTGAAGGATTTCCAGAGCATTTTCGGAAGTTAGGCGAGTTTCGTATAAATCAACCTGGCAATAGGGGTTAATCTCATGAATGCGGTTTTTTGCCGATTCAATCTTAGGTTTACCTACCCAGGATGTCCCGTGAATTACTTGGCGTTGTAAGTTGGAAGTATCAACAACATCGAAATCGACAATCCCGATACGTCCAATACCCGCCGCCGCTAGATATAAAAGTAATGGTGAACCTAGCCCACCTGTACCGATACACTGGACACTGGCAGCTTTCAGGCGCTTCTGTCCTTCTAGTCCTACTTCCGGCAAAATCAGGTGTCGGGAGTAACGTTCGTAATCGTCTTTGGTCAACTGGATTTCATCCAGATTGGGATTGAGCATAGCAGTTATGATCTCGGAGAGCGGAATATTAATCCTATCGAAAAACGATATGCGTCTTTAAACTAAGCCGTTAAATTATATTTTCAATTGCCTCTGCTTGGAAATGATGAATATCATCAAGGCTCCAGCTTTGGAGTTCTCCAGCTTTGCCGTTTTGGACGGAAACTATTATATACGAGTATCCTTGCCAAGCGTATAGGCGATCGCATTCTGAAGGGATAGCAGGATGATCTGGGTGGGAGTGAAAAATGCCGATAATGTTGAGTGATCTGTCGCGTGCTTCCCTTTGTGTTTTTAACATAACTTCGGGTGCGATCGCATATTGCCGTCTTTTACTTTCTGCTGTGCGTTCCCCTAGAAATTCAGCAGCCACTTCTGTATTCCAGGCATTTTCTGTTGGTATGATTTCTACCACAATTTTACCCCCATTAGCCAGATAGCCTAAAATTATACCACAGCACTCCTCTGGATAGGTGCTTTCTGCATGGGTGCGGATAGTTCGCAAGTGTTCTTGGCTAAGTCGGATCATCTCTGCGTTTGTAATTTTAGTACCCTATAGCGATTTTTGCACAGATATAATAATATATTGCCAAGGGTAGGCGTAGCTCGCCGCAGGCATCGTACCGTTCAAAAAGGAAAATATGTATTTTATATAGCGGTTCCCATTCACATGCGGTACAACATTATATTGCGAAGTATAAGGGCACGGCACTGCCTATACGTGTCAACTTAACGTGAAAACCAGTCTATAACTAGCTTTTAGAGACTGTCTCGTTCCCAGTCGGAGACTGGGAATGCTGTTCTAGAGGCTCCGCCTCTTGAAAAGCGGCAGAGCCGCCAGGAGCAGCATTTCCAGCCAGAGGCTGGAAACGAGATTTGAAAAGACTTTTGACTTTTAGCTTAAGTTGACACCAATGGGCACTGCCGTGCCCCTACGGGTGTACCTCACGTAAACGAGAAACGTTATATCACTTATTCAAACTTATGCCTACTGCTTTATGGAAAATATTGCCTAGAAAGTGACATACCTACACTGATGCAAGCATACAGTGTAGGCTTCTCAGTGACTCTTCTATGAAGACATTGACTGAGCTTTGTTTTGAATCCACGTCATGCCCTGCCGCAGATTTGAACAAGTACCAAAAA
>Ga0335395_10000571_pt1 | contig 23042 bp, 22 predicted proteins | sample MAT02_FD_205744 | JGI IMG/M metagenome (GOLD analysis project Ga0335395, IMG submission 205744) | Freshwater microbial communities from Lake Fryxell liftoff mats and glacier meltwater in Antarctica - MAT-02 (spades assembly) (version 2) ...
GGAATTGGCTACAGTTTGGGCTTAGAGCGGAAGCACATTGCTAACCCCGACAAAAACCCCTAAGTCAATCGACTTTTTCGGAGATGCGAGCATGGACGCAGCGTCAAAATTTAAGACCTTCATGGTTGCTTTGGCAGCCAGTTTCGGGACGATTTCGGTCGCATTTGGCGACGATTCGGATCCAAAATTTCCTTATTTACCCAAGGCATGTACAGCCAAGGCATGTACAGCCAAGGCATGTCAAACTGAGGCGGTAGCCAAATGCCCGTGTGTGGACGGCGTCTGCTCCGACGACCAAGTTTGCGGAGCTGGAAAATGCGAGGACGGCAAGTGCACGGACGGCAAATGCGAGGTCGCCACCGATTGCGATTTGGATCTCCAGCATGCCCATTCCAAAAACGGCATCGCAGCATTTGTTAGCGAATGGCTATCCAAAAGCCCTCGGTTTTCCCTGGGCTTTGCTGTCCACTTTGGAGAATCGGAACCGATCGCCTCCGACTTGCCTCGTGTAGAGTTGCAAAAACTCGATTCAAAGGCCTATAAAACTCAGGTCTCATCCCCAATCGCCAAGCCGATGCGTTTCACCCAACAAGTCCCACGAATTCAACTTGGTGAATTCGTTAACGATGTCATCATCTGCGGACATCGCATCTGTTCAGCCACCAAATGCTACGATGTCAAAGACGAACCCGTAACAGGAACGGCTTGCGATAAAACGGAAGATCCCAACGCGGTTGCGGGCGAAGAGTCGGAACAAATCCTTGTTCTCCCATTGGCTCCACCGCCACCTCCTGGTGTTGATATTGCGCTTTATGGCGACGGCACACCAGAAACACCCGCCGCGTCGATCCTGCGAAACAGCGGTTTGGGTAACGTGAGCATTTCACTGCCCGTGACAACAGTTGTCGACTTGTTGGTCTCTAACATCGAACTTTCAACCCGTTTGGAAATGACCAGCCAATTGATGGACGAACGTCAAGCTTCGATGGACAAGCTCCAGTCGCTTGCCAACCGAAATGCCACGCTAGCCACCCAACTTGCGGTCGCCGAAGCACGCAACCAAATGTCAGAAGCTCTAACTGCTAGCGTGATGGAACGAGCCGAGTGGGTCGTGAAACTTGCCTCTCTCGATTCGGCCTCGCCAAGGGCGCCTATTTCCAGTGCAGTGAAAACCATTCAAGAAGATCTTTCGAACATTCGACGACAAATCGCCCTCTTGAGGCGTTCGCCAGTGCCTTTTGCACAAAGTTACGTTGGTATTCAACCCTACGTGCCGACGGCTCACCTGCCTAAACCCGAACTTACTTGCGAGGGCGAAGAGACCACCAACATCGTCAAATAGACTTCGCCCTCTACCAAAGGCAACCGCAGGGTCGCACGCCCAGAGGCTGTGATTTTATGGTAGCAGGCACATTTCATGCGCCGTCCGCAATTCAAAACCCTTTGGTTTTTGTGGCTACGGCACACGGAGTGTGCCTGCTGCTTTCTTAGGATCCAATAAAACCACAACCGCTCAGGACCAATGTCCCGTCCGTTGATTCGTTCGGGACAATGGTCCCAAACTACAAAGAACATTCCAATGCAATCCCTCCCTCAGTTAGATCTCATCTCAGCGAAGATGGATCAGCTAAAATCGCACTTACAGGTAGTCAGTGTGGAACAGATCGCGGCCATTCAATCTGCCGGCCGAGTCGTTACGCAAAACATTCAAGCCTTTCGCGATAGCCCTGCAACCGACGTCTCCGCAATGGATGGATACGCTTTGCGATTGGCTGACATCGACGGTAATCCACTCCCTGTAGTCGCTACGGCCACCGCTGGCTCTGCCCCACAAAAACTCGCTCCGAAGTCGGCGATTCGCGTTTTTACCGGTGGTCCCGTTCCCCCGCAAGCAGACTGCGTCGTTCGACGCGAAGACTGCAATGAGTCCGTCTTGCAGGTAACGGTTCAAGTGCCAAAAGAATCGATCGCATTGGGACTCAATATCCGGCGCAAAGGTGAGAACGCGAAGGAGGGAGATACGGTTATTCCATGCGGTTCCATGCTGACCGCAATTAGGTTTGCCGGGACCATGACTTTTCTGAAGGAAAGCACGATTGAGGTGTTCAAGAAAGTCCGTGTCCACATCATCAACACGGGTGACGAATTGATCGAATTCGGGCAAAGCATCGAATCTTGGCAGATCCGCGATTCGAACGGTCCGTTTCTCGAATCCATTCTCGCTAACCAACCGTGGCTTCAAACTCAACGTGCCAAGGTTTCGGATCAGCGGGCAGAAACCGAAAGTGCGATTCGGGACTCGCTTGCCGAATGCGATGTGCTATTGCTTACCGGGGGCGTATCAATGGGGGACACGGACTATGTCCCGGACTCGATTCGTTCGGCTGGTGGTAACGTTGTGTTTCATCGAATACCGATTCGACCAGGGCGACCCATGCTTGGGGCTTTCGGGCCAAAGGGGCAATTGATTCTTGGGCTACCCGGCAATCCGCTTAGCGTGGCGGTTACGTTTCGAAGATATGCTTTGGAATTGATTCGGCATGTTGGCGGTTTTTCAAGGCACGAACCCGTGCCACAGATGCCGCTTGAGTCCACCGACGTCAAGACCACGGATCTAACTTGGTTTCGTCTCGTGTCGTTGAGCGAAAAGGGGAAATTGTCGTTGGTGTCCAGCCAAGGCTCTGGAGATATCGCATCGCTGATGCAGTCGGATGGATTCGTAGAAATACCACCCAACAGCCAGACAGCAGGCTCCCGCAAGTTCTATGCATGGTCATAAGTGTGGCACGGTTCTCCGAACCGTGACTATCACAACCCGATGCGTGAGCGAGGGACTGCAGTTGGCCCCTCGCTTAGGCTCGGGGTTGTGATTTGCTACGAATTACCGAAGATCAAAACCCACGTTTTTTTGAATTGCGGACGGCACATGGAATGTGCCTGCTACTTTAAGCCCAGAGCAAATGTCTCAACTCGGCCAACCCAGCGGGTAGGGTGCCATTACCGAAACGAGTTCCGCATTTTGCGGATGGCGAAATTCAATTTTTCTCGCATGCAAGGCGATCGGTGATTCTCTTTCGCCTGGGATTGCACCAAGCCATTGGACGGCGCTACCATAAAGAAGATCGCCCAGGATCGGGTAGCCATGAGAGGCAAACTGAAGACGAATCTGATGCATGCGCCCTGTTTCCAATTCGATTTCTACCAAGCTAACTGGCACTTCGTCCAGAACATGTTGGCCAACGACGTGGAATCGCAAAACCGCTTGTTTGGCTTCTGTTTCTGTATCTGCGTTGGATTCAGAGACAATCTCCGAACGTGCCTCATTTGGTACCTTTCGCATCCAATCCGTCCATGTCGTTTCCTCTGATTCAGTCATCCGTGGAACGATAGCGTGATAGATCTTGTTCACTTTTCGAGATGCAAATTGGTCGCTCAACCGTCGTAAAGCGCGTTGATTCCTTGCGACCACCATGGCTCCTGAAGTGACACGGTCGAGCCGATGCGGTATTCCGATGAAAGGTGTTGGCGAGTCGGGATCGCGTTCGTGCAGTTGTTTGACGAGAGTTGTCTGCATGCTCTCGATACCGGGAACGGCTTGCGTGAGAATGCCAGAAGGTTTGTTGATTACCAAGAACCAAGCATTCTCGTGTAGAATTTCGATCATAATCGACAATGCAGTCAGGGCAAAAAAAAAACGAGAAGCACCGGCCACGAATTCGAGTCATCATGACTACGAGCTCATTGGGCTTCTCGTTATGTTAATGTTCTAGTATTTGTGGGGCATGGGTCAAGTGGTAAAACGGCTTCTCACCCAAAAGTTATTTTAACATCATCTCAGAAAAGCGCGCATGAGTTCGGACGAGCAGCGACAGTCAATTCACTTCGTAACAGGTAAGCTTGCTGAGCCTGCGCTGCGCGAGATTGTCGCGTCGATCGCGATCAAGCAAGGATTCGAATACACCATCGACGTGCTACCTATCACGGTTGCAGCGCTTATGACGCCAAAGTGGTTGCTCAAGTATATGCGCATCCCTGAACATGCCACGCGTGTGATTCTTCCAGGCTATCTTCAAACAGGTATCGAGGAAATTCGATCGGCTATCGCTAAGCCAATTGAATGTGGACCAAAAGATGTTCGCGACCTACCCATTCTGTTTGGTCGTAAGCGATTCAAAGGTGACGACTATGGACAATTTTCAATCGAAATAATTGCGGAAATCAACTACGCACCGCGGCTTTCAATCGTAGCTCTCACGAGTCAAGCAAAGCAACTCGTTAGCGAAGGTGCCGATCGCATCGACTTAGGCTGTGAGCCTGGCTTTCGATGGGGCCAAGTTGCAGACGCGGTTAAGGCACTCAGAGACTTAGGAATCGCGCTTTCGATTGATACGTTTGACGAATGGGAAGCGTCGGCGGCCATTGCTGCCGGTGCTACATTGGTCCTGTCAGTCAATAAAACCAACCGTCACGCTGCCCCAGATTGGGGCTGCGAAGTTGTTGTGGTGCCTGATGAAACGGTTGATTTCGAACCCAGCTTGCTTGAGACGGTCGAGTTCCTTACCAAAGGCAATATCCCATTTCGGCTCGATCCTATCTTGGAACCGATCGGTTGTGGCTTTGCAGCTTCGTTGGGACGTTATCTCAAGACGCGGGCCATGTTTCCGGAGGCTGCCATGCTGATGGGGATTGGGAATTTAACCGAACTGACCGATTGCGATTCTGCTGGCTTGAATACGTTGCTGTTAGGTTTTTGCGAGGAGCAACAAATTGCAAGTGTGCTGACCACACAGGTCATCTCATGGGCTCAATCGAGCGTAAAAGAATGCGATCTTGCTCGGCGGCTTGTCAATTATGCCGTGCGTCACAAGATACCTCCAAAGCATTTTGAGGAGCGGCTGGTGATGCTGCGTGATCCCTCTCGAGCAAACTTTTCCACAGAATCGATCGAAAGCTTGGTCGCGAACATCAAGGACAATAATTATCGAATCCTGATCGACGACCAGCAATTGCATTTGATCAGCGCGGGCGTTCACATTCACGGGACCGACCCATTTGAGATGATGGCAGAACTCATGGCCTTGCCCGAGTCTCGAAACGTAGACCAGTCCCATGCGTTCTACTTGGGGTTTGAACTGGCAAAGGCATTAACGGCGCTGACACTAGGGAAACGATACGAACAAGACGAGTCGTTGCGATGGGGCATGCACACGCGAGAAGAAAGGCATCACCGATTGGCCAGGAAGTCGAACTCACGGAAGAGTTAGAACGACGCGTGATTTTCATAACCCTACGCGTGAGCGAGGGACTGTAGCGATGGTGTTAAACGAGGTTCGAAGAACCGAGTATCGATGCTGCCCAACTGGCGTCTGACTGGCTCAATGGTGGTTCAGATGGCGACGCATACAAGTAGTCTTCGTAGCCCGCAGCGTCATAGACACGATTCAAAAAAGTCTTGAGATCCAAGGAAGCGTCTGGAAAATCTCCGTTGAGGGGAATCGGGATCACAGGCAACTCATCCCGCAATCCGATGGGCCAAGCTTCGGCTTTCGACGCATTTGGTTTCCGAAAAAGGGTGACGCAGTAATCGCATTCCGGCAAATCCAAGAACGGCAAGCGTGGACTACCTTTCAGGAGATCAATCTCCACAATCGAAGTCGTGCTATACATCAGCGCCGAACGCTTCACGATGTATTGCTCTCGATCGGGGCCATATCGTTTGTCGCTAGGACTTAGCACTTCGATCATCGTGACGAACTTCCGGTCCTTCCGATCCCGGATTTCAATCATTGCATGTCGTTCGATTTCGATATTGGGAATCGAGACTAGGATGGATTGGATTTTATTGATCGCTGGATCTGCTACCGCTACTGGCATTTCCCCTGTGGGTCCTGCGTCGAACAGGGTGATAGCGGGTTTCCCAAGGAATTTGCCCCTGTCTTTCGCGGAAGGTTCGTGAACGAAGACGCGTTCTTCGAGCTTCACGAAAAAATTGGGACGAACTTGGGCTGCAAGTGATTCACCCGCATGCGTCATGAATCGGTTGTGGAAATCTTACCACATCGTGGGCTGTTCCAAGTAGGGATTCATTCCGGGAAACGGCGAGGGCATGGTTTACTCCTTAATGTGAAAAACCGTTGCAAGAGAGTTTTTATTATAGCCGAAGAACTTTGAGACGCCCAAGTTGTCTGCCCGAAAACCGGGGCTAACGACCACCGGCACTCACTTTCGAGTTTTGTGAACCGCGGGCGCTAGCCGCGGGCTGCAGTTTAGTAATCTTTTCCATCCATTCAGGCCCAAAGCTATCGATTACGGTTCACAAAGTTCGTGCCATTTGGCTAATGTCCACCGGCTAATGGTTGCGATTATGTCTTCGCCTAAATCAACTAGCCTCTTGGACTGCCTGGAATCGCTGGACGCCTATCCTACTTTTGATAAAACCGGCAAACTCTTGGTCCAAAACCCTAAAAAGCCTTGAATGACCAGATCATTGTGATTCCAATAGCGGTCTATGTCTCATAAAACTGCAAAGGTCCCTGATAATATCCCTCAGCCGGCTCGCCAACTTTCGAATGTCCTCCAAAATCTCTTCAAGATCCCACGTGCTCAAATCGGGCCGCTTATCGAAGAAGGCTTTGTTACCGTAAATGGACGGGTCAAACGACAAGCTTTTCTGGTCGTCGAAGTAGGCGATCAAATCGGAGTCGATATCGTTCCTCAACCGATATTGGCCCCCGCACATTCTAAAAAAAAATCATCCAGTCGGTCGGTTGAGTTCCTTTATGACGATGAAGATTTGGCCATCGTCAACAAACCAGCCAATCTGTTGACCGTGCCGACCCGCCATAGAGAACCTCATACGCTGATGTCGTTGGTTGAGCGTCAGTTCCAAAAAACCGTGCCGGGCGCACAAGCGTTCTGCGTGCACCGATTGGATCGCGGCGTTTCAGGAGTTCTGGTCGTTGCGAAATCGCTTGAAATGGCCGAAGCCATCCGCAATCAATTCGCACTGCGCAAACCGCAGCGAAAGTACATCGCCATCGTTGCTGGAATTCCGAAACCCGCAAATCATGAACTGCGCAGCTACTTGGCCACGGATGCAGATCTGAATCGTTATTCGGTTCCCAATGCTGAACACGGTGAACTCGCTATCACGCATTACGAGACGCGACATGTTTGGCGAGATGCTGCATTCCTAGAAGTCCGACTTGAAACAGGTAGGCGAAACCAAATTCGTGTTCAACTTGCAGAAGCAGGTTACCCAATCCTGGGTGACCCTCGTTACAAAGCGAGGCAGGCGGAACATTGGGCTTGGCCTTGTCGGCGACTTGCCTTGCACGCCGAATCGCTCGGCTTCACCCATCCCCGGACCGGTGCTCCGATCCAAATGGAAACGCAGTGGCCACAAGAGTTCCGAGACTTCATTCGGCATCAAAAGAAGTACACACAAACCGGCGCTGAGAATGAGTAACTTCGTTCGAGCAATTTCGTCTTCGTAGAGTGATGATGGCAAAAAGATTGGGTGTCAAAAAAATTGATTCACTCCGAATTTTTTTGCCACCAATTTTTTTGCCAATGCCTTCAAAATGATCTGCTATTCCAACTTTGCAAAGAGCGATGGGACGATTTCGCAAGCGGTGCCCAAACGTATCTCTTGAAAGCTTGATGCATTCAGCGGCGGCTCAGGGCCGACGTAAATGGCTCTCGCTGTCGCTCCGTCTTCTCGACGAGCCGCAATCAAGTTAACCAGTCCGGCTGCCGGGTAAACAGAACCCGATGTGCCAATGACGACCAAGAGATCGCAACGCAAAACAGCAGCTTGGATTCGGCGCATTTCAAATGGCTGCTCTCCAAACCAAACGATATGCGGACGTACCCTGCCACCGCACGAACATCTCGCGATTTTTTCGATGGACTCGTAAAGTTTTGAGTCCAGAAAAGGCTCTGTGCCGCAAGCGGAGTTTTCGCACCGACTCAGGGCAAGCTCACCGTGCATATGCAAGACTTGGTTGGAACCACCTCGCTCATGCAAGTCATCGACGTTTTGAGTAATCAAGACAAGGTTTTCCCCAAATCTTGATTCCAAGTCCGCCAGCGCGCGGTGCGCAGTATTGGGTACGCACTCACGAGCTTGGGCTCGACGCGCTGAGTAAAATCGCCAAACGTTTCCTGGATCAGCAGCCCAACCCTCCGGCGATGCAACGTCCTCAATTCGATGATTCTCCCACAGCCCACCGGCATCGCGAAACGTTCGAATTCCACTTTCGGCGCTGATTCCGGCGCCCGTTAGGACGACCACGCGATGGTGGCTTGCAATGGAGATAGGTCGCAAGTTCATGAGTAAAAAGTCTCTGGTTTGTTTCAGCGAACGTCCGAACGGACCGCGAAGACACGAGGTACGCGAAGGAGGTTCGGCTTCGGCTTCACTTCAACATATCAAGTGGTCCTGACAACTGCGGATTGAACCACAGAGACACCGAGATCGCAGAGAATCTCGATTTCATGTTTCGTTCGACCACTGCGCACTTCGTGTCTCTGTATCTTTGTGTCTCTGTGGTTCAAATCAATCAAGCCGTCGGATACTTCCAGGGTTCGCGATACTCTCTACGCAGCAGCTTATTCGCTTCCTCGTCGCCGATGATTTTTTCGTTTACCCCGTCCCATTGGATACTCCGGCCAATTTTATACGAAAGCATGCCGAGCAAGCTCATGTTGGTTGCGAGGTGCCCGATCTCGATATCGCAAGTCGGCTTCTTACCGGACTCGATGGCTGCGATAAAATCGGACCACAGCAGTTTGATACTGTGGCCATCTGGCTCATCATGCTGTGCGTCTTGATGAACCGTCGGTTGTTTTGAATCGGCCGGATAAAAAGTCCAACCATCGCGCCAACCCATGTGAAACGTCCCTTTGGTTCCATAAAAGTAACAGCCGATGGAGTGCTTTTCTGGTCCGTTGCCTGCAAACTTGCGATGCTCCCAAGTGGCTGTAAACGATTCAAATTCATAGACCGCGATCTGAGAATCAGGAGTGTCCGTCGTCTGTTCTTTTTCATTGAGAACAGCTGGGCCCGAAATGGGCCTGCCGCCTGAAGAGAAAATCTTTTTGGGGTACTTTTCTTCGGACCACCAAAGAACTTGATCGAGCCAATGAACTCCCCAATCGCCGAGGGTTCCATTTGCGAAATCGAGATAGTTGCGAAAACCTCCTGGATGGATCTTGCGGCAGTAGGGTCGCAATGGCGCTGGTCCACAGTACATGTCCCAGTTCAAGTTGGATGGTGGCTGGCTGTTTTGAGCGGGCTTTTCGGGACCGCCGGTGCTGTGCACAAACATCCGGACGGAGCCAATATCGCCCGCGTTACCGTCCTTTAAGAATTTCATTCCTGAGACATAGTGCGGACCGATTCGGCGATGCAGTCCAACTTGAACAGTGCGATTGGCGGCACGGGCTGCGTCGAGCATAGCTCGGCTCTCCTGAATCGTGTGCCCGGTCGGTTTTTCGACGAAGACATGTGCGCCCGCGCCAATAGCCGCGATCGCATTCAAAGCATGCCAATGGTCTGGGGTCGCGATAATGGCGATATCGATCTTTTCTTTATCAATGAGCTCACGCACATCCTGATAGGTTTTCGGAACGTCCCCCGAGAGGCTCTTCACCTTTTCCGCCGCCAATTCCAAAACGTCCGAATCCACGTCGGCCAGCGCTACGACTTGGCAATTGCCAGCCGCCATCGCTTCTTTGAGGATATTCATTCCCCACCAACCACTTCCAATCAGTGCAGTGCGATACTTCTTCGCTTTGCTGGCCGCATGGATGCTAGGTGCGCCTCCTAGCAAGAGTCCTGTGGCCAACGTGGATTGAATGAAATTGCGTCGAGGGAGTGTCATGGGGTGAGTTTTCAGTTTAAGGGGATACGTCTACGCAAACGATCTCGCCGACCGCATTACGACAATAGATACAAGCGTTGCTGAGTACGGGAACAGTCCAACACTTTCCTTCTAAAACCTTTGCCGAAGCCGAAGATTTAAACAACTCGTTGGACACGGGGGCAATCGACAATTCGCCCGTTTCGCTTAAGATTATCAGCTGGCCGTCGGCGACCATCAAGGACCCTGCACCGAATCCGGTTTGGCTCCAGCGGACCGTGCCACTCTGGTATTCCATGCATTTTAATTGAGCCTCGGCCCCTTCATCTCCATCGAAGCCAAATAAGTAGCCATCAACCAAAACGCTGGAGTTGAGTTGGTTCTGCATTTCCGTGTTGTTCCAAATCACCTTGGCCGCGGTATCCGTAAACGAAAGGAGAGCGGCCCCGCGTCCGTAGCCGGATGAAAGGAAGACTTGATCGCCGACCACGATTGGGTCGGCTGCGTTGCAGCCATTAGTAGTCAGCCAACGATGTTTCCAAACAACTTTACCGAACTCCAAGTCGACACATTGATAGAATTTGCCAGATGCAATCAAAGCAAACCATCGTTCGCCGATTTGGAGTCGGTGGGGTGTCATGTAACCCGCTTCCGCATCACCCGATTTCCAGACGATCTCACCATTGCTCTTGTCGATTGCAATGCCTGATTCGCCAACATTGAGAATCAAGCGGTCGTCATGGACCAAGGGTGAGGATGAAAATCCCCAACCGGGAATTCGCACATCGGCTTCTTGAGAAACATTTTTTGACCAATGGACATTTCCATTGAGGGCGTCGAAGCAAAACAAGTCACCTTGTCGACTTAGAGTATAAACGCGGTCGCTATCTATCGCAGGAGTTGAGGTAGGTCCCCCCTCGAAGAATCGATCGTCGAGCGGGCAATCGTACGCATGTTTCCAGAGAACGCTTCCCGATCTGGAATCCAAACAAGTGACGATGTCGCGGTTCTCGGAGTTGCCCATCGTGTAGAGTCGCCCGTCCGCAATTGCCATGGACGAAAATCCAGTTCCAACGTTGGCTTTCCACCGAATCTTGGGCCCGTCGGCTGGCCAAGAATGTTGCCAGTCCCTTTCGGCGGAAATACCGTTTCGCGATGGACCACGCCAATTTGGCCAGTCTTCTCCGCTTGCAACGGATGCGAATTGAAATGCAAAAGTCAGCATGAGGACAAGCTTGCCGATGCTGGCATTAGCAGGTGAGCAGTAAGCGGATTGCAATTTGAGGGGAAAGTTTCGTAACACTAATCTTCACTAATTAAGGGACAGGAAGCGAACGAGTTTATGGAGGCAACGAGCAATGGCGAAAATAAATTCTTGATGGACCAGAGACAATTGTAACATACCGCAATGCCGCAGATCCCGAGTACCAACCTTTTTACGGTGATCTCAACAAGGGCCAGAAACCGTGGGCTAGCGCGCTTCGGCTAATCCGTCGGAGCGCGCTAGCGCTAGCGTCTGGCTGGGCCCGACTTACGATCGACGCCTAACACAACGCCAGTAGCGTCGCGCTGACCCAAAGAAGTCGCCGAGACCTCTATTCTCCCCCCACTATTTCTTGATTCACTGCCACTTTTTTCCGCCTCTCTGGATGAGGACCTAGCCGCTTTTGCAGGATGCACCAGAAAATCAATCGCGAAAAAAGTTGCCGTTTCGGAAATACTTGTTACAAAGTTTAACTCATTTCCGAAATCGTTGAAATCACGGCAACGAAGAGAGATTTTGTCCGATGAACCCAAAGCCACTTGCTACTTGCATTCCGCAGTCATAATCGTCCAACTACCACGGCGTTTGCCCAAGACATTGTGCAGTCGAAGGTGGCAAAGAGTTTGCCTTGGGTTGAATGTCGAATTGTCGATCTAGGAAAGAATTATTTGGTTAGGCTTCCAACTCTCATCGAGGGAGTTGTCGTTAAAAGCGTATTGCGTTTGGATAATGCATCAACTAATTTGTGGCCGATAAAGAGTGGTGCTACTGGGGAACTTACCGTTTTTGCATTACTTGAGTACACGGCATCAAAAGTTGTGTGGGACATTGCAACTGAGTTCTAGATCGCTTGGTGTCGATGTGTGTCCCTATTTCTCCGTTTATTTCTCCCCGACCTACGAAGACTCCCTCGCCGACTTGCAAAAGCTGACCAGTTAGCGGCGAAGGCAAACGACCGCGAATTGTCGATTTCGCACATACCCTTTTTAATCCTTATTTCACTCATTTATCAAGCAATGCATTAAACGCATCAAACCACCCCCGCCCTTTACGTTTACTAATCTCGGCAAAATCAGTATTCTTGATTTTCTCTTTCCAAACGTCCGCAGCAATCCAGTCAAATGTAAACACATATTCATACTTCGATTCTCCGAGCAAACCCGAAACCAAAATTTCTTGTGGAACGCTTTGCTTCTCCCCAAACTTTTTCCATTTCGTCTTTGTGATCGATGAAAAACGACCTGTCGCTGCTTTCTTGTCCTGACTTATCGAGTACTCAGCGAGAATTGGCAAATTTCCTCGTTGGGTATCCAAATCAATCGAGAGTTGCATTACGCCGTTTGAGCTTAGCCACAATCCATTCACCACACCATCTTTTTTGCTAGTCGACTTAACAAATTTAAAATCTGACAGAACGGTATTGACATGCTTTTTGAACTCCGATTCCCGTCCAAAAATTCCCATGTATGGCAGCGTAGCCAGCCCGTGAGGTTCTAGTATCGGGATGATTGGCTTCTGCTTCACATCGGGCTCGAAGGCCTCGTTCGACAAAAGCCATTCGTTGGAAAGCACGTAACCTTTTATCAACGTCTTTCCGTCAACGGTTAACAACTCATTGCATGTCGGCTGAGAATCCACTTTGGCGTCAGCATCAGCATCCAGATGCAGCACATACTGCATCTTCTTCGAAACTGAATTTGCAACTATCCCCTCCCAAACACGAAATTTGCCCCCCGCAAGTTCGGGGGTCTCAACCCATTGCGTCCCTTTGTATCGTAAAAAACTCTCATCGTAAAAATCATCGTACTCAAGAAAAAACTCCGCCATCAGTTCGTCGGCTTCCTGTCGTGCAAAGACTGAACAACTGAGAACAAGTGTAAAACCGATGAAGAATAATAGATTTGACATCATCAGACTCTCTAATAAGGGACACAGCCTTCCATTTTTGGCATCGATCATAACATAAGTTGGGCAGCAATTCTAGCGGCACGGCGCGAGCCGTCCGATGGTTTGCAACAATTACCGGGCGGCTCGCGCCGCTCCGCTAATAAGCTTTTTCTCGTTAGCCCGACTTATGTTCGACGCCTAACTTTTCAATTCGACTTGCTTGTAGGTTAGTCAGCGGAAACTTCTTTCCGATTTCGCGCGGCTTGGCATAGCTAGCGACGCAGCCCGAGTGATCTGCATTGGAAATTTCAAATCCGTTATACAGATGAAAAAATCTCAGACTGCAATTGCCAAGAGACCATCGCTAGGGTTCGGGTACTTCGCAAGGATCGTTTATGTTCATGTCCCATTTGACACGTACGACATCTTGCAAGGTATTAAGGTCTGGACCACAGAAACGAACTCCAAACATATCTAACTGCGCTTTACAGGCCGCAACTTTATAGCAGAGAATGTTGTCGACGTTCCAGACCCAATAGCCGGTAGTAGTCGCCGGAGCGTGCTTATCCCAGGTTTGAGTGGAAATCTGCGTGACGTATGGAACATTTGAACAATTTTGTCCAACAGCCGCACCAGTATCAGAACAGGCTACGTTGCCTACGGTACAACCAGTTTGCCCGGGGAGAAACTTTCCACAGAGCCCGGGCCCGGGCTTCGTCGTCTCGGAAAGAAAAAAGAATGCTAAGCAAATAGACAAACAATACATAACTCGACTCCACTTAAAGGTATATCACTCAGAAATCACAACCACATCCCCAACAATATCCCACGAGTTACCCTCCCGTAAAACTTCGACAATTCCATCAAATCTTTTCTCGGGATTTTTCGGATCAAGCGTCAATGCATAACGCTGCATTGAGCCTTTATCGAGCTCTAATGTTCCACTTGCGACGACAGTCCCCGAACGCACAATTCTCAAGCTTGATGGGCGTCGACGTCCTTCTTCCTTCGAGAAAAGAACCATGTGCGGTGCTTTCCCAGTTTCTATGCGTAGGACCTTCGGGAAAAAGGTCTCCGAAACTGCAGGCATTACAAAACAACCGACCGAAAGCTCTTTTCCATCACGAAACTTAAGACGAATGACCTCGTTACCTACACTCAACTGCTTCCAGAATCGATCGGCAGGATCGATGACATGCGAGTTTAAAACAAGCTCCTTGCTGGACCGCCGCCTAATCTCAATCTTCAGAACACCCATTTGAGAAACGCAAGAATCCACAAAATCAAGATCGTCGTCGAATGGCGTCGTCAATCGAAGTTCCATATCCGCACCTTGCGTGGACTTGTAGTCCAGAACGGTTGGCGAAATGGAAATCCTTTGCTTTGCTTCTCCGGTCAATTTCAAGATGAGAGGTTTGGGTTTGCCCCCAAAATTGAGACTTAATTCTTTTTCAAAAAATCCAGCTTTGGATATGACATCTACTTTTAGTTCCAGTTCACCTCCGACGTTAGTAACACGATTCGTTGCACTTCCGACGGCACAACCACAAGATGAATCGACTTTCAGAAGTTCGAGTTCACCTCCGGTCCTATTTTCAATTTTGAAGACTAGGCTCTTCCGCTCATTTGCTGGAAAATCTCCCAAACAAACCACTGCCTCATTGAACTCGTTGTTAATGACTATCGCTCGGGAAGTTGACGAGCCATCTGTTCCATCACCAGCACAAGGCTGCACAAGGCTGCACAAGGCTGCACAAAACCAAGTCATCGCATCCATTTGGGTGCCCACGCAAAAGATGAATTTCCGAAATTAAATTGCCATATAAGTAATAACGCAAAGCGTGGAGAAACTGCGACAGAGAATTCCGATAATTCTCCGAAAGCTCTCAAACTGACAGGCCCCCTCGGAAGTTGTAAAGGAAATCGTGGTCCGCATGGAACGGATTGCCTAAGCGTCCCGTAGCATCGGCATTGCCGCTAATAGGATTGGGCCTGCACCAAGAAGCAATGCCTGGGCGTCGGGCAAAGTAGTCCACTCGCCCTCGGTTACAGGGCTTGCGGGCTTCCGTCTGATTCAGCGAAAGGAGTTTTAGAGAGTCTGGCATTCTTTATCTTATGAGAGTCGCTGGCAAAGTACTACTCAATTGCTTTTCTCGTTGTTTTGCGACCACTCTGCCGGTTGCTCCGCCAGCGGCTTTTCCAGCACCAGTTAGCAATGGCCTGAAGTAAAACGGCATACCAGGAACAAAGGATGTCGCTTGCGAAATCGCTTCGCCACCCAATTGTCCATAAACTTCTGGCAGCAAGTCTTTTTCGAGTGGCCACTTCTCTTTGACTTGCGTGTAGGTCAAGACATCACTTGCAACGGCCGAATCGCGAAAAAGCGGCATGATAGGTAGCCAATTCACGGCGATGTAAGTGCCCGGGTAGCGTTGCTCGTAAAGCTTCTTCACGTAGCCAGCGCGTAGTAGCGAAGTCGAAGAAGAGGTAGAGTTGATGGAAAGGGTGTTCGTGAACCCATTGTACGAGTCCATTCCGAATGCCCGTTGAGGAATAACACAATAGCCGACATGATACAGAGTACCACCTGTGTATTTCCAAAACGGAGACACCAATTTGTTGTTTTGAAGTCGGCTCCATTGTTCGCGAGGGTTGTATTCTCGCACGTCGACAAAGACTCCCTTGAGTCCGTTGTCATCGAGATAGTCGGTTGCCGTTTGGACTGCTTTGAGCCTTTGAGTCGTTGGATCGGCTTGGGGAGTCGAGGGTGGAAACCATTTCCGAAAGACGGTTCGAGGATACTGAACGGTCCGTTCGATCGAGTCGATGCGGGGGTGATCGCCGCCAACGGTGATAAGATTAGGGGTGCGTGGAAGCGTCGCTAAGCGTTCTTCGTTGCCAATTCCAAAACGATAGGTCTTTTGAATGCAACCGGAGGCCAGGGAGATCGCGGCCAAAGACAGCAACAGTTTTGCTTGTCGAGGTAATGTCATTCCGGAGATTCTCGTATCAAATCGAAAATGCCTTGCGTTGAATCGGTGGTTCTGGCGATTTAGGCAATCGAATTTCGGCGGCACAGCCGGCATTCGGACTGCTTTCGAGCCATACCATACCGAGATGAGCATCTATGGTTTGCCGAACTTTTGCAAGAGAGATTCCGAGGCCCCGTCCATGCTCTCGGCCACTGAAGTAAAGATCCCAAGCGCGCTCGGCGGCGGCCTGTGACATTCCCGGTCCAGTATCTCGAACCGTGATGCGAATTCGAGGTGACAGTTCCATTTCACCGTTTTCTAGTTTACTGTTTTTTGAGACAACACCATATGTAGGGCCAAAGTTAGGTTGCTCGGGATGGACTTCTTCGCAAAGTATCTCAACGCGATCGTTCGGTCTGCAAACTTGTAGGGAGTTTTGCAAAAGGCAACTGATCGATTCGAGGAGGGATGCTTTCTCAACCAAGCCGTAAAGTGGCGTTGATGGTAAACGAAGGACGCATTGTACTTGGGCGAGTTTGCACTGCTTTTCGTGGACGGCTACCGCTTGGCGAATGATTGCAACTAGATCTTCAATGCGGGTTTGAACGGTACGGGGTTGAACCACACGCATCATCTCGGCTAGCATTTCGTGAGCTCGCATGGTTTGATCTACGATGGTCGCTAGGGACCTTCGATCGGATTCGGATGAGGCTGCGGAGATCATCTGTTGTGCACGAGCCGCAATGTTCGCGAGAGGGTTATTGATTTCATGCGTGAGTCCATATGCAAACTCATAAATCTGCCGCTGACTTGTTTGCGCAACGGCCTGATCAAACTGAATGCGTTGGCTGATCGCTCCGATTGTGGAATGCAGAGCGTTGGCCAAGATCTCGGCGGCTTGGTCGTCATCTACCACATTGTTTCGTTCTCGAACACGGATGGCTTTTCGATGCAATTGACTCAGCAGTTGATTGAGTCTGAGCGGGACGTCTCCGTTGAATGGCGTTAGATTGGCCTCGTCATCCAAGTTATCGAGGAGTTCCTCCATCTCATCTTGGCTGGATTTGTTTGCGTCCTGCGTGTGCGACCAAGACCTAAGCTGGAGTGCGACAGCCATCAGTTTGCAAGAAAAGGCCGTGGCCAGTTCGGGAGAAATGGATTTGACGGCCGCAGACATTCGCTGCGTTTTGGATTCGGGAGCAGAACCGGCCGGTGGGCTTTGCAAGGTATCGATGGGAGCAAAATCAGCATCCAAATGTTCGTTTCCGGAATCCATCGAGGCGATCATGAGGACAGTCTTTTTGGATTGGCGAACGGGGCGTTTCGCCGCCGCAAGTTCGGAAGAGGTAATGCGTTGTGCTTCAAGGTTTTGGCTTGTTTTTTTCAATTCAGATTGACCTTATTCGCTTTGTCAGAGCTGGATTTAGGGCGATGCAATAGCCACGCTTGATTTCGAATTTTACTTTAGTCACTCACCGGACCGCTTGTGCCGTTCCGCTTTTATAGCGGCAGGGCGCGAGCCCGCCGGAGTCGCTGCATTTTAGTCCGAGGTGCATCCGTTAGACAGGTCCTAAAACGAACATAGCCATCTCGATTGAGACGGCTAGGAATCTTGGTATTTGGCTGTTTTACGTGGGATAGGCTTCTAGCCTGTCGATATCGTTGTGACAGAATGGTCTGAACTCAAGGTAGCGGAACTCGCCAAGCGTTTCGGTTTGCATGGAAATTTGGTTTGCGAGGAGATTCGCCGAAAGCCTACGCGGCTTCCGCAACGAGTTTCCCTAAGTTCAGCTTTTCAGGCTGTCTGCTTTTGACAGGCTGGAAGCCTATCCCACTGGGATTAAATTGCGACAGGGCGATCAATTTCCAACAGGTCGCATGCTCGGTCGAGGAGGCGGTCGGTGGTAAACGGCTTTTGCATAAAGTCGTTTGCCCCAGCGGCTCGCAGATCGGACACCTTGTCTTGCTCAACCATACCGGAGATGCAAAGAATTTTGACGGAGTCCATGGTGCGATCACCGCGAACTCGTTGGCAAACTTCACGTCCATTGATATCTGGAAGCATAACGTCCAGGATCACGATATCTGGTCTAAACTCTTTGACTTGCATCCCAGCATCGAAGCCATTGTTCGCCGTGCGGATATCAAATCTGCCATCGCGTTCAAAGGTATCGTACATGAGATCAACCAAATCTTGATCGTCATCGACGATCAGCAATTTTTTCTTTCCGCTCTCAAGCGCATCGGTTGGGATGCCGTTGTCCTTCATGAAGACGAACAGTAGATCGCGGGGGATTCGGCGGAATCGACTACCTGGAACGCGAAATCCTTTCAGCGATCCATTATCGAAACAACGAATGATCGTTTGTTGGCTCACCTTGCAAATTTTGGCGGCCTCGCCGGTTGTAAAAACAGTTTTTGTGCTCGACATTGGGGGAATCATCCTTCCTGAATGTTCGTGGCAATGTTGACGACGGGTCGCCAAACTCGCACGCTCGGTCTATCCTTTGACAGTAACCACGTCTGCCGTCCTTACCGAACCTGCCGTGGTGAAAGCGGAGGATATAGAAGTGGCGTAAGCGGGGTCAAGATGGATTTCAATACAAGTAGTTCACAAGGACCAAGTAATATGCGCAATTAGGGCTTCAAGTAGCAAAATGCCAAGGCGGGCAAGCTGGGAGCAAGTAAAATATTCACCAAAACATTGAGGAAAATGAGATGTCGAGTACTGGTTTGTGCCGCTGGGGTATTTTGTCAACGGCAGCTATTGCAAAGAAGAATTGGCGAGCTATTGCTCAATCAAAATCAGGAACCCTAGTGGCGGTAGCAAGCCGGCGCATGGAAGCAGCACAGGCATTTGTTCACGAATGCCAAGCTCATACGCCTCAAAAACAAGAGCCTGAGGCGATCCAAGGTTATGAGGAATTATTGGAACGCAAGGATATCGATGCTGTCTACATTCCGCTACCAACTGGACTGCGAAAGGAATGGATCATCGCGGCAGCGGAGAGGGGCAAGCATGTGCTTGCTGAAAAACCAGCCGCTCTTTCGGCGGCCGATCTGGAGGAGATTCTGGCCGTTTGCAATCGGAACAACGTCCAGTTTATGGATGGAGTTATGTTCATGCACAGCGCCAGGTTGCCGCTTCTGCGTCAATGCTTAGACGATGGCAGCTCCGTGGGCGAGATGAAACGGATCGCGTGCAACTTCTCTTTCCTGGGTGATGAAACCTTTGCGCAGAACATTCGGGTCGATAGCCAGTTGGAACCGTTCGGGTGCCTGGGCGACTTAGGTTGGTACTGCATTCGGTTTCTATTGTGGGCAAACCGTTGGCAGCTTCCAACGCAAGTAGCCGGACGTTGCTTGACTGGAATGCGAGGAGAAAAGAGTGCAACACAAGTCCCTGCTGAGTTTTCAGCGGAGCTTTTTTTTCCGAATGGCTCCAGCGGCAGCTTCTACTGTTCTTTTTTGGCAGGAAACCAGCAGTGGGCACACATCAGCGGTACCAAAGGCAATGCTTGGCTGTCTGACTTTGTGTTACCTCACTACGGTTGTGAGGTTTCATTCTTCATTGAGAAACCCACCTTCGTCGTCAACGTTTGCGACTTCCACATGCAGGAGCATTCACGTAGAGTGGTTGCCAACGAGTATGGCTCGGGAAATGCACCTGCCCAAGAAATCAACATGATCGAAACGTTTAACCAAATTGTGCTCGACCGAAAACTTGACCCGTTCTGGGGCGACATCGCATTGGCGACGCAGCGAGTGATGGACCAGTTGTTTGTTGGCTAACGTCGCTTTTCAACACTAAATTGCCAGAGACGCATCGGCGTGCGAATCAATCCATGCAAAATTCTGAAACCTGCGAAGAGAGCGTTTCGAACAAGTTGGCCGGAAATGGAGGAAGGCATGGCCGTCGTCGATTGAATATCTTCTACGCCGTGCGGCCAGTCTTTGACTCTTTCGATCAAGCCCTCGCGCCACTTGCTATTGTGCGGGAAAGTCGACAAGCGTCGTAACCACTCGTTCGGAATCCCTCGTTTACCCAACGAGACGCCGGACAAAGCGCCAGCAATGGTAGCCGCACTAGTGCAAGCACCACCGAGCAAGATAGTTCGCTCTACGCAATTTCGGAAACGCTTGGGGTGTCGCAACCATGCATAAACACCAACAACCGCTGACGCAAATATGTCATTTGGCAGTCCATTTCCCCATCCCTGTCGTTTGGCAAATGTGGCGACCGATTGGTTTAGGTTCAGCGCATCGTTCATTTTCATGAGGACGAAACGGAGTTCCGGATCTTCGATAACAGCAACCAACCGAGCAAGAATCTCAGTAGGAACAGTGTTTTGCTGATCCACCATTTGAGCAAGCTGTGTTGAGTAGGCGACCAACAGACTCGCGTTGAGGACACGCATATCCAAATGCGAAACACCGATACCTAATTGAAACCAAGTCGTTCCGGAGTCTGCGCATCCTTGCAACATGATGCTCATCACCATCGACCGAATAAGCGGGTCGTCGGCCATCCCCACAGTAAGTGAGTCATCGAGTGGCAGGTTGCATATTTTGGCAACAAGACGTTTTCCATGCGTATAAATGTGCCTCAATGGAAACGCACGCTGATACCAGGCGATTCGTTTACGAAGATTTACCGCAAAGAGACTGGGGTCCGCTTTGGACTGAAGCATTGCCTGAACGGTCATCAGCAATGAATGTGTACGATGGCTCGTTGTGCCGATTCCCGGCACGAACTGGAACTGGAGAGGATTTCGGCCGAAGAGCTTGAGTCCTACGCGGGGGTGGACTCCGTGCCGGGGCAAAGACAACGCTTCAGCCACGGCGCAACCCAATAGCAAGCCTTCCGTTGCACGCTCGCGCCGATGTGTGGGAACGACGATATTCCAAGGAATCGGCGACGATCGCGAAAGCTTTTCGCCGTTTGCCTTGCCTTTGTGGGATAAGCGTAGCCCCTTTGGAGTCCGAGGTTGGGAATCCGATTCGGAGTAATCTGCGATGTATCTACGACGTCGAGGGCGCAACATCCAAGTCCCACTGAAAATGAAAAGGATCGACTGGGTAAAATCTGCTGACAAAGCAAATCATTCCCTAGGTTAATTCGCATTGCGTCTCCAAGACAGCAATTTCCCAATCCCTACGTCAAAGAACACTTTCCCACATGCGTTTTTGGTTATAATCAGAATAATTAGTCCCAAATGCGATCGCAGGCTGTCAAATACCAGTTGTAGTTTGGGACCATTGTCCCCAACGAGTCAAAGGACGGGACAATGCTCCCTTCCTACGGTACTTTTCGTTCCGCAGATCGACTAGACTCGCTTTGTTAAAAAGTGAACAGTGGGTATTGTGTTGTTTCTTAGAAGTTTTGTACACCGCTGGATAAACAAAATCGACCATCGCATCTTCATTGTATCGCTAACTCTAATAATATCGATGGGTTCGATGACTGCTATCGCTTTTGGACAGAAAGACAATCGCTCCAGGCAAGATGAACTCAAAGAAAACGAGCGAGTTGCGAAAGCCCCGACCGCGATCGAACCTTCGAAACAGCTTTCTATTCAGCAAGAGGGTGTAGAGAAGATACGAAAACAAGCCAAAGCGGCGGACGCAGCAGATTTAAACCGCCCAGGTAAGAGCAAAGGCAAGTAAGCGATAACGGGATGGGCAGAGTAAAAAAGCATCCGCCTTGTCTGCAGTTCATTGCCGCCTTTAGCCGCCATGAATCAGCACTGGAATGGCTCTGGGAACGGGTCAGCCACCGGCTTGCTCCTATTGCGATGAAGAGTCGTCTCTTTCCTTTTTGCGAATCCGCATACTACCATAGAACGATGGGGGATTCGTTGAAGAAACAATTCGCGATCCTACCGCCTTGGTACGATCCTGCGGAGTTACCCAGCCATAAGATATTGATGCACGATTGGGAGAACGATCTCCAAGAAAATGGCTCGTATGCAGAATCACGTCCACTTAATATCGACCCAGGCTACATGTCGATGACCAAGTTGGTTTTGGCCTCAACCAAGAACCGGGAACATCGCCTTTATCTTCGGGATGGGATTTACGCCGAGGTAACGCTGGCGTTTCGCGACCAACAGTGGCAACCGATGTCATGGACCTATCCTGATTATCAACGGGAGGACTTTCGACTATTCTTTCAGGATTGCCGAAGCCACTTGGCGAAAAACGTAGCTGCACTTTTGCGATCCCAAACCATTTCTTCTTCTCAAAATTCCGAAAACGAATGAAACTCAATTTGATAAAAGTCCGCGTTTGGGGAATTCATGGATAGTTTGCCCAATACCCTTTGGATTCAAATGATTGGAATGTTGTTGGTCACGATCTTGCCAGCATTTTTTATCTCGCTGTTTGCGGTCGGGCTTGTCAAGCACTACGCTGGTGCTCTTGGTCTGCTCGATAAGCCCAATGCGAGGAAAGTGCATACGGTCCCGATTCCGTTAGGTGGCGGGCTAGGAATTTGGCTTGGGGTATCGGGAACCTTTTTGATTGGAACGATCGGATTGTTTGTTCTTCAGGGAAACGAATCAATCGGTGAGGCGTGGTTGCCTGCCGGCTTGAAAGAGCACTTACCTGGGCTTGCTTCCAAGTCATTGCAGATTTGGGTTCTATTGGGTGGCGGTACTGTGCTTGCTTTGTTAGGGCTACTCGATGATCGTTTTTCGCTTCCTTGGCAACCTCGACTGGCAGTTGAGTTTCTCGTGGCGGGAACCGTAGTCTACTGGCAGAATCTCCAACTCACCGCGTTCATTAGCCTACCTTGGTTTACATCGATCTTGAGCGTGATTTGGATTGTCATGCTCATCAATTCTTTTAACATGTTAGACAACATGGATGCGCTAAGCGGCGGCGTCGCTGCCATCATCTGTACCATGTTGGCATTGATGTTGATGATTACTCCAGAATCCTCGCGCGGACAGCCTCAATTGTTTGTGGCGGCGATGCTATTGGTTATGGTGGGAGCCCTGCTTGGTTTTCTGAAGCACAATTGGCCGCCAGCTTCTGTTTTTATGGGGGATG
>Ga0335395_10000573_pt1 | contig 22997 bp, 20 predicted proteins | sample MAT02_FD_205744 | JGI IMG/M metagenome (GOLD analysis project Ga0335395, IMG submission 205744) | Freshwater microbial communities from Lake Fryxell liftoff mats and glacier meltwater in Antarctica - MAT-02 (spades assembly) (version 2) ...
GTTCTAAGCTGGCTAAGGTTTCTAGGGCTGGGGTGCGGTGCGTTGCTTCTTCTCCCAGGGTGGCAAATCGTTCGAGGGCATCAAGGCGAGTTCGATCGCTACTTGCCCAATCTACATTTTCCCCGGCTAGTCGCTGCTTGACTCGATCCCAAAATCCTTGGGATTCTTGGTGTCGTTGCTTTTCTACTTCTTGCTGGTGTTTGATTTCGGCTACTTGGGCGGCCGGTCGCGGTTCGTAACGATCGCCCTTTTGTTTGAAATACAATTTGTCTGTTGACAACAAATAATAGGCTGCATAACATTGGGCCGCAGTGCGATCGGAAAATAGGAGCACCGCTAAGGATTCGGGATCTGCGGTTTCTCCACCGTCTACTAGCAATTCCCAAGCTACTTCTAGACTGGATGGATCTGAGTAAACTTCTACTTCTTTGAGAAATTTTGGAATGTCGGAGGGTTTGTAGGTTTCTCCAGCAACTTCATAGGTGATTTGTTTAGGCGGTATGCTGTGCGGTTGACTGTTTTCGTCTACCAACACCCAGTTTTTTTTGCCGTCGGGGCGATCGGCAACAGCTAGACGGCGGTCGCCGTGCAGTCTAAATTCTACTAAGGTTCCCTTGTCCACTTGCCGGTTTTATATTTTATATTTTAGATTTTTACATTTGCGACTTATCTGGTTTCGATTTGGGGATTTTAGATTTTGGAGACTTGTATTTTTTCTGGTTAAATGACGTAAAAACGTTACTTTCGCCTAGCTTCTATGACCGTCCAAAATCTAAAATCTAAAATCCAAAATCCGATTAGCCTTCTTGGTTTACGAAGGGCATCAGAGCTACAATTCTGGCTCTTTTGATGCTTCTGGTCAGGTCTCGTTGCTGTTTTGCTGTCAGGCCTGTAATCCGGCGGGGCAGGATTTTACCACGTTCTGTGACGTATTTTTTGAGCAAATCGACATCTTTGTAGTCGATCGGATCTCCTGGTTTGATTGGCGATACACGCCGGCGAAAGTAAGTCATGGTTTGTTGTTTGTTGACTGTTGACTGTTGACTGTTGACCGTTGACCGTTGACCGTTGAGCAATAACAACTGACCCTTCGACTTCGCTCAGGGCGCTGCAACTGACCCTTGACAACTGATCTATTTGATCTCTTTGTGAGTCGTGTGCTTGTTGCAATGGGTGCAGAACTTTTTGAGTTCCAGCCGCGCGGTCGTGTTGCGACGGTTCTTGGAGGTGGTGTACCGAGACACGCCTTTCGAGCGTTTGCTCGCGTTTGTTCGGCACTCAGTACACTCTAGGGTAATTACGATGCGGACGCCTTTAGCCATAATTCTAAATAAATTTCGACTAATTTAAACACAATTTGTTATCTTCTCACATTAGTCTGCACTTGGTCAAGCAATCTTTTAACTTTGATATCGAGGGAGTAGCCGCGGCGAGTGCCGATGACGATCGTCCCGCCGAGTCGATCGTGGAAAGCTTGCGGAAAGCGGGCGGTGTCGATGAAGGCAGTGGTACAGTCGATCGCCAGCGGCAGTATCAGCAGCAAGACGGCGGCGTTGGTAGATGTGAGTCGGGCTACACCGGCAAAGGCTAAGGCGGCGCAAATGCCCAGCAATCCCTCGCGCTTGCAAAGTTCCTGCACTCCGGGCATCCGTTGGAATCTAACATCGGCAATTTTCATGTCCAACGCCCAGCGCCCGATACTTTGACCGTGGTTTTTCCTGACGATGGGTACGCGCAGGATCATCCACAGCAGGAAAAAAAAGATGGTTTGGACGATCGGATTTGCGCCGAGAAGCAAGCTGGGCAACCCAACTGCGATCGCGTCGATGCAGAAAGCAGCAGCGCGACGTTCGAGTGATACTTTGGGCAGGAGGGGAACTAGGTCGGAACTCATGGGTCAAAAGCGCGATCGCCATTAGCTACTTTTCAATCTTAAACTGTGGAGCCGGTCGATCGGTCTAAATCAACGTCAAAACCCGCTTTTACTCAGGAATTACGAAAAAATGGTTGGACGCGCGACTTAGATGTCCAAGGTGCGGAGTCCGCAGCCTATAGATAGAATGCCAAACTTCTTGTTTCTCTGAAAAATCTGGTTTTTCGCAATTTTTAATCAAGTAAAAAAGACCATAAAAAACGGATATAATTGCTTTACCTCAAAAATAATTAGACTTTTTGTGTTGTAGCAAGACACGCTTTTTGAGTGTTTGCTAAGCACTCACTAAACTATAAAGTAATGATGATGCGGACACCTTTAGCCATAATTCTCAATAGATTTTGACTAAGACTAATTTAAACACAATCTATTATTTGCTTATATTACTCTGCTGTTGATTAAGCAATCTTCTAACTTTGAGGTGAAGACAGTAGCCGCGGCGGGTTCCGACTACAATCGTCTGGCCGAGTCGATCGTGCAAAGCTCGGGGAAACCTTTTGCTTTGGGAGACGGAGGCAAACATAGCATCAAACTGCAAGGGCATTAGCAGCATAACCGGGCGATCGATATATTCGTTGTAATGTGAGTTTGCCCACAAACCTACCAAGTATGATGCCGTGCAAATGCCCAGTAATGCCTCGCGCTTGCAGAGTTGTTGCACTGCGGGAGTCCGTTGGTATTTGGTATCAACAACTCTCATCCCCAATAGCCAGCGCCCGAGACTTTGACCTTGGTTTTTTCTGACGATGGCTACGCGCATTATTAACCACAGCAGGACAAAAATTATGGCTTTAACGATAAAATTAGTACCGAGAAGCAAGCTGGGCAACCCAACTGCGCTCACGTCGATGCAGAAGGCCGCAGCGCGACGGCCGATCGATACTTTGGGCAGGATGGGAACTAAGTCGGAACTCATGGGCCAAAAAAGAATTACTTTGAAATGCGTAAGTCCTGTTTCTATCGTAATCGAAATCAAGGGGCTTGGAGCCGTAGGGCATAGGGTCAAGGCGCAGCTACATATTAATAAACCTCATCATGGCTTCCAATGTCAACCAAGACAATTAAATCATCACCTGTTGTAGCATCTTTTTTGAAAGCAAAAATGATTCGACAATCATAAGCCACTGAACAAGACCATAAACCGTTCAATTTCCCCGTTAACTTATGAGATTTTAAAGCCGGATTAAAAGGATCATCGCCCAACAATTCTAAAACCTCTAATATCTGGTCTTGTAATTGCTGATTTTTTTTGATTAATCGCTTAAAACTTCTTTTGAAACTCGGATCGGTTGTTAAAATCATTCCTCCTCCTCCAATAAATATGACTTCAACTCTTCAAAAGTTCCTCTCATGGCTGTTCCCGTCTCTACAGCCTTAAAAACCTCTTGAGCATTCGCCAAAATTTCAGCCCGCCGATTTTCAATCCGTTGCTTGCGGATCAACTCAAACAACTGATCCTGATCTTCTATTGATAAACTTTGAACCTGATCGATAATTTCTTGTAAAGTCATCATACAGCCTCCTTTAAAGTAAAAATGACGAAATATTTCGCCTCCGCCAAAACCCGATCCTTAATCAAACGGCTTAATCCTTGTTCCGTCATAATATCTACCTTACAACCTAGTATATCTTGCAAATCCATCAAGAGCATCGCCTGGGAACCAAGGCGAAATTTTCTGTAAATCATAATCCACCAAAAGGTCAATATCGCTACTCTGTGTCTCCTCACCCCGCGCCACCGAACCAAACACCCGTAAATTAAACGCCCCATGTCGCAGCGCCACCGGCAGGACATCCTCGCGCTTGGATTGTAATAACTGTTGTAGTTTCATCATAGAATGTCCTCAAGCATCAATTTAATACAAACTGCGTAATGTCTCCAAATGTGCAATCGCCCCGTCCCAAATCCCCCCTGAAGCAAGTTTTAATCAGAATTGCCCTCGCCGTAATTGCTGCTATTATTGCCTTCAACATTCCTCACTCGTTATTTCCCGTGTTTACAACACCCGTATCCGAAGCTAGTCCGCCGCCCGAAATCCAAAACGTGCTCGCCGGTAAGCGCAAAATTGTGACTGTGGGCGACAGCATCACCGAAGCCGGGAAATACCCCGGAGGTTACGTTTGGCTGCTACAACGCTATCTGAATGCGCTTTATCCCGATCGCAAAATCGAAATCGTCAACGCCGGCATCTCCGGTAACAAAGCCAGTGATATGCAAGCGCGTTTTCAGAAAGATGCGATCGACAAAAAGCCAGATTTAGTCACAATTAACGTCGGAGTAAACGACGTTTGGCACGCTTTCTTCGACTTCCAAAACAGTCAATTTCATCCACAAGGCAACTTAACGACGGGAGTACCATTGGCAGAATACAAAAATAAATTAACTCAAATGGTGCTGTCTGCAAAAGCCGTAGGAATTCGAGTCGTACTGCTTTCTCCTACTCCCATCCGCGAGATTCTCGACGGCCCAGAAAATCTCAGATTGCAAGAATACGTGGCCGCGATGCGAGAAATTGCCTTGCAAAATAAGTGCTTATTTATTGATTTGAATGCGCCTTTTCGAGAAGTTATCGGCACCTATCAAAAACACGCAGGAAAAACTCTAAATTTGTTAGCCGCAGATGGAGTTCACCCCAATCAGTCTGGCTATCGAATTATGGCTTTTACTATTTTGCGAGGTTTGGGAGTACCGACGAAAGACATTGAGAATTTGCAAGTCAAAAATTGAGATTAGTCAGTAGTTAGTAGTCAGTAGTCATTAGTCAGTAGTCATTAGTCAGTAGTCATTAGACTTCTTGCAAAATTCCTTTTAATCAAATTTTGGGACGATGCTAAAAGCCCATCCCACAAGAGAAAAAACTTTTTGTGGCACGGGCATCTTGCCCGTGACAGCTATTTTTGCAAGAAATCTATTAGTCATTAGTCATTCGTTGTGATATGATGCCCGGTTGATTCTTCCTAATTAGCAATTAGCAATTCCCAATTCCCAATTCCCGTTATCATTCAATCGGCGGATGATACCGCTTCAACCAACAGCTACCGATAATCACCAACGCCACCACCACAATAATTTCCGTCCAAAAAAACGACAGGAAATCGCTAGCAGTTCCTACTGGCGGCACCCCCGGTTGAGCGTTGCGAATTGCGGGAAAAGCAAACAACATCACACCAGTCCAACTCAGCATTCCCACTTCCGGCAACTTCCCCGATTTCATCACTTTTAATGCTAGCAACAGCGCCATGATTGACAGTACCCACATGATGACAATAATCACTAAGGCAAAGAATTTTACCGGAATTGAGCGAGTTGCAGAAACATCGATATAGATAAAGATAGACGAGTTCTCTTCCATCGGCATATAACTGATGTCAAAACCGGGAACATCGGCATTAAACTTAAATTCTAGTGGTACAGGATTGAGTTCAAACGGAGCAAACTTTTTGCCAATTGAAGCCAGCGGGTCGATTGAAATAGCCACTTTAGCAATATGCGTATCAAACGGATAATTGTTAATTTTTCCCTTGACTAAGTTAAACTTTAATGCTGGAACCATCATCGGTTTGCCTTCTTTAAAGGTAATTTCCGAATCTTCTACATTTGCGCCATTAACTGTCATTAACAAGTCTTGAGCCGGGTAAGTTGGCCCTTTTTTATAGATACCTTTGAGTTCAAACTGCAAACGGGTTTCTAATTCGTTTTTAATGGGATCTACTCCAATTACCGTCATTTTGACCTCAACCAAGCCTTTGGACGCTACAGCGGTATCAGGAGATGCTCTGTAAGGCTCTTGGGCATTAGCATTGTGAGAGTAAATAGATAAGATAATTGCAAAAATTGCGATGAAAGTGCAAATTAAAATAAGTATTTTTTTAAGATTAAATTTGTTGAGAGTTTGCATTTATTCTGGATATTTTATGTTTTGATTTGTTGTTAGTATTTCCCGCAGTCTCCGCAGTCAGTCAGCCAGGGGTTTAAACCCCTGGCTCATAGCTAAAGTCGGTTAAAACCGACTAAAGAAACTCGATCGATAATAAATGTTGGTTTTAGTCCTCTTTTAGAGGACTTTCGCTGTGAGCCGGGGGTTTAAACCCCCGGCGGGCTGTGGCGATCGGCGCCAGAAACAGGCGAGTCAGCGCGCTAGTGCGAACCGATAGGAAGCAGTACATTTGGTGTAAAGCTACCGTGCAAACCGTAGGGAATGTGCTGTTTCAAATGCAGGCGCGCTACTGGGCCTTTGGTGATGTCGCTGGCATCTAAAATTACTAAGGTCGATCGATGATTAGCCGCATCATACATCAAAACTAGCAGCCAGCCGTCATCCTCAGCCACAGCATCGGGACGGGGCACAAACACCGGTTCTCCCGCGAAGCCACGCGGCGCCACACTCCACACTTGCCTTTCACCAGTCACGAAATCAACTTTGAGAATAGCTTGCAAAGGAGCATTCCCCGTCGGAGAATCGGCGGCACCGATGTAAAGATATCGGTAAGGTTGTCCGACATTATTCGGATGCAAAGTCGGAAACTCACAGCACCGACTTTCAACAACTTGATGCTGCACGGTTTTGTCTTGCAAATTTAACTGAAACCGCCACAATTCTCCGGCGGGAATAGTGTTAAAATCAATCTCCAAAAAATCGCCGTCATGCTCTACAGTTGGAAATGATTCGTAGCAAACTGAGTCAACAAAAACTTCGCCGTCTTCTTCCCATGCGTTGCAGTGGTGAAAGACAAAACAAGGTTCCGTTTCTAATACTTTTACTGCGTCAGTGCCGTTGCGGGGAATTAAAATTGCTTGCGTGGGCTTGTTTGGCGAAAATTGAATGCACTGGGCTGCACTCCGAAATCCTAACAAGAATAGCAGCGGATTGAAGCTGACGGGATTTTGGAAAAATATGCAGTAATTCGGGGTAATTACCATGTCGTGCAAGAAAGCAAAACCCGGGATTGCATGGGCGTGTTTTTGTAAAAGTTTGCCGCTTGCGTCGAGTTCGTAAATGGTAATTGTACTTGACAAACCGGGCTTGACGGAAAAGTTGATTAATCTGTCTCCGGCTCCATTTTTGCCTTTTTCAATTCTGGGGTGAGCGGCGAAGGCTTCACCGGGTTCTAAGATGCCGTCTAGGGTGTCTAATCCGAGGGTTTCTAGGGTGCGGGGGTCGAGTCTGTAGGGCTGTGCTGCTTCCCAGAGTGCTAGCAGTTTGTCGCCCCAATAAATGATGTTGGTGTTGGCAATGTTTTTGATTTTGACATCAAAGATGTTTGCTAACCAGCCGCCCGCTTTCTGTGTGCCGAATACGCCTCGGTGCAGGATTTTTCCGGCTTTTTGTTCGGCTAAATAGCCTTCTGTGTGTACGAATCGGTTGCGGAAATGGGCGCGTTTGTCGGAAATTACGATCGCACAAACCATTCCATCGCCGTCGAAGGGGTGATGGATGCGCTGGCCGTTGACATCCAATAATCCGGGCCCGTTGCGAAAGAATGTGCCTTGCAAGCCTTCTGGGATTTCGCCTTCTATGTCGTCAATCCAGTAGTCGGATTCGTTGCGCTGTGATTCGTAGCCGCGCTGCCAGTCTGTGCGATCGTATGATAAGCTTTTGGCTGCTATTTGAGATTCGGAAGTTTCTAAGTTTTGCATTGGTGGAATAAGTTTTTATTGATTTAACCGCAGAGGGCGCAGAGGGCGCAGAGAGAAAGAAATAAAGTAAGAAAAAAGGAGATGAAAGGAGATGAAATCAAACTAGAAAGATATTCGCAGTCAATTTTCTTCCTTCTTCCTTCTTCCTTCTTCCTTCTTCCTTCATTTGCTTTCGGCAGTGCGGTTTTCTGACCTTACTGTCGGTACTAAGTCTGGAAAGTATTCGGGTATGAAGTTCTGTCCGCCTTGTTTGGCACCTCCTAGTTCTGGTTGTAATAGGGGGAGTGATTGTTGATTGTTTTGGTCGCCACTTTCTGCATTTTCTGCGGGAAGCCAACTTAGGAATGGCAGGGGTAGCAGTGTGGAGAGGTTGGTGATGATTATTAGCAGCCAGAGGTTGTCGAAATTGCGATCGGTAATTCCGAGTAAGTGGGTCAAAAGTGCACCGCCTTCGTGGGACAAAAGTCCGGCTAAGTTGGTGACTGACATTAACACGGCAAATAATGTAGCTTCGACACCGGGAGGACACAATCGCGCTGAGAGTACCAGCACTGGCATATAGGCAATTTGTCCGATTACTGTCAGGATCAGGCTGTCTCCGATGCTGAACCACTGGTCGTCTATTCCTAATGCTCGGTTGGCATGAGTTACTAATAATAATGTAGTCATGCCCAAGGCTGCTGCAATGACTGTTGACCAGCCGAAAATTACTCTAAATGGCACTGTTTTGAGGAAGCGCTGAAACAGCCAAATGCCGAGGAGGGAGGCAATGCTGGTGACGAGGCGCACTCGACCGAGAAATTCTGGTTGAAAGCCTAGTTCGTTGGTGGTGAAGAAGAAGAAGGCTGAGTCGGAGCTTGGGGTGGCTTGCCACAGGAAAAGAAAGGCGGTGGGCAACCAAATTGTTTTTTGGGTAATAGCTTGCCGCAGTTGTTTGAATTGGTTTTTTACTGTGTCAAAGTCGGTTTGTTTGTTGACTTTTTCTTCGGAAATTAACCAGGCTGTTGCTGATACGATTAGGGGGAATGATGCGGTGATTAAAAAGATGGTGTGGGTGCCAAAGTGTTGCATCAGGTAACCGCTGAGGTAGGCGGTGATTAGTCCGCCGAGGGCTGATGCGCCCCAGGATAAGGATTGCAGGGAACCTGCGTCGGCGACGGATTCTTTTCTAGCTCTTTCGACTATGAGGGAGTCGGCGATTACGTCGCTGACGGCGAGGGATAGGGAACTCAGGGCGATCGCCCCTGTGGCGGCCAGTGGCGTGTGTACGATCGTAGCCATCCCCACCCACGCTGCCGTTCCCAACAGCCCCGAGAGGACGATATAAGGGCGTCTGCGGTAGCCAAATATTGGCAACCCGTCGGACATGAAGCCGAACACGGGTTTGATAATCCAAGGTATGGCGACGACGCCCAGCATTGCTGAGACTTCGGCGGGAGTCATGCCGAGTTCGTCTTTGAGGAAGAAGCTGACGGCTAAACGAGCTAGTCCAAGAATGCCTTGGACGAAGTAAATCAGTAAGATGGCTATGAGTTCGGGGGTTGGCTCATTCCCAAAAAATACTTTTTCTTTTAAGGATTCTTTGAGTTTGCTGACGCCAGAGGAGGAAACGAGCATTTGAGCAATATTTCTTAATGAATCTCAATAATATTTATAACACATTCTTCAGGGCTTGGGGTGGCAGTCGGAGGTGGGATGCCAGATTGACGAGGAGCTGACAGCGACTCTAGAATTGAAATTACTTCAAATTAAATAGTGTTTTGTAATGATGAAAACAGAAATTAGAATTGTTTCTCTAGCGATTGCTGGAATTTTAGGAGGATGGGCTAATTTAGCCTTAGCAATACCTGTTGCTAATCCGCAAGGTGATTACCCGGTGCCACCTGCAAGAGCGCGGGGGAACAGGCAGGTGAATTGGCTGGTTGTTGACTCTGATTCTCAAGGGTTAAATTGCCGGATGGCTCAGAGATTTCGATCGATCTCTGTAGATGGTCTTAATGCGCCCGATGAGTTATTTCAAAGGAATAAACACAATGTTTCGCAGTGGCCTGTGGTGACTACTTTTTTGCGGGGAGAACGGTTGCAAGCGGTGACGGGAAATTTTGCTAATCAAATTATGATTTCTGACTCTCAGGGTAAACCTTGGTTGCCGATTTCCACGGATAAGGGTAATTGTTTTGTGCGGGCTAACAGCCGTTTTATTAAGCCAATTCTGGAAAATCCTACTACTTTGAAGCCTTTGGAATAACGAACCGCCAACTGTCAACTGTCAACTGTCAACTATCAACTGTCAACTGTTTATGAGGGTTGAAAAATTATGAGTCAAGTCAATCTTTGGACTTCGGCGGAACACGCTTTGTGGTATCTGGCTAAGGCCGATCGCATTCCTCACCGCACTGAAGGTGAAGCGGTTTTGTTGGAGGAAGTGCCGAAAACTGTGAAGCGCATTCTGGATGTGGGTACGGGAGACGGGCGGTTGTTGGGTTTGCTTAAGTGCGATCGCCCGAATGTTGAGTGTGTGGCGATCGACTTTTCGCCGACAATGCTGGAAAAAGCCCGCACTCGCTTTGCTGATGATCAGAATGTCACGGTAATCGAGCACAATTTTGACGAACCGCTGCCGGATTTGGGCAAGTTTGATGCGATCGTTTCTAGTTTTGCCATCCATCACGTAACGGACGATCGCAAATATTCGCTTTACACCAAGATTTTCGAGCTTTTGGAACCCGGAGGCATTTTTGGCAATTTGGATCACGTAGCGTCCCCAACAGAGGCTTTGCATGAGAAGTTTCGAGAGGCGCTGGGTATTAGCAAGGAGTCCGAAGATCCGTCTAATAAATTGCTGGATGTGGAAACGCAATTGCGCTGGTTTAGAGAAATTGGTTTTACCGATGCAGACTGTTATTGGAAGTGGCGCGAACTCGCTTTATTAATCGGGGTGAAACCAGTTTAGCTGCGGGTAAGGACACGGCAGTGCCGTTTCCCTACTACAAATATGGACACGGCAGTGTCGTTTCCCTACAAATTAAATTAAGTCGGGGACTTTTGGTTTAATTCGGCGATCGTACCAGTTCATTAACGGGGTGGCGCTGATGCCGTGCACAATCACAGAAATCACGATCGTTGTAAAGGTAATCCAGGCTAATTTTTCGGCGGTTTCGCCTTTCAAACCTTGACCTAAAGCATAGGTAAGATAATAGATTGAACCCACGCCACGAATGCCGAACCAACCGCACAGCAAGCGGCTGGCGGGATGCAATCGACTGCCGATCGTACTGATCCAAGCTCCCACAGGCCGGATGAAAAAGATTAACAATCCAGCTACTAAAATGGCGTAGCTTCCATGTGCCACCAGAGCTTCTAGGCGCAACAGGGAACCCAATATTAAAATTGTTCCTACTTCCATTAACTTTTCTATGCGCTCGGTAAAGTGCAGTTGGGAAAGTGGTTTTTCTGGATCGCGGTAACTGCGCTGCACCACAATTCCTGCTATAAAAACTGCGAGAAATCCGTAGCCGTTGACTACTTCAGTGAGGGAATATGTGAGCAGAATTGTGCTGAGAGCGATGAAATCTTCCATTAATTCATCGGCCGGTCGATAGCGTTGGAGTCTGAGATCGATCCAAGTGACGGCTTTAGCTACTAAAATGCCCATGACGATACCTGCGGAGCTCGCCCAAATCAAGTCAACTACTACCCACTGCGAAAACCAGTTCGGCCAGTGGTTATCTTTTAGCGCATAAATGCCGAAATAAACAAAGGGAAAAGCTAAAGCATCGTTCAAACCGCCTTCCGATGTTAAACCAAAACGCAATTCATCGCGATCGTGAATATCAGCTAACTGAACTTCTGAGGCTAAAACTGGATCGGTGGGTGCGAGAATTGCTCCCAATAAAATTGCTGGGCCCCAATCTAATTTCACAAACCAATGACCGACTGCGGCCACCCCAAAAATCGAAATAGGCATTAAAAAACCTATCAGTCGCGCTGTGGAATTCCAGGCCCAAAATTGCAGCGGGCGGTTCATTTTTAAGCCGCAACTGAATAGAGAAACAATCACTACAAATTCTGTAAGTCTTTCTAAAAATTGAGCTTCGGGCCGCAATTGAATTAGGTTGACACCGTAGGGCCCCAATCCGATACCGACAATTAGATAAATTAAGGCATAAGACAGTGGCAATCGCGAAATCCATCCCGAACCCAAGGTGACTGTCAGCAGGAGGATGCCAATTGCTAGCAAGTCGAGAATGTAAATATCCACCATAGCGATCGCACTTTTGAGCTGGTTAACAAGTGCGATCTTGACAGGTAAAAGCTTCTGGCGCATCCGCCACCAGCTAGAGTCTGCTATCCTCCGAAAGTTACAGTTGTTAAGTAGAAGGAAGAAGGAAGAAGGAAGAAGGAAGAAGGGAGAAGATATACACAGCAAGCTGGAGAGCGATCCGTATTTTACGTTTACGTTTAATTAGGTGGACTTACTGATACAACTACCAACTGACAACTGACAACTGTCAACTGACAACTGTCAACTGTCAACTGACTAATTAGGAACCCCACTTTTTTCGGTAGCGATGATGTGCAAATCTACGTTTTTGAGCGATCGCACTAACTGTTGAGTCAAGGAACCACGCAGCAGCAATTTCCAGCGGGATTGCTGGCTTTCGCCGATCACAATTTGAGTAATCCGATACTGTTTCGCTACGTCCGAAATTGCTTTGGATATATTCGGGCCATTTACTCGCAAAAATTCCCCGTTAAATTCTTGACAGAGTTTCTGACAAGTTTCAACGTGTAAGCCTTCTGATTTTGTTAAAAATCGGTCTGGATCATCGACAAACACAGCATAAAATGGGGCATTCATGTAGTTAGCAAGCCTCGCGCCCCGCCGCAGCAGTTGCAAGGAATTGGGATAAGTGGAGACGCATACTAAAACTCGTTCATGAATGTTGCAAACTTGACCTTTTAAAGTTGCTGCGTCGTCTTCAACACTGTCTGCGACTTCTCGCAGCGCAAGTTCTCGCAATGCAATTAAATGACGGCGCTGAAAAAAGTTTTCTAAAGATTGTTGGATTTTTTCAGGAGCGTAGATTTTGCCTTCTAATAACCTTTCTTCTAAGGTTTCCGGTGTGACATCAACAACGATTACTTCGTCAGCTTCTTCGAGGACGCGATCGGGCACTCGCTCTCGCACGACAACTCCGGTAATTCGTGCTACTAAATCGTTGAGACTTTCTATGTGTTGAATGTTGAGGGTGGAAAAAACGTCAATGCCAGCATTCAGAATTTGCTCGACATCTTGATAACGCTTTTCTAGGAGAGAACCGGGAACGTTTGTATGAGCCAGTTCGTCTACTAATGCTAGCTGAGGGTGGCGTGCTATGACAGCTTCTGTATCCATTTCTGTTAGATTTTTTACCCCTCGCTGCATTATTTTGCGCGGCACTATTTCCAGTCCTTCGCCTTTAGCGACTGTTTCTTTCCGCCCGTGAGTCTCTAACAGTCCGATCGCGACATCAATGCCTTCAGATTTTAGCCTGTGTCCTTCTTCTAACATTCGGAAAGTTTTGCCGACACCGGGGGCCATGCCGATAAATATTTTGTGCTTTCCCCGGCGGCGGGTGCGATCGTAAGTGCGGTTCGGTTGGACGTAAACCGCGTCTGGATTGTCGCTGAGTTCGCTAGAGTGAATCATAGCAGTTGACAGTTGACAGTTGACAGTTAACAGTTGGCAGTTGGCAGTTGTTAGTTGACAGTTGGCAGTTGGCGGTTGCTAGAAATAACCAATAACCAATAACAACTAACCACTGACTACTGACTAATGAGTATTATAAACCATCAAGAGCCACATTCAGTTTGAGGACGTTAACTCCCGGTTCGCCGAAAATGCCGAGTAACCTGCCGTCTGTATTCTTAGATACCAGGATTTCTACTTGATTGCGATTGATCGATCGCACTTTTGCGATCCGTTCAATTTGGGCTATAGCTGATTCTACACTGATGTGCGGATCGAGGCTAGAACCGGAAGTATAGACTAAATCGGCGATCGGTTGGATTCCAGCTTGTTTGAGGCGGTCTAATTCAACTTGCACTCCCTGAAAACCATCTTTTTCATTACCTCGCTTCAGTAAATCGGAGTTGCTAGGAGCAATGTTGCTAGCTCCCGAAACGCCCGTTCTTTGACTTAAATTATCTGCCTTTGTGGGGTCGTAATCTTTGGTCGCAAAGCTACTGTAATTTGTTGTGCTGGGGCGGCTCCAAAAATACTTTTCTGAGGCGAACGGTTGACCGATTAACGATGAACCGACTACAACTCCTTGCTTTGTAATTAAGCTGCCGTTTGCCTGCGAGGGGAAAGCTATTTGACCGATTACTAGCAAGATTAATGGATAGATAACGGCGGTGATTCCCCACAAAACTAAAGTCACGCGAATTGCTTTGATTAATTCTCTCATAAATTACCTCAATGAATAAAGTTCGGCAACGGATTATGTAACGGATGTAACGGATGTCAGTACGCACGGGGCCAAGAAACCGGGTTTTTGTGAAAATATTTCGTTTCAGCCCGCAGATTAGGTAAAAAACCCGGTTTCTCAGAGTCTGCGCGCCCTATACGCTCGACCTAAAATCTTTCTGGTTGAAAAATTACGACAAACAAATAAGCTGCGAGTCCGACGATTACTAAGCCCAAGAGACTTAAACCCCACGCAGCTTTCTTTGTCAAACCTTCATCCGCAGCCGCATAAACAGCGGGTGCAATTATCAAGTTAAAGCACATTACCAGAAATAGTTGCACCGGGATTGGGTGGCGCTGCCACAGCATTTGTGCTATTTCAACTGTTTCTTGAACATCCCTCGGCAAAACATCGTTCAGCAAGTCGTTTCGTTTCATAATTACTCCTATTTTTCAAATTAAATCTCTTGACAAATTGCAGCAAGTATCTTTTGATTGATGTTCTTTTTTTGGGCTCTCCATTTTATCCGTTAAATCCGTTAAAAAATCCGTTGCCGAACCTCTATGCTAGCCCGACGGCGGTAATCAAAACATCAATGACTTTGATGGCGATAAACGGTGCAACTGCTCCACCCAATCCGTAGATTAAAATGTTTCGCTGCAACAGTTGATTGGCGCTCAATGGTCGAAATTTGACCCCAGTTAATGCTAGTGGAATCAAAGCGGGAATAATCAAAGCATTGTAAATTAATGCTGACAAAACCGCTGACTGTCCGCTAGCTAAACCCATCACATTCAATGCGCCAACTGGGGCAAACATTGCCGGAATAATTGCAAAATATTTGGCAATATCGTTGGCTAGCGAAAACGTAGTCAGCGCGCCGCGAGTAATCAGCAACTGTTTGCCGATTGTTACTAAGTCAATCAGTTTTGTGGGGTCAGAATCTAAGTCCACCATGTTAGCTGCTTCCTTGGCGGCTTGGGTTCCAGAATTCATCGCAAGTCCGACATTTGCTTGCGCTAATGCGGGTGCGTCGTTGGTTCCGTCTCCCGTCATTGCTACTAATTTGCCTTCTGCTTGTTGCTTGCGAATTACTTCAATTTTGTCCTCTGGAGTTGCTTCGGCAATGAAGTCGTCAACTCCCGCTTCGTCGGCAATTACTGATGCTGTAATGCGGTTATCTCCGGTGAGCATGATGGTGCGAATTCCCATTTTTCGGAGTTGGTCAAACCGATCGCGAATTCCCGGTTTAATGATATCTTTCAAATAGATAATTCCGTAGGTGTCGCTACCTTGACAAACAGCTAACGGCGTGCCTCCCAAGCGCGAAACTCGCTCGTAAGCTTCATCGAGATCCGCGCCGAAATTGCCGCCGCGCGATCGCACAAAACCCTTCACCGCATCCACCGCACCCTTGCGAACCTCCGTACCATCCGGTAAATCCGTGCCCGACATCCGCGTTTTTGCCGAAAAATCAAGCCCGGTAGATCCTTGAGCGTTTTCGCGATCGAACTCCACCGCTGCGCCCAGATTTTGAGCCAAACGGACGATCGACTTTCCCTCTGGCGTGTCGTCAAACACGCTCGCAGTCAGCGCTACCTGTGCCATTTCTTGCAGCGAATGACCGTTTACCGGAATAAACTCCTCGGCTAAACGGTTGCCCAGCGTGATCGTCCCCGTTTTGTCCAAAATCAGCGTATTCACGTCGCCGCAAGCCTCCACGGCGCGCCCAGATGTCGCTATCACGTTAAACTGAGCGACGCGATCCATCCCCGCAATGCCGATCGCACTCAACAAACCGCCAATAGTTGTCGGGATCAGCGCCACCAGCAGCGAAATCAGCGTCACCACGCCCACAGGAGTTTTCACATAATTTCCCACGGGCGGAATAGTTGACACCACAATCAAAAACACCAGAGTCAGCACAGCCAACAGCACCGTCAGCGCGATCTCGTTCGGCGTTTTCGACCTTTCAGCGCCCTCTACCAGCGCGATCATCCTGTCCAAAAATCCCTTACCGGGGTCAGACATCACCCGCAGCGTTAGTTCGTCCGAGAGGATGCGCGTACCGCCGGTGACGGAACTCGCGATATCCGAACCCGGTTCCTTGAGCACTGGCGCGGATTCCCCGGTGATCGCAGATTCGTCTACAGACGCGACACCCGCAATCACTTCGCCGTCGGAAGGAATGATATCGCCTGCGATCACTTTAATTTGGTCGCCGCGTCTCAAAGATGTCGAACTTACTTCCTGAATTGAACCATCTGGTAGGAGTTTGCGGGCTGTTGTATCTGCTTTTGTCGATCGCAGGGCATCTGCTTGCGCTTTGCCGCGCCCTTCTGCTACCGCTTCCGCGAAATTAGCAAACACCAAAGTAAAGAACAAAATGAACGTCACGAGACCGTTAAAAACTACCTGATTGTTGCCGGGAACCGGGCCGAACAGCGTGGGGTCGATCGTCAAAAGTGCAGTTACAATTGTGCCAACCCACACCACAAACATCACTGGATTTTTCAGCATCACCCGCGGGTCTAGCTTGATAAAAGCTTCTTTAAAAGCTCTTTGATAAAGGCCTTTAGTATTTGCTTTGGGTGTGTGTTTTCGAGACTCGCGAGAGCCTCTGGAACGGGGAGTTTTTTCGGAATTAGGGGTATTGGAGGAAGCCATAATTTGGATTTTTAATGAACCGCAGAGGACGCAGAGAGCACAGAGAAAGAGAAGGGTGAGGTTGATATTTTTTCGCTACTGAGATGGAGGAGTTGGCGTTCCCAGGGGCGATGGCGCAGTTATTGGTGCGGGTTCAAGCTTACCGCTGCTAATTTCAAATCCTTCTGCAATTGGCCCTAAAGCTAGAACTGGGAAAAATGTTAGCGCGCCCAGAATAATGATTACTCCTGCTGTCACGCTGGTGAATAAAATGGAATCGGTTCTGAGTGTTCCGGTTGTTTCGGGAACCAGTTGTTTGTTTGTCATGCTGTCAGCTAAAAGCAGCAGTGCAACAATTGGAACGTAGCGCCCCATCAGCAAGCTAAAACAGGTGCTTAAATTCCACCAAAGTCCGGTAGTTGCGGGTTGAGAGTCTGCCAATCCTTCAAAGCCAGAACCGTTGTTAGCCGCCGCCGAAGCGTATTCGTACATCACCTGGGAAATGCCGTGATATCCTGGATTGCTAATGCCGCTTAAACTGTCGGTAAGGGCGAGGGTAATAGCGCCGGGGATTAAAACTGCGATCGGGTGAATTAGCAAAACAACACTCGCTAAAACAATTTCCTTTTTTTCAATTTTGCGTCCCAAAAATTCTGGTGTTCTACCCACCATTAGTCCGGTGAGAAATACGCTCAAAATCAGGTAAATAAATAAGTAAGCCGTTCCGGTTCCTTGTCCGCCCCAAACAATTTGCAGAAACAAGTTAAACAACGTAGCAAAACCACCGGGAGGCATTAAAGAATCGTGCATCCCGTTGACAGCGCCGCACATTGTACCAGTCGTAGTGACAGCCCAAAGTACAGTTTCAGCCCAGCCGAATCTAACTTCTTTTCCTTCTAAGTTTGGTTGTATCGAACCCAGTAAATTATTGACTTGAGGATTGCCTTGATATTCGCCAACTGCTGCAATGCCAATCAAGACAACATAAATTACAAACACCATCCAAAAAATCAGCCATCCCTGCTTTTTGTTGTTGGCAAATCTGCCGTAGGTGTGAATCATAGAAGCAGGAATCGAAACCATTGCTAGTGTTTCCAGCAGGTTGCTAAAAGGGCCGGGATTTTCAAAAGGGTGAGCCGAGTTAATGGCAAAAAAGCCGCCGCCGTTTTCTCCTAGTTGTTTGATGCTTTCAAAGTGAGCGACTGGGCCGCGAGCAATTACTTGGGTGCCACCTTCTAAGGTACGGGCAACTGCTGGGCCTGCGAGGGTTTCTGGCACTCCTGAAATCAGTAAAAGCAAGCCAATTATCAATGAAAGGGGTAGCAGAATCCGGGTGATTGATTGAATTAAATCGATGTAAAAGTTGCCCAGCGGCCGGCCGGTCAATCCCCGAATAAAGGCAATCCCTACTGCTAAGCCTGTGGCGGCTGAGGTAAACATTAGAAAACCCAGAGTTAACTGGGATAGATAACTATATGTTGTCTCGCCGGAGTAATGCTGTTGGTCGGTATTTGTGAGGAATGAAATTGTTGTGTGCAGGGCGGTATCCCAGGTTGGTGCGCTGAGGCTGGTGGGATTTAAAGGCAGCACTCCCTGAAGTATGAAAATTAAGAACACAAATATGCCCATTGCTACATTGCTGTATAATAGCGATCGCGCATATTGCCAGCCTGTCATGGAATCTACAGACCGGATATTACTGGCTTTATAGATGAGTTGTTCTACGGGTTTAATAGCGGGATCGAGAATGGTTGGTTCTCCCATATATACCCGCGCCATGTAGTTGCCAAAAACTGGCGCGATCGCTATTAAAATGATTAGCGTTAATGTGATTTGAATTAATCCTTGGAGCATAACTGAGTTAAAAGTTATTCGTTTAGTGATTACTCTACTGAGGTTTGGTTTTTTTATAATCTGTCTTAAGGTATAAGTTACTGTTTAGAATTTATGCTGGTCTGTCATATACTTTAATTTATAGGCGAATGTTTAGATAATGTTTAAAATCTATACTTGCAGGTATAGATGCTGTCTAAACGCTGTTTTTTGCGCCACAATGTACTGAATATTTCAGGATTTACCAGAAAGAATTGGTTTAAAGCCGGAACCCCTAAAGGCGAGAAATTAAAATCAGACTATTCATTACTCCAATCCTCTTCCTTCTAGGTAGAGGTCGCCCTCAAGCAGTCAACTGTCAACTGTCAACTGTCAACTGTCAACTGAATGAAGCACTCCGACCAAAGAAACCGGGTTTTTAGCGGGATTTAAGGCTATAGTCCAGTTTTTTAGTAAAAACCCGGTTTCTGACCACCAGTGCGTTCAGGACTGGTTATTTTAAAATGGATTATTTAGGATGTTAAAAAGCTTATCGATAATTAAAAAAAAACTGGCAATTCAAGAAAAGTATTTGCGGGGTAGATGGTCGATCGCAATTTTATTCGCTATTGTCGTCGCGCTGGAATTTAGCACGCCGCCGCAGTATCTGTTTGGATACTTGTATACGGGGCCGATTTTACTGGCAAATTCGCGCTTGAGTCGGTTGGGTAAGTTACAAATTACGATAGCAGCGGTAGCTTTGACGCTGTTAAATTTGTTTTTTCCTCCCGGAGAAACGATCGCCCTAGCTACAGTTCCAAATAGACTGATCGCAGTTATGGCTTTGGGAGTGACGGGATATTTGAGCGATCGCAATCAGCAGTACCAAGAGGCGATCGCGATCGCCAAAGCTCAGTTGCAGTCTCAGCAGCAGCTAGCTAGCATCCGAGAGGATTTTGTCTCTACTTTGAGTCACGACTTAAAAACGCCGATGCTGGGTGCGATCGAAACAATTAAAGCCTTTGAGTCAGCAAAATTTGGGGATGTCACTCCCAGTCAGCAAAAGGTTCTCGAAACAATGGCGCGATCGCACAAAATGTCATTACAGTTAGTAGAAACGCTGCTGGATGTTTACCGCAACGATGCCGAAGGTTTAAAACTGCAACTTGCACCTGTAAATTTAGCAGCTTTAGCAGCAGAAGTAATCGCCACACTGGCAGATTTATCAGCGGCGCGCCGAGTTTATATTAGTATGAGTTACGGAGACTCCGATTTTCGCCGCTCTTTGTGGGTAAATGGCGATGCAGTGCAACTCCAGCGAGTTTTTGCGAATTTGCTCGCCAACGGCATCAACCACTCTCCACGCGGCGGTAAAGTAGAAATAGTCATGGAATCTTCGGCTAGCTATCAGGTGGTGAAAGTGCTCGATAACGGGTTGGGAATTACTGCTGAGGAACTGCCGCACTTGTTCGAGCGTTTTTATCAAGGAAATGGCGATCGGCAAGCCAAAGGATCGGGATTGGGGTTATACTTATCTCGCCAAATTATTGACGCGCACGGCGGTATAATTTGGGCAGAAAACAAATTGCCACATGGCGCTTTGTTTGGATTCCGACTACCAGCCATCTCCGCCAATGAAACCTAATTCTCCCTTGCGAATTCTCCTAGTTGAAGATGACGAACTGTTTCGGTTGGGATTGCAAACCAGATTGCAACAAGAAAGTTGCTTGCAAATAATTGCAGAGGCGGAAGATGGCGAAACGGCGGTAGAATTGACTCAGGAACATTTGCCGGATGTGGTGGTTCTGGATGTCGGTTTGCCGGGAATTGGTGGCATTGAAGCCTGCCGCCAAATTAAACAGCAGCATCCAGAAATTCCGGTTTTAATTTTAACATCTCATTCCCAAAAATCGTTAATTGAAAGGTTGATTGCTGCGGGAGCTCAGGGATATTGTCTCAAGGGAATTGCGGCGGAAACTTTGGTGTTGGCAATTCGATCGGTAGCGTCGGGCGCTTCTTGGTGGGACAAGGCGGCAACTGCGGAAATTCGGGCGGTTTTTACTAATCCTGAACCTGTGAAATTCGGGGCAAAATCGGAAGTTTTAGACAATCCGCTGACGAAGCGGGAACAGGAAATTTTGGCTTTAGTTGCGGGTGGAAAAAGCAATCAGGAGATTGCACAAATATTGTACATTGCTCCGGGGACTGTGCGAGTTCATGTTCATGCGATTTTGCAAAAGTTGGAAGTGCGCGATCGCACTCAAGCAGCAGTCCTCGCCATTCAGAAGGGATTGGTAGCAAAAGAACTTTTGGGTAGTCAATCTTAAGTCGGGTGGTTTATATTCGATCTTACCGAAGAGGAGCATTCTAGCTTAACAGGCAAGATGCCTGTTCCACAAAAATTAAGTTTTATTGTCGTGCGATCGATCTCACTCGGTTATTTAAGATTGTGCTTGACACTGCAAATCCGTACTGCTAATATTTGATCATATTTAACACTAATCTTCTAGCAAACTTTTCAGTATAATCACGTAGAAAATTGACAGAAAAATGAATTTAGGTCGCTTGTGATAGGGCGGCAGTGCTTGGTAGAGCAAATGTCATTCTGATCTGAAATTTAGGTGCATCTATATGGGACAGATAATCATCAACGAATTCCGGCGGTGGGCTACTGGAGACTGGACAGGCAACGAGTATGTAGAGTTGCTGCTGACAGAAGATTTAACTGCAACTCAGCTTCAGAGCTATTTTGTAGGGGATTCAACTGATCCCACAGCAGTGAAATATTCAGCTTACCGATTTACGAATATGGTAAATATTGCGCCTGTGTTTAAAGCAGGAACAATAATTGCGATCGGCGGTTCGCCCGCCAATCAACAGATTGCCTACAACCCCATACCGTCGGGAACAAATAATGATTGGAACATTCGATTGAGTCCCGAAGGTAATTTTTTAACAAAGCTGCTCCCGGTGGGTAATTTTGATGGGGATTTCGCAGCTTCTGATGTTGTTTATGTGGATAATGTTAGCACTACAAATACCGATACAGTAGATTCGATCGCCTGGAGGACATCGGGAACACATGGAGCCTTTGGCAGTGCAGCTAAGGTGCAAATTCCAGCACCAGACAACGGTGGGATTGTCGAGTTTTCCAGTGCTCTGGGCGGTGTCAACAAAACTGCTAATTATGCTGTCAACAGTCCGGGTTCCATCGGTTTGCCCAATGGCGGAATTAACACTATTTATATTAATAGCCTTCGGAATCCCCAGGCTAATATCGCTCCTACTTTTGCTAATCCTAATGTTAATCCACCGTTCCAAATAAACGAAGATATAACCAACGCAGCTAACACAGGATTTAGTTTGGCTGGCTATCTTGGCGAATTGGGCGGTGATGCGAATAACGATCCTTTGGGTGTCGCAGTCACAGCAGCAGACAATACTAACGGCAACTGGCAATTTTCAACTAACGGCAATAGTTGGACAAATTTCGGCACTGTGTCGGAAAGTTCAGCAACAGTGTTCGGATTGACTCCTCTTTATAATGGCTTACTTGGCAACACTCCCAATGCTCAAAATTGGCTGTCTTTAAATAACTTAAATCTTGTTTCTCCCACTACTACGGCTTCGGAAATATTTAGCGGGAATGGAGCTAATTTAAACAGCACTGCTGCTAATAGCATCTATGCTGGGTATACAAATAATCCTTCAAATCCGTCATTTCCTCGGCTCGATCGCACTTCTGGCTTTAGCCTATCTTTTAATCTCCAAATTATCTCGGAATCCCGCACTAATCCCAATCGGGCTGGTTTTAGCATTGTTGCGGTTACTAGCGATCGCAAAGCAATTGAAATCGGTTTCCAGCAGCTATCTGCAACGTCTGGGAATATCTTTGCTCAAGGCGACGGCGTTACTCCGAATCCAGGCGGACAAACTAATGGCTTATTTGTTGCTGCTGAAAATGTTGCTCATAACACGAATATTGCTACTAATTACACTCTGAGAGTTCAAGGAGACAATTACTTGCTTTCAGACGGCAACAATGTTGTACTAACAGGCCCGCTGCGAAATTATGCTGCATTTAGTGGTGCGATCGATCCTTATGAAACTCCTAACTTTCTATTCCTTGGTGACGACACAACCTCGGCGCAAGCTAATATCAACTTGACGGAAGTTTCTCTGGTAACGCCTGCGAAAGTCCGCTTTGTACCCAACCCAGACTATTACAGTACCGCTGGAAGTGAACCAAAAATTACGTTTCGGGCATGGGATGGAAGTAACGGAGCGGGTAACGGTACTGCGGGGGTTAATGCTTCAGTTACTGGGGGAACAACGGCGTTTAGCACTAATAGTTTGACATATTCGATCGCAGTTATCCCCGTCAATGACGCACCGTTGTTTGTCAAAGGGCCCGATCGCACTCTCAATCGCAACGCAGGCCCACAAACCGTTCCTGGATGGGCTACAGCCATTTTTCCGGGCCCCGCCAACGAGTCGGCACAAACCGTAAATTTTG
>Ga0335395_10000574_pt1 | contig 22997 bp, 10 predicted proteins | sample MAT02_FD_205744 | JGI IMG/M metagenome (GOLD analysis project Ga0335395, IMG submission 205744) | Freshwater microbial communities from Lake Fryxell liftoff mats and glacier meltwater in Antarctica - MAT-02 (spades assembly) (version 2) ...
CCGTCTGGTTTAGCGTAGTGATCTGTGAGGCGTTCGGCAAAATATAACGGGCTGGGGCGGCCGACATAATCCTTGAGTAATCCTTGGAGTTGCTGTTGAAATTCGGGCTCGCTGCGGTATTTGTGGAAAGCGGCTTCGAGCTCGAATAAAGCCGGCATCAGGGTTTCGGGGACGTATTTGCCGCCGAATTTTCCGAATCTGCCGAGGGAGTCGGGGCGTTGGGCGGTCGTTTCGGTGGTGAGACGCAGGGGTGTGACTGTCACGGACTTTGTGGGGATAATGGGACACATTTTATTATATCGAGTCGATGGGGCTGTGGGCGATCGGGTAATCTCGCCTGGGGTAGGCAAATCGCTGAAATGTCTATTCGGTGGTTGACCCCCTCGCAAACGGCCTCTGCCTCTACAGATATTCACCTCAAGTTCATCGAACAAAATAAAGGTTTGCATCCAGGACTAAGACTGATACTCATTTTTAACTGCCAATTAAACGGTCTAATTCCTGTTGCATTTGATTGGTAACTCGATCGAAACAAGCATCTACATATTCGCGATCGCGTGCCGCCTCCGAACCGTACTTTTCAAATACAATCGGTTTGCACACGCGAGTCCGAATTTGCACCGGCAAAGGCAGATGCGGCAAAGGCCCAATACTCAATCCCCAAGGCAATCCTAAATACACCGGAAATACCACCGGATCGATGCCAAATAACCACGGCATCCCCCATTCATGCAATTGCTTTGCTTCCTTGTAAAAATCTCCCAGTACCATCAAAGTATTGTGGGCACCATGAGAAATAATTGGTACAATGGGAACTTCTTCTCGCAAGGCTAATTTAATAAATCCTTTGCGCCCTGCAAAATAAATTTTATCCCGCAAATGATAGGGACGGAAAGTATCTTCTGCGCCGCCTGGATAGACCAAGACAGCGGCATTTTTTCGCAAAGCTGCGATCGCCATTTTCGGATGAGCTTTGATCGCGCCACACTGCACCGCCATACCAGCAACATCAGGAGAAACCTTCCAAACCGTCGGGTGCATCAATCCGTAGGCCAAGCGCTCCGTGCCGTACCTGTGGAACCATTCGTATAGGAACATAAACATATCTGGTGTGGCGATTCCCCCGTTGTGAGAACCGACAATGAGCATTTTTCCGCTGGCGGGGACGTGGTGCCAGCCGTCGCTTTGGACGCGAAAATAGTGGCGGTACAGCCATTCCCACAGCGGCAGCATCAGTTTAATGAATTCGGGATTGCGATCGTCTAAAGATAAACCGTCAAAGCGAGAGGTTTTGCTATTGTTTATGGGACTGGATGCAGAATATTTCATTTCTTGATGTTTGGATGCGAGCGGCGGTAAAAAAGTGTAGTTTTAGTATTGCAAATTCTTGGGAATTGACATATACTTATTTTATCATGGAATATGTAGAAAAATAGAATTGTCAATATTCTCATTATAAAATATACACTTTTATAATACAGCAAAAGACCAAAAAAAGTCAACACCATATTAGGCAATTTTTAATAGTGCGTTAAATTATAAGCCTTGGACATACTGCCTCAATACAGGTGACGAAGTATAAAAAAATCCGGTTTTTTCGATATTTAATCCAATTCAATCCAGTTCAAACAACTGCTGGCAATTCAACACTTCGCCCCGTTTTTCTACAGCAATTGCAGCTAGATAATTGGGTGCGGGAATCAGCGCTTTTAAATACCATAAAGTAGGTGCTGTACGCGCGGCGAAGCTATCCCGTAGGGAATCGCCCTCGACGTTTAAAAGCTGTGCGGGTTCGCCCGGAGTGAGGGAAACGCTGAACCGATCCAGGGGAAAGCTCAATCCGTCTCCGATCGCTTTTATGTAAGCTTCTTTGCGAGTCCAGCAATTAAAAAATGCTGCTAATTTTTGCTCTGGTGAAACTGCCTTAAATGCGGCGTTTTCTTGCTGTGAAAAAAATCGCTCGGCGATTGACTCCATGTTGGGAACGGGACGAATTTGTTCGATATCTACTCCGATTTTGCGACTGCGAGTAACGGCATATAAAGCTAAGCCTTGAGAATGAGACAAGTTAAAACAAAGTGTGCTATCAGAGTTGTCGGCTATTTCTGGCTTACCGCAGGGGCCGTAACTGAACTGCACGAGGTTGGGAGCGACCTTCAAATAGCGGCTCAGGATGGTTCTGAGCGCGCCTCTGGCAACGATAAAATAATTTTTGTCTCGTGCGAAGTGAAAGCGTTCTGCCCTCTGCAATTCGCTGTCAGAGAGGGTTTGTGCTAAGTTTTGGATCTGGGATGCGGGTCGATCGAGAGCAACGCGCCAGATGTGAATTTCGGTGTTCGATACGGTCAAGTTTGCGGCGGCGCTTTGCCAGAGTCGATCGGGATTTGCCATTAATATTTACCTCCTGTTGGGCAATTTATACCATAAGTTGCTATCCTTAGAGAAATTTATAAAAAATTCTAAATTTTAGCAACATAACCGATGAGTGAAATTTTTGACGATCGACACAAACTCAAGATTTCTGAAGCAGCAGAAGCGTTCGTGTTTCCGGCATCTTTTGCCCAGCAGCGGCTGTGGTTTCTCGACCAATTAGCGCCGAACAATTCTTTTTACAACGTCACAACTGCACTGCGTTTGACAGGTGCGATCGATCGGGATTGTCTGGAAAGGGCGATCGGGGAAATTGTGCGCCGACATGAAGTTTTGCGGACGACTTTTGCGGCGGTAGACGGGCAGCCAATCCAAGTAATTTCTCCCACTTTAAACTTTGTTTTAAATAGCTCGGACTTGCGACAACTGCCGACAGAAGAACGGGAAGCAGCAGCAATAAAATTAGCACAATTAGAGGCCGATCGACCTTTTGATTTATCGGCGGGGCCGCTGCTCCGGGCTGTGCTGATTTGTTTGTCGGAAACCGAGCATATTATATCAATAAATATGCACCATATTGTTTCCGATGATTGGTCGATCGGAGTGTTAATTCGGGAACTGGGAATTATCTATACTGCCTTGGCGGGCGATTCCCTACGGGATAGCTACGCTTCACGCATTTCTGAACTGCCGGAATTGCCGCTGCAATATGCCGATTTTTCGGAATGGCAGCGCGAATGTTTGCAGGGAGAAGTATTAGAAACTCAGTTAGTTTATTGGCGGCAGCAGTTGGCCGATATTCAGGCGCTGAATTTGCCGATCGCTAGACCTAAATCAGGGGCACAAAGCTACCGGGGTTCTACTGAATTTTTCGAGCTACCGCCGTCGCTTGGCAGCGAATTAAAAGCGCTGGCGCAGCGAGAAGGTGCGACTTTGTTTATGACTTTGCTAGCAGCATTTCAAGTTTTGCTTTCCCGCTATTCGCAGCAGTCAGATATTGCAGTAGGAAGTCCGATCGCCAACCGCAACCGCAGCGAAATTGAAGGGTTAATCGGTTTTTTTGTCAATACTTTAGTGCTGCGGACTGACTTATCGGGAAACCCGACTTTTCGAGAACTTTTAAGCCGCGTTCGGGAAGTAACAATGTCCGCTTACGCCCGCCAAGATGTGCCTTTCGAGCAACTGGTGGAGGAATTGCAGCCGGAGCGTTCTTTGCATCAAAATCCGCTGTTTCAGGTGGTATTCAGCCTGCAAAATGCGCCGTTGCAGCAGCTACAGTTACCGGGGTTAAAGTTGAGTTATGTCAATTTGGAAGTGAAAACAGCGCGTTTCGATTTGGAATTGCACTTGTGGGATGCTGCGGACAGTTTCAGGAGTTTCTACGGGAAGGATTGGCAGTATGCGGACAGTCTGAGAGGCGCGGCAATCTACAACACAGATTTGTTCGATCGAGCCGCAATTCGCAGGATGTTGGAACATTTTAAGATACTTTTGTCAAGCATTGTTGCTAACCCAGAACAGCGAATTGCTAACTTACCTTTGTTGAGCGAAACTGAACGGCAGTGGCTGTTAATTGAATGCAATAATACTCGCAGAGATTATCCCAGAAGTAGGTGCGTACACGAGTTGTTTGAGGAGATAGTCGATCGGCATTCGAGCGATCTCGCCCTGACTTGTGCAGGTCAACAATTCACTTATCGAGAACTCAATAACCGCAGCAATCAACTAGCACATTATTTGCAAAAATTGGGGGTTGGTGCGGGTGTTTTGGTGGGGCTTTGTGCGGAACGATCCTCTTCGAGGGCTCCGCTAACGCCCGATACCATTATCGGAATGTTGGGCATTTTGAAAGCTGGAGGAGCTTACTTGCCTTTAGATCCGAGTTATCCGGGCGATCGGCTCAATTTTATGTTAGCAGATGCCGGAGTTAATGTATTGCTGGTACAGTCAAAGTTGGCGGATATTTTTGTAGGATTTGAGGGGGCGATCGTTAATTTGGGCGATCGGGAAATTTTCGCCCAAGAAAGTGCAGAAAATCTCGCCAACACCGCAACCTCCGACAATCTAGCTTACGTTATTTACACATCCGGTTCAACCGGAAAACCGAAAGGTGTTGCCGTTTCGCACAAAGCTGTAAATCGGCTGGTAATCAATACGAATTACGTAAAATTATCACCGTCAGATAAAGTGGCTCAAGTCTCAAACACATCATTTGATGCCGCTACCTTCGAGATTTGGGGAGCTTTGCTGCACGGAGCTCGATTAGTTGTAATTAGTACAGAGACAATGCTTTCGCCCCGCGAGTTTGCCTCAGAAATTCGCCAACAAAAGATTACTGTTTTGTTCTTAACTACTGCCTTGTTCCAAAAAACTGCTGCAAGTGTTCCGAAAGCATTTAATTCGCTCAAATATCTGCTATTTGGAGGAGAGGTTGCCGATCCGAAATGCGTTAGAGAAGTTCTCCAAAAGGGGCCGCCAGAACATTTAATTCACGTTTACGGGCCGACAGAAAATACCGCATTTTCGGCTTTTTACTGCGTGCGAGATGTCCCGGAACCAGCAGCGTCAGTCCCGATCGGCAAACCGATCGCCAACACGCAAATTTACGTGTTGGATAGCTATTTGCAGCCAGTGCCGATCGGCATTCCGGGCGAACTGTACCTCAGCGGCGACGGACTGGCTGAGGGCTATCTCAACCGTCCCGATTTAACAGCAGAAAAGTTTATTCCCAATCCTTTTACAAGAAGTTCTGAGTTAGGAGAATCAGTTGATTCAAAACTTTATAAAACTGGCGATTTAGCCCGCTACCTTCCCGACGGGAATATTGAATTTTTAGGCCGCATTGACAGTCAGGTAAAGATTCGCGGGTACAGAATCGAATTGGGAGAAATTGAAGCAGTGCTGAATCAGTATCCGGGAGTGAAAGCAGCGGCGGTAATTGTGCGGGAAGATGTGCCGGGAGACAAATATTTGGCTGCTTATGTTGTGGCTGAGGGCATTAATTACAATTTGCCAGTCAACGAAGTGCGATCGCCTAATTTGCGGCAATTTTTGCAACAGAAACTGCCCGGATATATGGTGCCAAAAACTTTGGCGGTGCTGGAATCGCTGCCGCTGACTCCTAACGGCAAAGTCGATCGCGCGGTGTTACTTAAGATAGATGCAGAAACGGGCGATCGGCAAGAAAATTATGTAGCGCCTCGCACGGAAGTTGAAGAAGCGATCGCCCAAATTTGGGCTAAAGTTTTGGGAAAACAGCAGGTGAGCGTTTGCGATAATTTCTTTGAATTGGGCGGACATTCACTGCTAGCAACTCAGTTAATTTCGCGCATCCGAGACGCTTTTAAAATAGAATTGTCTGTCAGAAATTTGTTTGAGGCACCGACGGCGGCGAGTCTGGCAAAATACATTGAGACTGTTTGTTGGGCGGCGAAAAATCAACAAATTTCACAGCCGACGGTAGATGTTAGAGAAGATGTGGAATTTTGACGCAACACACCGATTGTTTGCTGTATTTTGCGTTAGGTGGGGGTTGGTTTACGAGATTGAGGACTTACGCACTCCAACTAAAGAAACCGGGTTTTTTACCAAATTTGCGGGCTGCAACGCGTCTTTTCGTAAAAAAAACCGGTTTCTGGGCTGGCAGCGAAAAGTCACGATCGCGCAGCACAAAAAGCCCTGACAACTTCCGCAAACTCCTGGTTCTTCTCCATCAGTGCCATGTGTCCCCCCGGTGCTAAAGTAATCAGTTCTCCTTCAGGCAATTCTGCTTTCATCCGCTGGCTGGCAGCGGGGAGAGTGACAATATCTGAATTGCCGCAGATAACCAGCACTGGAACGTGAATTCCTGCCAAAGTTTTGGTTTCATCGTATTTGAACATTGCCAGCGTGCCTAGCGCGAGAACGCGGGGAGAACCCAAGGCTGATAAGAATGCTGAAAAGTCTAATTGACCGCGAGTTTCTGTGCCTTTAAATCCCGATATTTCTACGCTGAGGTATAGCGAACCGTTAAGATAACTCTGCCAAGTCATCAGCCACAAAATCGGAGAAAGAATTGAGGCGATATGGAGTATTGGTTCTATCAAGGGCTTTTGCAAAGCACGCAACAAACCGCTAAAAATACTGGTTTTGAGGGGATTTGTATAAGTGGTATCTACCAGGATTAAACCGGCTACTCGACGCCCTAGATGTTCTGGAAACAGGCGGCAAAATGTTAGGGAAATCATGCCTCCCATGCTGTGTCCGAGTAGGAAAACTGGTTTGTCTCCGGCTATGGAAACGACGGCTTCAAGATCGCGGGCAAGTTTTTCTAACGAGTAATCGCTGTTTTTGGGTCGAGTGGATTTTCCCAGACCAGGCAAATCCCAAACTATCACTCGAAAGCGATCGCCCAATTGCTTTTTTACGTAATACCAAACCATACTATTTGGCCCCCAACCGTGCGATAAAATAATCGGCTGTCCGTCTTCCGGGCCGTATAATTCTACTTGTAAAACAGTGCCGTCTGGCCTTTGCAAACGCTGCACCGTACCCGTCCGCGTTGGCTTGGGTTCGTCAGTTCCGGGGCGACGAAACAGCGCTAAGCTAATAAAACGACCGCCAAAAGACCAAAGAACCATTAATATTCCGCTAACTAAGTAGGACGTTGCTACAAGTGCGCCGATGTACCATTCGTAAAGAATGTAGATACCCCCGCCCAGTATTCCGAAGGACAGCAGTCCCATCAGCCATGGGAACAAGAAATTTAGTGGCATGAACGGCATAAGTTGAAACCTTGGAATATAATTTTGGTTGCTTTGTCCAACAAGATCATACTTAAGTTAGACCAAAGTTGGCTAGGAGTGAGATAAACTTTTATATCAAGTCTGGTTAATTGCACGTTATATTTGTAGGGACACGGCGCTACCGTTTCCTTAGCAGGATTGCGTTAATTTAACATGATTTAGTATTATTGATCTGGTTGTAAAATTTATTTTATTAAGTTGTCAAAGCGATCGCAGGATAACTCAAAATGCCAGAGCCGAAAATGTCGAGTTTACCGCCACAAGCTAGAGATTCTGTAAAGGAGGGATTGGTTGAGTTTTTATCTCGCCTCCGCAGTCTAGATATTAATGTTTTTATCGAGGGCGAAACCCTGCGCTGTAATGCTCCTGAAGGAGTTATGACTGCGGAAATCCGGGCGGAATTATTGAACAAAAAATCTGAGATTGTTTCATTTTTAAAAGCAGCTAATTCTACTGCTACAAAAATCGTACCTGTTTCGCGGGAGGGAATTTTACCGCTTTCTTTTGCACAGCAACGGCTGTGGTTTATGGATAAATTAGTGCCGAACAATCCGTTTTATAATGTTCCGGCTGCGGTGCGATTGACGGGCACGATCAATTTTGGGGCGCTGCAACAAAGTTTTGATGAAATTGTGTGCCGACATGAAGCTTTGCGGATGACTTTTGCTGTGGTAAACGGGCAGCCAGTTCAAAAGATAGCTGCGGCTGTTAATGTGCCGATCGCTCTTTTGGATTTGCGAAATTTGCCGCCAGCCAAACGAGAAATTGAGGCCGAGCGGTTGATAACTGAGGAGGCCCAGCGGCCTTTTAATTTGTCGGCTGGCCCGTTGCTGCGAGTGACTTTATTGCAGTTAGATGAAGCTGAATATTTGCTGATGCTGAATATGCACCACATTGTTTCGGATGGGTGGTCGATCGGGGTGCTGATTCAGGAATTGGGGGCGCTTTATCCGGCTTTTTCTAGTCAAAAACCTTCGCCTTTACACCCATTATCCATTCAGTATGCTGATTTTGCACGGTGGCAGCGCGATCGCCTGCAAGGGGATGTTTTAGAAGCTCAGTTAAGTTATTGGCGGCAGCAGTTAGACAATGTTTCGATGTTGAATTTGCAGACCGATCGGCCGCGGCCTGCGGTTCAAAGTTACCGGGGAAAACGGCTGTTTTTGCAACTGCCAAAACAATTAAGCGAGGATTTAGAAACTTTCAGCCAGCGGGAAGGAGTGACGTTATTTATGACAATGCTGGCGGCTTTTCAAACGCTGCTTTTTCGCTATTCGCAGCAGTCAGATATTGCCGTGGGAATTCCGATCGCCAACCGCAACCGCAGTGAAATTGAAGGGTTAATTGGTTTTTTTGTCAACAGTTTGGTGCTGCGAACCGATCTGTCGGGAAACCCCACTTTTCTAGAACTTTTAAACAGGGTAAAAGAAGTAGCATTGGGAGCTTACGCGCACCAAGATGTGCCGTTTGAAAAGCTGGTTGAGGAACTGCATCCCGATCGCGCTTTGAATCAAAATCCGTTATTCCAAGTGGTGTTTGCGCTGCAAAACGCGCCTGCGGACAAGTTAGAATTACCGGGATTGACGCTGAAGCCGCAGCAGTTGGATGCGGGGACGGCTCGGTTCGATTTGGAATTTCATTTGTGGGAGCGATCGCCCGATAATAAGCTGTGGGTTGATTGTGCGGATGGCATTAGCGGTTTTGTAATTTACAGCGCGGATTTGTTTGATGAAGCTACTATTGTGCGGATGCTGGGGCATTTTGAAACGCTGCTGTCAAGTATTGTTGCCAATCCCGATGGGCAGATTGCAAATTTAGAAATTTTGACCAATGGTGAGCGAGAGTTACTGCTAGCTGAATGGAATAAAAATCAGGTTAGTTATTCAAAAGATTTCTGCGTTCACCAGTTATTTGAAATTCAAGCAGAGCGAACTCCTGATGCTATAGCTTTAGTCTTTGGAGATGAAAAGATTGCGTATAGAGAGCTAAATATTCGCAGCAATAAATTAGCGCGTTACTTGCAAAAAATCGGGGTGGGTGCGGAAGTTTTAGTAGGGATTTGCGTAGAGCGCTCGATCGATACAATTATCGGGATGCTGGGCATTCTGAAAGCGGGTGGAGCTTACTTGCCTTTAGATCCGACTTATCCGCGCGATCGCTTGAACTTGATGTTAGAAGATGCTCGCGTGTCGGTAGTGCTTGCCCACCAGGGGTTTAAACTCCAAGCTAATAGCGAAAGCGGAGAAGTTTATAATCCCGTTGTTGTTTTTTTGGATGAGATTTGGGAGAGTGTCAATCAAGAAAATCCCGATAATCCGATCGCCCCAGTTGCAGCAGAAAATCTGGCTTGCGTCATCTATACATCCGGTTCCAGCGGCAAGCCTAAAGGAGTGCAAATCGAGCATCGCAGCTTGTTAAATCTGATTTTTTGGCATCAGAAAGAGTTTGCAATTTCGGCGGGCGATCGCGCCTCGCAGGTTGCTGGGATTGCTTTCGATGCTTTCGGGTGGGAAATCTGGCCTTATCTGGCGGCGGGGGCCAGCATTTACTTTGCTGATGATGAAATTAGGATCTCGCCCGATCGCCTACAGGAATGGTTGCTATCAAATGAAATCACCGTTAGCTTTTTGCCCACGCCTTTAGCAGAACAAGTTTTGCTGTTAGATTGGCCTGCTAATTCTGCCTTGCGAATCTTGCTAACAGGAGGCGACAAACTCCGCCAGTATCCTTCAGCGAAGCATCCTTTTAAAGTAGTGAATAATTACGGCCCAACTGAGACGACTGTTGTGGCAACTTCCGGCACAATTCCTGTTAGGGAGCGAGCGGATACAGCACCCGCGATCGGGCGGGCGATCGCCAACGTTCAAGTGTATGTATTGGACAACCATTTACAGCCCGTACCCGTTGGCGTTGCTGGCGAATTGTACCTCGGCGGCTGCGGAGTTGCTAGGGGCTATCTCAACCGGCCAGAATTAACTCAAGAGAAATTTATTCCCAATCCTTTCAACGATTTTAGATTGCCGATTTTAGATTTTAGATTGGGGAATTCTGGTGAAAAACTAGAGATTACTGCCAGCCAAGAAGCGTCTAATCATCCCAAATCCCAAATTCCAAATCTCAAATCAAATCTCCTTTACAAAACGGGCGATTCTGTTCGCTACCGAAATGATGGCAATCTGGAGTTTTTATGCCGCCTCGACGAACAAGTAAAAATTCGTGGTTTCCGCATCGAATTAGGAGAAATTGAAGCAGTGTTGGCTCAGCATCCAGCGGTGCAGCAAACTGTAGTCACAGCTTCCCAAGATGGAGAGGGAGAAAAACGTTTAGTTGCTTATGTTGCCCTGAATCCTGAATGCAATTTTACCGAAGAAACCGACATTCAGCAATTGCAGACAGAGCAAATTTTGCAGTGGCAAATGTTGTACGGTGAAACTTACAAACAACCTGCGATCGGCACAGATCCAACTTTTAATATTACAGGCTGGAATAGCAGTTATACAGGGGAGGCGATCGCGCCTGAACAAGTGCGCGAGTGGGCAAACAATCAAGCCGCCCAAATTTTGAAATTGCAGCCGGATCGAGTATTAGAAATTGGCTGCGGTACCGGCTTGATGCTGTTCCAAATTGCCCCCCACTGCACGCATTATTGCGGCACGGACTTTTCCCCGCAGTCGATTGATTACATTCAGCAGCATTTGCGCGATCTAGAGTTGGCTAATGTAACGCTCTTGCAAAAAATGGCAACGGATTTTGAGGGCATAAAAACAGCAGCCTTTGATGCGGTAATTCTCAATTCTGTAGTGCAGTATTTTCCCAGCCTTGACTATCTTTTGCAGGTGCTAGAAGGTGCTGTAAAAGCAGCGAGTCCGGGCGGATTTATTTTCATCGGCGACGTGCGGAGTTTGCCTTTATTGGCAGCTTTTCATGCGGCGGTGGAATTGTATCGATCGCCCCCTGCTGCAACTATCGAACAGTTACAGCAGCGGGTACAAATGCAGATTTTCCAAGAAACAGAATTAGTCATAGACCCGGATTTTTTTAAGGCATTAAAGCACCGATTTCCGCAAATCAGCGGCGTAGAAATTCAACTTCTACGGGGCGGATTTCACAATGAGTTAACTCAGTTTCGTTATAATGCTATTATTCATCTGGCGGGTGAAATAGATTCCGCTAACCCCCCCTCAGTCCCCCCCTTGGTAAGGGGGGGAAGAGGAAAGGAAAAAGAGATATGGTTGAACTCGGATGCTCAAAAGGCTGATTTGATGGCGGCAAAAGTGCGCCAGATTTTAGTTGAAAATCAACCGGATATTTTGGGGATTTCCAACGTGCCGAACGCGCGAGTTGCGGCAGCAGTTCAGGCGGCAGAATGGCTGTCCGATTCGGGTAGATTTAAAACAGCATTTCAGTTGCAAAAAGCTTTAGAAGAAATTCCTGATTTAGGAATAGAACCGGAAATATGGTATGCTTTGGATGTACCCTATACTGTTAATATTAGTTGGTCAAATTCTAGCAGTAAAGGCTGCTACGATGTCGTGTTTTTGCGGGGAGAGGCGAGGGTTTTTACGCCAGAAAAAACAGCCGAACGCCCGCGCCCGTGGCACTCTTATGCTAACAATCCGCTGCAAGCTAAAGCGGCGCGCAAATTGGTGCCGCAACTGCAAGCTTACCTAGCAGAAAAACTGCCGGAATATATGGTTCCTGCGGCTTTTGCCGTGCTGGAATCGCTGCCCCTTACACCGAATGGAAAGGTCGATCGGCGCGCCTTGCCCGCACCGGAACCTGTTAAGTTAGAATGGGCTGGAAGTTATGCCGCACCGCAAACTCCAACTCAGGAAGTTTTAGTAAGAATTTGGGTGGAAGTTTTGGGGATAAAGCGGGCGGGAATTCGCGACAATTTCTTTGAATTGGGCGGCCATTCGCTGTTAGCAACTCAGCTTGTTTCTAGAGTGCGCGATGCTTGCGGGGTTGAGTTGCCTTTGCGCTGCGTGTTTGAAGCGCCGACAATTGCAGAATTGTCCGAAATTGTTGATAGTTTGAAAGAGAATAATGCTAAAATTAAAGCTCCTCCTTTAGTACCAGTTTCTCGCGAAAATCGCCGCGTCAAACTGTCATCGCTGAACAGAGAAAGTAAACAGAAGTAAGCGCGATACCTTATTCTTGCTGTAGACGGATTGATGAGTGAATTTATGAAGGCAGATGAACTATTTAATCGAGAAACAGAAGTCTTTGTCTTCCCCGCATCTTTTGCCCAGCAGCGGCTTTGGTTTCTCGATCGCCTCGCTCCCGGCAATCCTTTCTACAATGTCTCAACCGCACTCCGCCTAACAGGTTCTCTCAACTTAATCGCCTTAGAACAAGCATTCAATGAAATTGTCCGCCGCCACGAAATTCTGCGTACAACTTTTGCAGTAATAGAAGGGCAAGTCTCGCAAATCATTGCCTCAGAATTGACCGTATCTATTCGTAAAATTGACTTGCAAAATCTCCCGCCAACTCAGCAAGAAACCGCCACAAAGCAGCGGGCAATTGCCGAATCGCAGCTACCGTTTGATTTAGCAAAAAAGCCGCTGTTGAGGGTACAACTGCTGCAATTGGGCGCGGCAGAATATGTGCTGCTGATTAATTTTCATCACATTGTTGCTGATGGTTGGTCGATCGCCGTTTTAATTCGGGAACTAACATTGCTGTACAAAGATTTTGCAAAAAACCAGCTTTCTGGGCTGCCAGAACTCCCGATTCAGTACGCCGACTTTGCAGAATGGCAGCATCAATGGTTGCAGGGTGAAGTGTTAGAAACTCAGCTAGCTTATTGGCGGCAGCAGTTGGCCGATATTCAGGCGCTGAATTTGCCGATCGCTCGCCCCAGGCCTCCCGTTCCCACCTACCGCGGCGCCCGACAATTTCTCGCGCTGTCGCCGACTTTGAGCGATCGGCTCAATTCGTTAAGCAAGCAAGAAAACGCGACTTTGTTTGTAACTTTGCTGGCGGCATTTCAAACTCTGCTTTACCGCTACACCGGGCAAGAAAATATTGCAATAGGAACGCCGATCGCCAATCGCAACCGCACCGAATTAGAAGGGTTAATTGGATTTTTTGTCAATACTTTAGTTTTGCGGACTGACTTATCGGGAAACCCAACTTTTCAAGAACTTTTGAGTCGGGCGAAACAGGTGACAGTAGAAGCTTGGGCGCACCAAGATTTGCCTTTTGAGAAGCTAGTAGAAGCGCTGCACCCCGATCGCGATTTGAGCCGCAATCCCTTATTTCAAATTAGTTTTAGCCTGCAAAATACCCCCGTAGCAGCCCTAGAACTGCCCGAACTAACTTGGAGCGCGATCGAGTTCGATCCGGGTACTGCGAAGCTCGATTTAGAGTTTAATTTGTGGGAGGATTTTGCTGGTATTAAAGGGCAACTCACCTACAGTACCGATTTATTTGACAGCGGGACGATCGCCCGAATGTTAAATCACTTTCAAACGCTGTTAGAAAGCATTGTTGCCGAACCCAAACAGCGGCTTTCTGACTTGCCAATTCTCACCGCAGCAGAGCGCGATCGCATACTTCTAGAATTTAATCGCAATTCATCGGAAATTATACCTTGTCTCACTCCCGCTTGTCAAAAAGGCGAGTCAGAATCGAGGGAAATTGAACTGTGCTTTCATCAGTTATTTGAGCTGCAAGTAGAGCGATCGCCCGACGCAATTGCGGCAGTCTTTGAAAACCAGTATTTAACCTACCGCGAACTCAACAGCAAAGCCAACAAAATCGCCCATTACTTGCAGCAAATGGGAGTCGAACCCGAAGTTTTAGTCGGCATTTGTATCGATCGCTCTTTAGATGCGATCGCCGGATTATTAGGCATTCTCAAAGCAGGCGGAGCATATCTACCTTTAGATCCAAATTATCCCCAAGAACGACTTAACTTCATGTTAGAAGATGCTGGCATATCCATCTTGCTAACTGCTCAGCAGCACTTACCACGTTTTACCCCCAAAGTTTGCCAAATCCCAAATATCGCTGTAATTTGCCTCGATCGCGATTCGGAAGCGATCGCCCGACAAAGCCCGCAAAATCCAATTAGCCGAGTAACCGTTGACAACCTCGCTTACGTCATCTACACTTCAGGTTCAACAGGAAAACCAAAAGGCGTTTTAATCGAACACAAAGGACTGTCAAATTTAGCACAAGCTCAAATAGAAACTTTTAAATTGCAGCCAAATCACCGCGTTTTGCAATTCGCATCCCTCAGTTTTGACGCCTCAATTTTTGAAATAGTCATGGCACTGCGATCGGGAGCAACACTTTACTTAGCAAACCCAGAATCTCGCTTCCCAGGCAAGCCTTTAATCGATTTTTTGCGCGACAATTCTATTAGCCACGTCACCCTTCCGCCCGCTGTGTTAAAACTGTTGCCAAAAGTAGAACTTCTCGCACTGCAAACTCTCATTTGCGCGGGCGAATCTTGTGCGCCGGAGCTTGTCAAACTCTGGGCAAAAAACCGCCAATTCTTTAACGCTTACGGGCCGACGGAAGCGACTGTCTGGTCAAGTATTGCCCAACTTACTGACAGCAAAAAAGTCTCGATCGGCAGCCCAATTCCTCACACTCAAATCTATATTTTAGACAAACATTTGCAGCCAGTGCCGATCGGCATTCCGGGCGAACTGCACGTCAGCGGCTTGGGAGTGGCTAGAGGATACCTCAACCGATCGCACTTAACACGACAGCACTTTATTCCCAATCCTTTTAGCGATAAAGATCGAGCGCGAATGTACAAAACAGGCGATTTAGCTCGCTACCTTCCCGACGGCAACATCGAATTTTTAGGCCGCATTGACGAACAGGTGAAAGTGCGGGGTTTTCGCATCGAATTGGGCGAAATTGAAGCGGTATTGAGACAGCATCCGGGAGTGCAAGAAATTGTCGCGATCGCCTGCAAAGATTCATCGGGAAATCAGCGCCTAATTGCTTATATCGTTCCCAACAATCCGACACCAAACGCTCTCGAACTCCGCAATTATTTAAAATCAAAGCTACCGCCATACATGATGCCGAATGCTTTTGGAATTATCAATTGTTTGCCGCTAACGCCCAACGGTAAAATCGACCGCCGCCGCCTATCTTCGCCCGAATACCTGACAGCCGCATCCGGCGATAGAGCTTCCGCAGAACCCCGCACCCCAACCGAATCAACCCTTGCCCAAATCTGGGCTTCAATTCTGAATATCGAGCGAGTCGGCATTCGCGATAACTTCTTCGATTTAGGAGGAGATTCGCTGCTGGCTGTGCGCCTGATCGATCGGATTAACCAGCAGTTTCAGCAGGATTTGCCACTGTCTTACTTATTCTTAAATCCGACTGTTGAACATTTAGCAAATAGCCTGAATTCAGGGGAAAAATCCTTCCAAAGTTCGCCGTTAGTTGCAATTAATTCTCAAGGTGCAAATCCGCCTTTCTTTTGCGTTCATCCCATCTTCGGTGTAGTTTTCCCTTATTACAAACTAGCAGCACATTTAGGAAGAGAGCAACCGTTTTACGCGCTGCAACCGCGAGGAATTGACGGAGAATGTTCGCCCTTAACTAGCATTGAAGATATGGCGGCTTTTTACATCACCGCAGTGCGTGAAGTGCAGCCGCAAGGGCCGTATTTTTTAGGAGGTTGGTCTTTTGGAGGTTTAGTGGCTTTTGAGATGGCTCAACAGTTGCAAAAAGCGGGCGATAGAGTGGCTTTGCTCGCCGTACTCGACACTTTAGCACCAATTCCCGCAAATCAAATTTCCTTTTGGGATGGCTGCAAGTTTCTGCTGACAACAGGGCTGCGATCTGTTTGGCCTTTTCTATTAGATTATTTTCGCTTGCTGGCTGCTGCGGATAACTTTTTGGGTGAAAGTTTTGCTGCGAGAATTGCTAAAATAAATAAAGTTATTAAACCCATATTTGCTGTGTTTCAAGCTAACAGCAAAGCAACTCTGACTTACGTGCCGCAAACTTACGAAGATAAGATTACTCTGGTCCGATCGACCTCACAAACAAGCACAGGCGATCGGGATTTCACCCTCGGCTGGAGCCAACTCACTAACGACAAAGTAGAAGTTATTCGAGTACCAGGAAATCACTTAACCATGCTCAGAAAACCCCACGTTCAAGTCCTCGCCCAACAGCTAAAACAATATTTCAAAATTTGATAAATTCTATGAATCTAATCACAATTCAGTAAAAAAGTCAACACAGTTTCATCAATTCCCTTCAATTGCAGCGACTTATATTTAACAATTAGATCCTCCTCAACATAATCTGCAACCGCCGCCGAAATCAGTACAGTATTCGGTTCCGCAGCCTCTTGCAATCGAGCAGCAATATTCACGCTCGGCCCGATCGCAGTATAGTCCGATCGCTCCGGGCCACCAAACATCCCCACCACCGCAGTACCCTGATGAATTCCGCAGCGAAACCGCACCGGAGCCATCCCATTCTCCCCAACAATTCCCTGCTCCATCCAGACCTTGTTAAGCTCCTTCAGAGCCAGCAGCATTTGCTTTGCAGCCGCCACAGCACGACGCACCTGCTCATTCGGACTCAATTCTTCCGGTGCTCCAAATAGTGCCATTACCGCATCCCCCACAAACTTATCCACCGTGCCACCACTGTCAAAAATCGCCTTAGTCATCGCTGCCAAATATTCATTCAACAACTCAGCAACCCGGCGCGATCTCAGAGTATTTGCCATTTGAGTAAAACCCACAATATCGCTAAACAAAATAGTAATTAATCGCGGTTCCGGGCGCAAATCCAGCGCCAAATCTCCAGCTGCCGCCGCCTTCACCATTGCCGGTGGCAAAAATCGGCGCAGCACCGACTCAGTTAAATAGGTATTCAACTGCTGTACTCGGCGTTCATTCTCCTTGAGAGCCACCAAATTTCGCACCTCAGCCAATAATTCTCGATCGTTAAAAGGCTTAGACAAATAAGCATCAGCTCCCCGTTCCACCCCTTCAATTCGCGTATCTTCATCAGCTTTAGCAGTGAGTAAAATCACAGGAGTTCCCTTCAATTCCAGATCTTCTCTCAGCATCCGAATCAAATCTAAACCAGACACCAAAGGCATCATCAAATCCGTCACAATCAAATCTGGGCGACGATTTTTTGCCACAGCAAATCCCTCCTCACCGTTGCGGGCAAGCAAAACAGCAAAGCCAGAATCTCGCAAAATTCCCGATACATAAAAGCGCAAATCAGGATTGTCATCAACTACCAAAATAGTGCCAACCGCTGTTTCTGAACTTACAGGTTGGATGGCTTCAAAACTCTCCGAATCAAATTCAGCATCAGACAAATCACCTTCCACATCTGCCAATTCCACCAGTGCTTTGGACGAGTGAAATTCTGTTGGTATTTCCAGAACTTGTTCAGGAGGTAAATGGGTGGAACCGATGTGCAGCCAAACCGTAAAAGTAGAGCCTTCACCGTAAACTGACTCCACCGAAATTTGACCACCGTGCAGTTCCACCAATTCCTTTACCAGTGCCAAACCCAAACCGCTGCCTTCATAGGAACGGTTGGTGGAACCTTCAGCTTGGCGAAAACGCTCGAACAAATAGGGAATTTGTTCGGTGCGAATGCCGATGCCAGTATCTTTTACTTGCAGCAAACAGTGAGAACCTGCGGGTGTAAGTGTAAGAGTTATATTTCCACCTTCTGGGGTGAATTTGACAGCATTTGATAACAGGTTGTAAATAACTTTGTCAAATCTTTCAATATCTAAATAGAGCAAAGGACACTCTTGCAATTCAGTAATTAAGTTTAGGTGTTTTTTCTCGCAATAGGCGCGGAACGACTCGGCGGTAGAGTAACAAAAACCAACCAAATCGCAGGGACGAAAACTGGGCTGCATCCGTCCGGCATCGAGTCGCTGCAAATCCAGCAGTTGATTTACTAAACGCAGCAAGCGGCGCGAATTGCGAAGTGCCATAGCTGCTTGTTGGTAGGGTAAATCTTCTTTGCGACTGCAAACCGACTCCAGAGGACCGATGGTGAGGGTTAGGGGTGTACGGAACTCGTGAGAGATATTTTGGAAAAACTCTGTTTTGAGTCGATCGGCTTCCAGGAGACGTTCAGCCTGCTGTCTGGTAGTTTGATAGAGGCGGGACTGCTGTACCGCCAGGGCAGCTTGAGTTGCCACTATTTGAGCCAGGTCAATGTCTGAGGGCAACCAGCGTCTGGTGTTGCTGTTTTGCCGTAGGGAAATGCTGCCGATGATTTTGCCATCGGAGAGCAAGGGGACTACTAAAAGGGCGCGGGCGGTCGATCGCAGTTGTAGTTCTGTAACATTCATATCAGGGCGTTCGTTGAGGTCTGAAATCGCCACCGGTTCTTTCGACATCATAATGTTTTGCAAAACCGGATTGCCTCGAATCGGCACCAAAGACTGGGGTAGGGAAGAATGAGGAAACACCCAGGCGCGACCCCTATCAGTAACACTGTCCGGGTTGGCGACTACCGCCGGAGCGATCGCATCCTCTTCTACAGCTACAACAGCCCTATTGGAGTCGTAAAGCCCCACGCACTGAACATATTCATCGTCTTCTGTCCACAGAGATAGTACGCAGCCGTCTACTTGCAGAGCTTGCCCCAGTTGTAGGGTAATTGCTGCAAAAATATTTTGGGGGTCGAGGCTCGATCGAATTGCCGTAGTAATAGTATTGACTAGGGCTTCGCGTTTGGCCAGGGCCCGCACCTGTTCGTAAGCACGGGCTTGAGAAAGCGCCAAAGCCGCTTGGTCTGCTACTGTAGTCACCAAATTTATCTCATGTTCTTGCCACTGGCGCGGCTGCTCGAAGGAGTGCAGCGCTAAAACTGCCATCAGTTCCGTTTGGTAGAACAGAGGTACGATTAAGCTCGATCGGATGTTTGCAGCTTGGTAAGCAAGTCGGCGTTGGTGATTTGCTTCATCTAAGATGCGATCGTCCGTTTGAGCATCTTGAATCACCTCTACCTCTCTAGTTTCCCAGACCAAAAGCGGTAGCAAATCCGCAGAAAGTCCAGCCGGACGAGCATCTAGAGGCATTTCACTCTCCGTGGGCGGCGATCGCAACTCCTGCATTTTTAGCAATTCATAAACGAACCATTCATCTGCCACCATACCGTCTTGGAACGGACGCAACAGACAGCAACTCACCTCAAACATCTGGCCCACTGTTTCCACAATTCTTTGCAGCATCTCCTGGTAATTGAGAGCCGATCGGATACTATTGGTAACAGCATAAAGCAGCGATTCTTGCTGTAGCGCCCGTCGCAGTTCATTAGTGCGCGCTTTCAGGAGATTGTGAGTATCAACCGCTTGACTGACGACAACCCTGAGTTCTTCGGCATCCCAAGGCTTAGTAACGTATTTGAATACTTTCCCAGCATTAATAGCTTCAACTAAATCTTCAACATCCGTATAGCCAGTTAAAATAATTCTGATCACGTCAGGGTACTGTACCGCCGTCAGGCGGAGGAACTCAGTCCCGCTCATTTTGGGCATCCGCTGATCGGAGATAATGACGGCCACTTCTCCTTCCCGTGCCAAAATTTCTAGGGCGGCGGGGCCTGATTCTGCCCTGAGCACTTTATATTCGCGATAGAAGGTGCGGTAAAGCAAGTCAAGATTGTCCGGTTCGTCATCAACGATCAGAATTTTTAGCTTAGGATTTGCTAGGGAATTCATCTGTCTTCCCCCTGATTGCTCAACCACATAGCTTTGCTGTGCTTGGTGGCTGGAGTAAAAGGGGGGCGGGATCTATGCAACATAGCTATAGCCGTCCTGTTGTGAATGTGTTTCCAGTATTTGCAATTAATTATTTGTCCTAGTCCTGTTTTAGTTAAGATTTTTCATTCCTTACATCGGCACTATTTGACAATTCTCCCGATATACAGCAGATTCCAGGTTTATGAAGTACATTCAATATCCCCGTAGGGACTAAGGCAGTGCCGTCTCCCTTCGAGTGCCCTAGGGACACGGCACTGCCGTCTCCCTACATACCTGAAAAGTGCTGTAAGTGTCCATTTTTGGCCACTATTGACGCTCTCTTTTACGATATCGACTCTCTGGAAACAGGCCAATTAGCTTGGATCGGGGTTTTGAATGTCTCCATCGCCCACGGAACACGATCGAGTTGTTTAGGAATACCGCCCATAGACTTTTGCCAAAACGCATAGTGCAAGATGTCACTTCCATCAGATACAGGCTTACGAGTCACCAGAACCCCTTGAAACTCGAAAAGGCTTCGTCTGCCCTAACATCCAGCACCCTCAAACCCTGATTCAGTCTGGCTTGTCCTTGAGTTTTTCAATTACAGCTTGACGGATAAATTCAATTCTATCTGGTATTTCCGCCAGCATAGAGTGATAAGGTTCGGGGAACCTAACGTTAAAACCTTTTTGATTATTTTTAATACCCTTCCCAGTACCCACAAATCTAGTATTAGGGGATGGGTTATTGTTTGCCATGATTTTTCTCAATCCCTTGACATTTCCAGTGTACATTAGATAAGATTTCAAAGTCAAGGCTAACCAGGGAGGTAATTAAATTTGGTCGATAAACTATGTCTATAAGTTGCGTTTAAGTTACATTTAAGTTAATTTCTAACGTCAGTCAAATTTCCCCAATTAGCAGTATTATAAAACTTTATTAAGTTTGTAAGCAGTAGTAAGCAAGGGTAGTATGATCTAGTCAGTAAGGTGAACACAGAGAATTATTGCGCTCGTCAAAAAAGGGAGAGTCTGAATGCAACTAGCAGAGAGACACATCATTAAATCCACAGAACATCGTTTCGCCCCGATCGATCAATTAGCCTTTCAATCCAAAAATCTTTACAACGCCGCTAACTACGTTATTCGCCAAAACTTCGTATACGGATGGGGATATCTCAATTACAACAAAATGGATCAGTTGATGAAATTTCATCAAACATATAAGGCGTTACCAGCGAAAGTAAGTCAACAAATATTGATGAAATTGGACAAAAATTGGAAATCTTTTTTTGAAGCAGTCAAAGCTTACAAAAATGAGCCGATTAAATTTACTGGCATCCCGAAGTTACCGAAGTACAAAGATAAAGTAAAGGGTCGGAATATTCTCGTCTATACGGTTCAAGCGATTAGTAGCAAGCAACTCAAGAAAGGAATTATCCAGCTTTCAGGGACTAATATTTTAATTAAAACCAAGGTAAAACCAGAGAAACTTTGTCAAGTTAGATTGGTTCCCAAATGCGATTCCTATGTAATTGAGGTAATTTATAATGAACCGGAGTCCACCCTTGATGAAAATCAAAAAGAATTAGTAGCTAGCATAGATTTAGGATTGAATAATTTAATGGCGCTAACTTCAAATCAGCCGGGGTTTGTCCCTTTACTGATTAACGGGCGACCACTCAAATCAATAAATCAATTCTACAACAAGCGTAAAGCACATCTACAATCTCGATTGAAAGAAAGTCGCAAGACATCGTGTAGAATTCAGCGCTTGACTCGTTGTCGAAACCAGAAAATCGAGAATTACTTGCACTCATCGAGTCGTTTCATCATCAATCTTTTAAGCTCACGAAAGATTGGGACTCTGGTAATTGGTAAAAATGTACAATGGAAAAACGAGATTAATTTGGGGAAACAAACTAATCAGAACTTCGTAACAGTTCCTCATGCTCGATTGATTGAGATGTTGGAATATAAGGCTGCATTGGTGGGAATAAGAGTGATGGTGCAGGAAGAATCATATACTTCTCAATCCAGTTTCCTGAATGGAGACCCGATTCCTGTTTACGGGAAGAATGGTGCAGATCAAGTCAAGTTTTGTGGCAAACGTATTAAAAGAGGATTATACAAAACATCGGAGGGTCGATTAATCAATGCCGATGTTAATGGGTCTTACAATATCTTGAGAAAAGCAATCCCAAATGCCTTGTGCGATGGGATAGAGAGCTGCGTAGTTCAGCCAAGGCGGTTGAATCCGCTCGGAGTGAAAGCGAAAGGGGAGGGATTTAACGCCTCCCACGTCATGTAATAGATGACTATACTTTTACCAGCTATATAACCATCCTAGAAAAATTAATATAGTGGCTGAGAATTGTGAATTCTTCCTTTTTTTCTTCACCGACATGGGGGCAACAAACCCCCAAAAATTCTGGCTTTTTAGTTCGGATAGCAGACGCAAGTGACCTGACGCAGCTAGCTGATATTTTGGCATCGAGCTTTCATTCTCGCGAGGGGTTCGTAGACTGGGTTTATCCAGTGTTACGTTTGGGAATTTACGAAGATTTAAAAAATCGACTGCGTTCTAAAACCGAACATTATATTTGTCTGGTTGCTGAGGTAGTCTCGCGGCAGGAAAATGCTCTCGTCAACGGGCTAGAGTCGATCGCCGGAACAGTAGAACTGGCTTTGCGTTCTCGCTTTGCTTGGCAACTGCCAAGTTCTGACTATCCTTATTTATCAAATCTAGCAGTTCACCCAGAGTATCGGCGGCAGGGCGTTGCTCAACAACTGCTCAGCAGTTGTGAGCAAAGTGCTCGTGAGTGGGGATTTTCGGAAATTTACCTCCATGTTCTGGAAAATAATCATGCCGCTCGACAGTTGTACTATCAGGCTGGGTATCGCTTGGAACAGGTGGAATGGGATTGGAGTTGTTGGCTTTTGGGGCAGCCACGGCGACTCTTTTTGCGAAAACAGCTAGGGAGTTAAAAGGAAGTTCGGCAACGGACTCTGTAACGAATTTAACGGATGTAATATCAATTCCGGTTGCACCGGAATGATATCAATTCCGGTTGCACCGGAATGATATAGAGGACACGGCAGTGCCGTGTCCCT
>Ga0335395_10000576_pt1 | contig 22978 bp, 11 predicted proteins | sample MAT02_FD_205744 | JGI IMG/M metagenome (GOLD analysis project Ga0335395, IMG submission 205744) | Freshwater microbial communities from Lake Fryxell liftoff mats and glacier meltwater in Antarctica - MAT-02 (spades assembly) (version 2) ...
TGGAAGTGAGTTCGCGGGAAAAGTCATGGACAGATGGGCTTATGAAAACGGCGTCGAGCTCGACTTCTCGCGCCGCGGCACACCGACGGACAATGCCTTGGTCGAAAGCTTCAACGGCAGGTTCCGGCAGGAGTGCCTGAATGAGCATTGGTTCTTGTCGCTGCACGACGCTCGGTGCAAGATTGACGCGTGGCGGCACTTCTATAACGAGGAGCGACCCCACTCTGCAATCGCGTGGAAGACACCTGCAGAATTCGCCCGTGAACACGGGGCCCAAGCGAATTCTCAGGAGCAGTAGGAGATCGAATTCTCTACTTACTGCCGGCCCAGTTAATGGGGGAGGGTCAGTAGAGCCGGGCTCCAAACAATCCCGCTTCTGAAAGCGGGGGGACGTCGGGTCTTCCGCTGATCCGTACTAGAGAGGTGCTATGAAGCTCGTCCGGCTGCGACTTTCAAACTTTCGCTCATTTGGTCCAGAGCCCACCGTGATCGGGTTGAACGACATGACGTTCTTGCTTGGTCCAAACGGTGCAGGCAAGACCGCGATTTTGCAGGCGCTCGCGCGCATGTTCGGTTTCGATCCCGCGCAACGACGAATCAGACGATCCGACTTTCACGTTCCGCCGAATGAAGAACCGGAAGATTTCCATGAGGAAAGGAATCTCTGGATCGAGGCTGATTTCGAGTTTCCAGAATTGAAGAGTGACGATGCAGAAGAGGCCGATCTTCCGGCGGTCCCTGGCAACTTCGCGCACATGCAACTGGCTTCCGAAGATGGGCCTGCCCAAGTCCGCTTCCGGCTCACGGCGACGATCGATCAAGACGATGACATTGAAGAGAGATTCACTTTCGTAATCGACGAAGATTCGGATGGAGCCCCTGTCGAAGAGTGCCGCGCTTCGAAACAGGACCGAAACGCCATCCAAGTCCACTATCTCCCAGCGAGACGCGACCCTACCGACCACATCTCCTACTCTGCCAATGCATTGCTCGGGCGAGCGTTGAGGTCGGCGGACTGGAGTACGGAGCGCGAGGAGATCAGCACTCTGACGCAACAGATTGGCGATGAACTTCGTGAGAACGCGGCTATTGGCGGGATCTCCGCAGCTCTGACCGAGCAATGGGGCGTCCTGCACAAGGGCGCCCACTATTCGAATCCGTCGGTCTCATTCGGCCGAAACGAGATCGAGAACCTTCTTCGGCATCTGAGCATCGGCTTCGCACCAGGCCATGGAGAAAGCAATGTCGATTTCACCCGTCTCAGCGATGGCCAGCAATCCATTCTCTACATCTCGCTGGTGCTCGCCATGCACAACATTGGCAGCAAGGTCCTGAGTGGGGAGCTCGCGGCAGCCTTCGACATCGACAAGCTGCGACCAGCCGTCTTCACACTGATTGCAATCGAGGAACCCGAGAACAGCTTGTCGCCTCACTATCTCGGTCGCGTCGTCAGGACGCTGACAGCATTCGCTGAAGGGCGGGACAGCCAGGCCCTTGTGGCAACGCACTCACCGTCCTTGCTGCGTCGGGTTCCACCTGAGTCTGTCCGATACCTCCGCCTGAGTTCGGAGCGCAATACAGTCGTCAAGAGCATCGAACTCCCGAAGGACGAGGCAGCAGAAAAGTTCGTCCGCGAAGGCGTGCAGGCTTTTCCGGAACTCTACTTCTCGCGGCTCGTAGTTCTAGGCGAGGGGGATAGCGAACAAATAGTAGTTCCGCGATTGCTTGAAGCCCGAGGCATCCTCGCCGATGACGCCTCCATTTCTGTCGTGCCCCTCGGGGGGCGGCACGTCAATCACTTTTGGAGGCTTCTGAACGGTCTCGGCATCCCGCATGTCACGCTCTTGGACCTTGATGTCGCGCGTCACCAAGGCGGATGGGGCCGCATCAGGTACGCCGCCAAGAAGCTACTGAACTACGCCGACATCGATGACAATGACCTGACGCAGGACGAGATCGACAACATTCCAAAGTGGGATGCGGACGAACGAATCATCGTCGATGACTTGGGATGGATCGCCCGACTGGAGGCCCTCGGAGTCTACTTCTCCGCGCCTCTTGACCTTGATTTCATGATGATGACGTCCTTTCCGGACGCGTACCACGTTGGCAATAACGAACTCGCCGAACCTGACGAGGACACAATAAAGGCCGTGCTCGGCAAGAGCCACGATGTGCTTGATGGGCAGTACAGCGACGAGGAACAGACCTACTTAGACGCCTACCATCGGAGGTTCAAACTTGGCAGCAAGCCAACGTGGCACATCCGCGCGATGGCGAGCATGGATGACGACGCGCTGGTCGACGCGATGCCTAGTGTTCTCGACCGCATGTTCGACGCCATCGAAGCGAAGCTGGCGGGCATGCCCGAATGATTCGTGCCGATCAGTGGTCGCCTGCTGACGGCCTTTCCCTTGAACCTAATGCGCTGGCCGCTGCAAAGGAGATCGGCCGCAATCTAGCTCTTACTGCTGGTCCGGGCGCAGGAAAAACGGAGATGCTGGCGCAGCGTGCAGACTTCCTGCTGCGCACAGGCAAATGCCGTTACCCCAAACGCATTCTAACGATATCGTTTAAGGTCGATGCAAGCCAGAATCTGAAGTTCCGGGTCAGAAAGCGGTGCGGACCAGAACTTGCTGAGCGCTTCGATAGTCACACTTTTCACGCCTTTGCGAAGCGCATCATCGACCGTTTCAGACTAGTGCTTACTGGCCAGGATGCGCTTGACCAGGATTACGCAGTCGGCCCGCAGCGCATTCAAAGGCGCTCTATTACCTTCGCCGACATGGTGCCGCTGGCAGTTGAAATCATTGAGTCGAGCCACATCGCACGCAACGCGGTTAGGCAGACCTACAGCCACGTGTTCCTTGACGAGTTTCAGGACTGCACGGGTGTGCAGTACCAGCTCATCAAGACATGCTTTCAGAGCACAGCCGTCAGGCTTACGGCGGTCGGCGACACAAAGCAGAGAATTATGGGATGGGCCGGGGCGCTTGAAGGCATATTTGAAACCTACGCAAATGACTTCAACGCGCTTCCGCTGAACCTCTATCAGAACTTTCGGTCGGAACCGAGGCTGCGCCGCATGCAGAACGCCATGGTGCGTGCCATGGACCCACCTGCAGCTCTCGATGACGATGACCTGACGGGCGATGACGGCGAGATCGAAATTATGCGCTTTGACGAAGATGATGACGAGGCCAATGCTGTCGCTGACGCTGTGGGGCGCTGGATCGACGACGAAAACGTTGACCCGTCAGATATTGCAGTACTGGTTAGCAAGCAGCAGAACCTCTACTGCCAGAAGCTGCGCGCCGCGCTTGATGCGCGAGGCGTTCCGTATCGGGATGAAGATGACACCCAGAACCTGGCGTCGGAACCAGTTGCGAACCTCATTGTGGACTTCCTCCTCGTTGTCACAGGGCAGCGACAGTCCAGGCCTTTTCGGAGACTTCTTGACCTAGTGGTCTTCGCGCGGGGACTGGATCAGGAACGCGAGTATCAGGCTCGATCCCGATGGAATCGCTTCGTCGCGACGATCAAGCAAAAGATCGCGACAGAAGACATCGATCTTGAGGACCTTGACGATCTGCGGTCCATCGTCTACGAGCTGTTCGATATCGTCGGACGCGATGCCGTTGTTGGGCTATCGCACGAGTACGCGCAAGGGGACTATCTACGGCAGCAGATCGACGCCACGATTGATCGTGTGCACACGTTAGTATCCGATGGAGGAAATGCGGTGAAGACGCTCGCATCGTTCTCCGGCGATAGAGCCGTTCGCATCATGTCGATCCACAAGAGCAAGGGTCTGGAGTTCGACTCCGTTGTAGTTCTTGGCGTTGAGAGGGAGACTTTTTGGGGAAGCTCGGATGCTGAGCGCTCGGCCTTCTTCGTCGGTATTTCGCGTGCTAAGCGCCGCTTGTACCTGACGGTCTGCGATGAGAGAGAGAGACCCGATGGAGCGAACTACCGTTGGAACGTAGGAAGGACTGAGCATGATGAATTCGTTGGATACGCGACGCCCTATCTCTAGCTTCCTCACTCTAACCCTAGACTAGTTTTCACTGCTCGAGGCTCGGCACGTGGCCAATGACGAGACGAGAGTGAGCGAGAATAATTGTGAGTTTCTGCGACCGCCGTTAGTTGCCACCCGCTCAAAGCCTCATGCGAATCTCGCTTGCTGTTCCTCTAACTCACCTTCATAGCGCATCAGCAGCTCTTGAAGCACATAGGTGGAGCCGACGACATTCATATACCGGCCGGTGCTGGCAAAGTCCCTGAAATACGTATTCCGCCGATGCCGGCCGGCGATTCCAATTGATGCCGGCCCCTGATTCTGACGCAAGCCGGCCACCCGGCGAAGGGCGTAACGCGGGTTCGGTGAGGCCGTGTCGGTCAAGTTCGGGGCGCTGCGCTTGCGCAGCGCCTCGCCCTGTAGCGTGATGCGATGGCGGTTGTGGACCAGCCGATCCGGGATGGCGTCGGCGATGGTCGGGTCGGCCAGATAGTCGTGCCAATGCTCGACGGCCAACTGGCTGGTGACCAGGGTGGATCGACGTTGGTGACGGTCATCCAGCACCTCGAACAGGTCGTGGCGGGCATCGGCGGTCAGCGGGGGAGGGTCTGGCAACGAGGCAGCTGGCCAATGTCGTGTTTTGACGCTGACGACGTCATCCAGATTTCAGCAGCAAAGCTCGTTAGAATCCGGCGTCGCTTTGATGTCGTAGCGGATGGCGCGCTGAAGCAAAGAAACGCCAATTTCGATTCGACAAGTTCGCCGCAAAGAGGCCAGCGAAGCAGCTCTCTCCCCGACGTGTTGATCAGGAACTCCGGCAGCGGTCGCGCTTACGCCTGCACCATCCCCGCACTAATTATCTCAGCGGCGACCCGCTCTCGACTAGCGCGGTCGTTCGACTGAGACATTTCGACGTTCGTCAGCTCCAGGAGCCGGACCCTAGGGGCTCTCACGTAGATCAATCCTGACGGGTGAAACTTAGACGCCCGACATCCACAGGATGCAAGGTAGTGGTCGCTTCGGTGTGGCGAAGCTCGAAGGCAAACCCATAGCCTCCTGGTCCGACGATCCAAAGAAAATAGGGCTGATGTCGCCTCAATGCTCCCCACTTCTTGATCGAGTTACGGTGTCGTTGGCTGGGAGAAATGGGCGTGACAGACCGCTCGCGACTGTGATGTTGAAGGTCCGCGACAAGACCATCCACTTCCAAGCGGGATTTCTTCACTTCGCAAGCGATCAGTTGGCGGGCTGACGTTCCATCGCTGTAGACGGCCAAATCAAAAGCGTAATCGGCGGTCTGCATGCCAAGTTGCGCCTGAGGCCAGCCTAGGTCGTAGTGAATTCGCGCGAGGGTGGCAACTCCAATGACTGGCTCAAGCCAAAGAGTGATCGGTCGCGGCACGCGGTCCCTTTTTCCCTCCCAAAACAGCTGCTCCACAGCCTTGCTCTGGGCGCAACGATAGCGGCCGCCGCCAGTGTCCTGAGCAAGGCCTCCATCCAAAGATCGCAAGAAATTGGCTGCGTCAAATTCTCCAACGACGATCGAAGCTTCGCTAAAGCCTTCGACGCCATACATGCGCGCAGGGTCATCGCCGAATGCAGGCAACCATTCTGAGTACAATCTAGAACGGAACCGACTGAGTGCGTCTTTAGACTGCGCTATAGATCCGATCGTCATCTTTTCGTGCGAACCATCAATCGCTCTCAGTTTAGGGAATGGGTCAATCCGTCACGGAAAGAAATGGAGATCTCCGAGCACAAGTACGTTTCGGTGATGACGCCGGTACTTTCTACGCGGCGAAAGCGTGTGAAGACGCGGCAAGCGCGCGGCCTTACCGTCCGCCGACGAGCAGCCACCGCGACGACTAAAAGCGCTAGTACTTTAGCTCTTCGAGTTCGTTCGCCTGGCCGGGGTAGTAGCTCACCTCAAGCGACGCGTTCATCCGGATAACCGCGGTAGTGTGGCGGTAGCGGGTGGGCTTGCCGCCATAGCCTCCGTCGCGGCGGCGCAAGCACACTAGCCACAGCAAGTCTGCGCGGCGGGCTTGTAGGTAAGTCCGCGCGAATTCGGTCCGACACCACAGGCGCGAGCCCTCACTCGCACTTTCCTCATGGCGGCCTGACTCGATCCAGGCGTCGGCCCGCAACATGGTCTCGCCCTCGGCGTTCTCCCAGTTGCGGTCGAAAGGATCGGCGGGTCGAAGGTTACCGAACGTGGTCGCGTCTTGGCACAACCGCGGGCGCTGCACCGCGCCGTCGACACCTAGGGCGTCCGTCTCGTCCAATAGCGCAAAAGCTTCCTTGTGCACGATCCACGGCAGGTAGGGAGTATCTCGCTTCGAGGCCGACCCGTCGTCCTCGTACGCCTGAAGCTGCGGTAGATACGCCTGGAACGGCCCTTGCGAGGCCACATCCTTGGCCAATACGGCGCTCTTGTCCCGCGGTGCCAGCGCCGACATCACCCGGATTTCGATGTTCTCGTTGGAGTGCCAGCTGCCGTCGACCGTGAGCCAGTCTCCGACCGAATCGCCGATGCCGAGCAGCGCCTGCAATACCGCCGGGTCCGCCGTGAGGTCCACCGACGATTCGCCGACGGCCGTCAGCGAGACCCACGTGTCCAGAGGCTGGCTATCCGTTCCATCCGCGAGCCACAACCCGGCTGGGTGCGTCACGATCTGACGCGACAACCAATCGGCCCAAGGATCTTCCCTCTCGTAACCAGGCCGCACCACCGGATGCTCGGCGAGCAGATCCCCGGCAACGGAGAAGAGGGCGTGCCACGCGAGCTGCTCTCCATAGCTTTGGGATTCGGAGTCGATGCCGCGGGAATAGTGGTCCCGACCCGCCCGCGATCGTCCTTTCCGATCGCTCATGCACGCGAGCTCGGGGTCGTGTTGGCGCATCTTGGCGACGAGAGCATCGACCGTTTCCCAGCGCGGCCGCCGGAACAGGCGGGCCAGCCGCGCAACATCGTCCTTGCTGAAGTCGTAATCCAGGTGCAATTCGGGCTGGGGCGCGGTCATGCCCTGGGGGCGCATGGGAGAGACGTCGCTACCGTAGTAGTTCTTCTCCTTCCTGACCGCGAAGCCCGTTCGATTGACGCGATGAAGCTTGTGGATGCGCGCCTTGGCCAGGCACACCTGACCGGCGTCTACGCACGCCAGCAACGCCTGCGCCGCGAAATGCCGCCGAAGCACGTGGCGATCCACGGAGTCCAACGCGATCGCTTCGAGGAAGTCGGCGTGTCGAACAACGTCCTTGGGCGCCTCCAGCGCAATGCGGGCCATCGCGATCAGCAACCACAGCTGGGCATGCTGGTAGAAGAACGGCAGTTCTGGCGCTTGGAAGGGGGCAGCGCCCCGGCGCAGATACTTGGCCACGACCGCATCAAGCACCTCAGCGCGTCCCAGTCGGACACTCGTGCGCAGGCTATGTGCGGCCAACCACCGCTGCCGGGTTACCGGCGATCCGAGCTGGAACCAGATCATTCCCGCGCTCGCCTCGACCGCATCTCCTGTGAAGGTCAGCGCCGCCTGCCACGCGCCATCCTCGGTGTTTGACGCCAGCCGCGCCGGGCCGCTCTGCAGAAGGCGCGTCAGGGACTGCTCGCCCACACCGGGTGTGGTTCCCGCATTGAACTCCGCAGCGAAGTTGAGCCATACCGAGGCCGGGACCGGCATCTTGGGACGGGTGAGCTCGTGGATCAGTAGCATCAGCACGTCACGACGCTCCAGACCACAGATCTCCCCGAGGGCGTGGACATGAGAGGCCGACAAGTACTCGTAAGAGATGTACTCACGCGCGTTCACGCGTGCAATGATCGGTGCGCAGGCCTTCAGCGCATCACCCACTGCGAGGGAAGCACTCGCCCACTGCTCCTTGCAGGTGCGCAGCTCCTGCTCCTTCTCGTCAAGGGTCAACGGCTCTAGCCGCGCGATGAGCTCAAGGTAACGAGGCCAGTCCTGGAAGGCTACCTTCGGCCGCAGCGACTCAAGCACATCGCTCGAGAAACGCATGTTCCGCCTATGATTGCGGGCTGCATCGAGAACGCGCCCCACCGCTACCTCATCGAGCGCACCGACGCCTTGGGCGAGCTGGAGGATCTCGGCCTTGGCCGAAGCCTGTTCGGCTTCCCAACTCCACGGTGAGGGTTCGGACCCGGGGGCTCGCCAGTTCGAGCGCGTATTGATGTCCTCGCGCTTCACTTCGATGTGATCCGCCGCCGCCTCCAGATAATGGCGTTCCCAGGCGTTCTCGCCCAGAACCGCGCCGGCAAAGTTGGCGAGCGCGCGAGGCGTATCCGAACCGAGTGAACCAGGGTTGTTCTGCAGGTACTGCGTGACGAGCTCTGTCGCTATGCCGGCGGCGCGCGCGGAAGGCTTGCTTTCGAAGGTGGCGACGAGCTGCTTCGTCCCGCACACGTACAGCTCCGCCGGATTGGACAGTCGCAGCAGCGTCATTGCGAGTGTCGCATCGAGCTTGTCGTCCTGGACCAGGGCCCGTACGTACGGCAACAGCGTGTAGTCCAAGGAGATTCGACTGCGGTCCTGCCATCGCGCCAGCTTGCCCAGCCCGGCCAGACCGGCCGCCCTGCTCATCGCGGCGCCATAAGAACCCCAGTCAAACTTCTGCTCCTCGCCGAGGTTGAGCTCGCAGATGTTGGATATGGTGTGGCTCTCACGCTGACCGAGGCCCTCGCCCGTCAAGGCTCCAGCAAAGTGCATAAGCCCCTCGACGTAACGGTAGTCTCCCGAGCCGATCGCGTCCATCTGCTCGAGCCCCTTGCGGAAATACACGACTGCTTCGGCGGGGCTTGCCATCGCGATCGCCTGACCGAGTCGGGCGAAGCACTTCGCACGATCGGTAACGTCATGCTCTCTCTCCGTGGCAGCGTTCGCTTTCATCGCCAGCGCGCCGGCCGTCGCGTGGAACGCGGGCCGCGACGCCAGCAAGGCGACGAGCGCAATCAGGTTGGACACGGGCGTGGTGTCGGGTTCGCTCGCGGCATCGATATAGGCCACCACCTCACCGGCAGGAAATCCGTCGTTCGCCGCGAGAGCCAGCGCGTGCAAGCGCTCGCCGACTGCGTTGCGCTGCTGTTGCGCCGAGTGTCCACCCGAGTGGTAGTCCGACGTGGTGCGCAGCTTGATCCACCGCGCGGTCAGTGGCGACAGGGTCGGGTTGGTGGCCTCCGAGCCGACCAGCGCCTGCGCAAAGTCACGCGCGAGATCTAGCCACTGCGAAAGTGGCCGGGCGATGAACTCATGGGCCGACGAGTTGTCTCTGGAGTGGTAGAACGAGTCTTCCTTGGCGTCCCGAGCGGCGTTAGCCTTCGCTTTGTAGTCCGCATCCAGCGCCTCTTTGAGGGCCTTCCGGAACTCCTCGTCCGGCAGGTCGGAGGGCAACGTCGCAGCGACCTCGGCCAGTTCGCGCGGCAGCAGGTGGCGCGCGCCAATCGGCGTGCCGGCTGCACAAGATGCGATGACCTGCCGGGCGATATAGGTGGCTATCTCACCGGTCCGGTACGACGAGCCCGTGAACACATGCAGGCTGGGCGGGGACACCGGCAGCGCCGCAAGGATTGCGGTCGCTTGGGCGGGCATGCCTAGGCGCACCGCCTTCGCCGCGGCCTCGACAATGCCCTGCGCCAGCGCGCGCGCCTCGGGCCGATGGTGGTCCCGGAGTTTTACCGGGCCGTCCGCCGTGCACGCCGCCGCGAGCGACTCAAGCTGTGCGCGCTGCCGCTCTAGATTCCCGGCCGTGTAACGGATTGCCGCGGCGATCGGCCCGATGGAAGCAAGCGCGTCGACGCAGGCCCGGATAACCTCGGGCGGGAGGATGCGTGCCGCTTCGGGCCGTTGCGTCAGCTCGAACATTGCTTTGGCGACGTCGTACCCGTACTCGGCGCTGACCCAACCTGACAGGTCCCGGGCGGCGGCCACGCTGTCGCCCTTTACCAGGCGGCAGAAGGGGAGCGACGCCATGTCCAGCACCGTCGGGCGCGCTCGGTCGTGGTCGTCGTTCCTGTGATTGAAATAGTGCTCACGCCACTCGTAGACCCACTGGGCGTGCCAGACCGCCTCAGCGGTCTCGCCCATCAGCGCGTGCGCGATCGCCAAGCGGGCGTGGCGGGAGCCGGGCCATTTGGTTCGCGCATCGAAAATCCGCCGAAGTGAATCCGGATCGGCCGAGGCGACCACCAGATCTGGGTAGTCCAGAAGGTACGTAGTTCCCCGCTGGTCCATCGCGGCTAAGGTTGACAACTCGACCAGCAAGGGCACGAGATGATCAAGATCGTTGACGCGTACGGCATGCGCTACCGCGGCGCGAAGGCGTGCATGGCGAATGGCCTGCTGTCCCACTGTACCGGCGATGCTCGCCGGCAACCGCTCGTCGAAGGCGAGCTCGAAGAGCTTCTCGCCATCTTCAAGCTGGAGCAGCAGGTCGGGAAGCGTGGCAGCGGCGTAGACCGACTCGGTTTGCATGTTGAACAGGTTCATCGCCAGCTCGCGCAGCGGCGCCGCGTCGCCGGCGTACTCCCGCCTGATTAGCGTTTCCGTGGGCTCGTCGCGGAACATCAGGCCGTGCTTGGTCTGCTCCAGTAGCGGTGAAAGATCCGCGGCAAAGCTGACGACCGCGCCTTCGGCCATACCGTTGACCTGGGCGAACTCCTTCAGCGGAACCGGCGGGGGCAAGGTCGCCAGCCCCGCGAGGAAGGCGCGGATGCTGTGCTCTGCGTTGCCCAGCTTGCGCGCTTCGACTAAGGCCTGGTCGATGCGGTGCTGGATGAGTTCGTCCAAGGCGATGGGCTTGTCGATCTCGCTCGGCGCCAGCAGGTCTGGTTCCGCCGCTAGGTGCTCCAGAACACGGGCATTGCCCTTGGACCGGGCCTGCCCCACCTGGACCATGACCTCGCTCAGCTTGTTCACGCGTGTGCGCAGGAACGCACGGGTTTCCTGCTCGACGAAGGGCTGCAGCTCGAGCTCGTCGGCAGAGATTTCGCCGGTCGCGGCCCGCCGCAGGTGGGTTCGGGCGCTGACGACCACCTGCAGGCCTGCGATGGGATCGCCATGTTCTAGGCTCTGCAGCAACTGGCGCGGGAACGATTCCTGATTGCGATCGCGTGCGATCTCGCTGGCGTTGTCAATCGCGTCGAGCAGCAGCACTAATTGCCGGTCCGCCGAGCCGCGACGCAAAGTTGCGACGGCCTGTTCCAAGCGCCGGCGGAAGGCGCGAATGATGTCCTCGCTGTGGCTGGTCGAGGGCAGCAACGGGTCGCACAGCCCCCGACAGGCGAGTTCGTTGGCGACGTGCACCAAGCCGCGGCTCGGCAGGTGCCTGCCGTCGTGCGGCGCACGGTACTGACCCATGCCAAAGCAGTCAAATAGGAGCGTCTCGTGCTGATCACTCAGACGGGCGGCCAACGAGTTCATGAAGACCGTCTTTCCGAAGCCGCCCTCGGCATGCACGACCAGCGGTTGGCTAAGCCGCGGGATGCGGTTGACGGTCTCTTCCAGTTGCACGCGATCGACGACCTTCCCGATCGGCGGAAAACTCGCCGGCGCCGGCAGTAGGTCCCGGTCGTCGGACAGATGCAGCGCAGCCAGCACGTCCGCGCGCATGATGACGTTGCGGTGCTGCCGGACCAGACCGGCCTTTTCACGCGCCATGTCGCGGATGTCCGCGAGCCGGCGGCTGGCCATGTGGTCTCGGGCGTCCGACCAGTCCACCAGGGTCAGCGCGAGCTGTTGCTTGTTCTCGCGTAAATCGCCCGTCAGGCCGGTGATTTCCAGCCGCGCGGCGAACTCGGCGAGGTCCTTGCCCGTCAGCTTGCAGGCAGCCTGGAACTGTTTCGCCTGTGCTTGGGGCTCACCCTTGAGGGGACATCGCGCCGCCAGCCCTTGAATGGCCTCGACCAGCGCGGGCTCGATCGGCCGATTGGTGACCAGTTCGAAGCGCAGCTTCTGCTGCGCCTTTCGGGTACCGAGCGACGTCTTGCAGGCGCGATACGTTCGCGCGAACTTGTCGATCGTCTTCTTCGCGTCGGCAGCACGAAACGGTCTCTGCCCGGCCGCCTTGGAGTACTTCACCTGGACCACGACCACGCGCTTGGCTTGCTGCAGGTTGGCACTGCATCCGAAGTACAGAACCGCGTCGGCGATCTCGTTGCCTTCTCTCGAGACACCGCCTTGGTCTTCGTTGGCAAAGCTTTCCACGGCGATGCCGACCAGCTCGGTCCCGGGCAGCAGCAATCCCAGGCACTTGCGGGCGACCCAGGCTTCGTGGAACTCGTGGCCGTCGCGGGAAGCTCGGACGGTGTCCACCGCCGGCCGCGTCCGAGGCTTCGCCTTTATCTCGGGAGTCGGCGACGCCTTGGACTTCGGCGCGAACGCCGGCGGGGTCGTTGTCTTGCGCGTCGCCGTGGACTTTCGCTTCGCCTTCGTCATTTTCGGTTCCACCGAGACCTTTTCCAAGGATACCGGGGCGGCACCGGCCAGGAGCGACATCGAGGCGTGAGCCTAGAGGTGTGACGCGAGAAAGTTGGCCACTCCCCACCGGATCAGCCAAGTCCGGCTGGAGTACCCGGTCAGCGCCGAGGAAAGGATCACCAAATTGCTGGATACTGACTCCGCGGCAGTGCGATTGGCATGCCTGCGGGCCCATTCCGACGCCTGGATATTCGGCGTGGACCCCGTGCTCAGGCAGCTTCTGGCCTATGACCATTTTGCCGGGAAGGTGCTGCTTGGTAGCCGCTTAAACCAGAAAGATGTCGCCGATAGGGTCGACGCAGCTTCCCGTATGAAAGGCCGCCCTACCGCCTGTCTGTCACCCAGTACGCAAAGCGGGCCGAAGCACGCCGCGCAGAATTTGCCAAGCGACGGTGGGGCTACTGGGCGTTCACCGACGAGGAGAAAGCACTGGTCCCGAACCTCTACGCTCCTATCAACTAATTCATCGATCGCCTTGAGACCGCCGGGCTGGTCCGGCGCCTGCCGGCACCGATCGGCGAGTGCGAAATCCCGCCGCTATCGCCATCGGGCTTCAGCCAAATTACCGCGGTTGCCGGGAAATATTCTCGGGATGCAGAGGTGAACGCTTCTCGCCCTTTGAGACGCCTCCGCCTAGACTCAATCGACCCAGGGGATCACCACCGACTGCGGACAGGTCCTTGATTTTTAGGGAGGACAGCGAAGCGGAAACACCATCAGATCCCAAGGTAACCTTCTCCACAACAGGATCCGGATTTCATGACAGCACTCTCCCAGCTCCTCGACACCTACCGCCAAGCCTCCCTCACCGAGCGAGAAAAGGGCACTTATTTCGAAGAGCTGATCTGCACCTACCTGCACAACGAGCCCAGCTATCGCGACCTGTATAGCGACGTCTGGACCTATAGCGCCTGGGCCAAGCTGCAGGGAATTGATGGTCGTGACACCGGCATCGACTTGGTGGCGAGGACCAACGGAACCGGTGAATTCCACGCGGTCCAGTGCAAGCTCTACCCAGCGGACTACCGGGTACGAAAGGGCGACATCGACAGCTTCTTCACCGCCTCCGGCAAGAAGCCATTTACCCATCGCGTCATCGTGGCGACCACCAGCAACTGGGGCCCTAACGCTGAGGCCGCACTGCAGAACCAGCAGCCGCCGGTCAGCAAGATCGATCTCAACGACTTGGAAGGCAGCCAGATCGATTGGGTGAAGTACCAGGCCAAGGCCGCCCCGGTCCTGAAGGCGCAGAAATCGCTGTTTCCTCACCAGCAGACGGCCCTTTCGGCCGTCACCGCCGGTTTAAAGGACGCCGAGCGCGGCAAGCTGATCATGGCCTGCGGAACCGGCAAGACCTTCACCAGCCTCAAGATTGCCGAGGCGCTCGCCGGCAAGGGCAAGCGCGTGCTGTTCCTACTGCCCAGCTTGGCGTTGCTGTCTCAGACGCTGACCGAGTGGACGCAAGAAAGTGCCACGCCGCTGCACAACTTCGCAGTCTGCTCCGACAGTGACGTTGGCAAGAAGCGCAGGAAGGAAGACGACGACAGCGTCCAGACCTTCACCCATGAGCTGCGCTATCCGGCCACCACCAGCGCCGACCGGTTGGCTGCCGAAATGGCCGCCCGCCACGATCCGGACAGCATGAGTGTGGTGTATAGCACCTATCACTCGATTGACGTGATCAGTCGCGCCCAGCATGAGTACGGACTGGCCGATTTCGACCTGATCATCTGCGACGAAGCCCACCGCACCACCGGCGCCACGTTCGGCGACGACGACGAGAGCAACTTCGTCAAGGTCCACGACGCCGACTTCATCCGCGCGGCCAAGCGCCTGTACATGACGGCCACCCCTCGCATCTACGGCGAGAACGCCAAGGCCAGCGCCGAGAAGGATAACGTCGCCCTCTGCTCGATGGACGACGATAGTCTGTACGGCAAGCAGTTATACCTAATGAGCTTCTCTGAGGCAGTCAAGCGCGGGCTTTTGGTCGACTACAAAGTCATCGTGCTGGCGGTCGAGGAATCGCACGTCAACCGCCGCCTGCAGGACTTCTGGAAAGACGACAGCAACCAGCTGCGGGTGGACGACGCGGCCAAAATCATCGGCTGCTGGAAGGCACTGGCCAAACAGGGGCTGGAATGCGAACTCGTCGGCGATGGAGCGGCGATGAAGCGCGCGGTTGCGTTCTGCCAGGTCATCGAAGTACAGAAGGGTGCCAAGACCCACAAGGTCAGCTCCAAAAACATCGCCACCATGTTTCAGGCCGTGGTCGAGGCCTACCAGTCGACCAACGACGAACACGACACCGCGTCGTATCTGACCTGTGAAGCCGCGCATGTCGACGGCAGCATGAATGCCAGTCAGAAAGAGGAAAAGCTGACCTGGCTCAAGGCACAAACGCCCGAGAACACGTGTCGCATCCTCAGCAACGTGCGCTGTCTATCCGAGGGCGTGGACGTGCCGGCGCTGGATGCGGTGCTGTTCTTGACTCCACGCAACTCGCAGGTCGATGTGGTCCAGTCGGTCGGCCGCGTCATGCGAAATGCGCCCGGCAAGCAGCGCGGATATATCGTGCTACCGGTGGTGATTCCGGCTGGCATGGAGGCACATGAGGCGCTAAACGACAACGAAACTTACAAGGTGGTCTGGCAGGTGCTGCAGGCGCTGCGTTCGCACGACGACCGCTTCGACGCGATGGTCAACAAGCTGGAGCTGATCGGCAAAGACACCAGCAAGATGGAAGTCATCGCCGTCACCGACAAGATCCAGAAGAAGGCTAAGGCGGTCAGTGCGCAGGACAAGCTCAAGCGGCAAGCAAAGGGCGGCAGCAGCATTGGCAAGACTGCGGCCGAGAAGACGCTGGAGCAGGCCACGCTGGAGTTCGAGATAGGAGAGATCGAGAAGGCGATCTACGCAAAGCTTGTGCAGAAGGTAGGCAACCGCCACCACTGGGAAGACTGGGCCAACGATATCGCCAAGATTGCCCGTACCCATATCGACCGCATCAGCGGAATCATCGACAACACAGCCAATACACGCGAGCGTACGGCCTTCGCGGACTTCGCCGCTGAGCTACGCGACGACCTTAACGACAGCATCAGCGACGGCGAGATCATTGAAATGCTGGCCCAGCACCTCATCACCAGGCCGGTGTTCGATGCGCTGTTCACCACTTACAGCTTCGCCAAACACAATTCGATGTCACAGGCGATGCAGGGCGTGCTCGATGCGTTGCACGAACACCGCCTCGAGAAAGAGGCCGACACGCTTGAGGCGTTCTACGACAGCGTGAAGCTGCGGGCTGAAGGCATCGACAGTGCGGCGGCCAAGCAGAAGCTCGTCAAGGAACTGTACGATAAGTTTTTCAACAATGCTTTCCCCGGTTTGGCGAGGCGTCTGGGCATCGTTTATACGCCGATCGAAGTCGTCGACTTCATCATCCACAGTGTTAATCACATTCTGAAAGCTGAATTTGGCGAGACCTTGGGCAGTGAGGGTGTCCACATCCTTGACCCATTCACTGGCACAGGTACGTTCATCACCCGCTTGATGCAGTCTGGGCTTATCAGCCCCGAGCAGTTGAAAAACAAGTACCGTCACGAGATTCATGCCAACGAAATCGTGTTGCTCGCCTACTACATCGCTGCCATCAACATCGAGGCGACTTACCACGACATTGTCGGCGAGGACTACACCCCGTTCGAGGGGATTCTCCTCACCGACACCTTTCAGATGTATGAGAAGGAAGATCTGGTAGATGCCCTGCTGGTGGACAACAGCGCTCGCCGCAAGCGGCAGAGGGCCTTGGACATCCGGGTCATTGTCGGCAACCCGCCTTATGCCGAGGGCCAAGATTCGGCCACCGAAGCCAAGAGCGTGAAATACCCTACGTTGGACAACAAAATCATGTCCACTTATGGGGCAGCGTCCAGCGCGAAGACTCGAACGAACATTTACAACTCCTACATCCGAGCAATTCGCTGGGCTTCGGACCGTATTAACGATTGCGGTGTGGTCGCCTTTTGCACCAGTGCAAGCTATATCTCAGCAACCGCGAACGATGGAGTTCGCAAACTTCTGGCTGAAGAGTTCTCAGATGTGTACGTTTTCAATCTTCGCGGGGATGCAAGAACGTCGGGCGAGCTGCGTCGTAAGGAAAAGGATAATGTGTTTGGGGCAGGAAGTCGTGAGCCTATTGCCATATCGGTGTTAGTAAAGAATCCCAAGGCTCAAGAGTACGGTCGCATCTTCTATCGCGACATAGGCGATTACCTAAGTCAGGCTGCGAAACTTCAGATAATTGAAGAGTTCAAAAGCATAGCGGGGATTTCTGAGTTAAATGGCTGGCAGATAATTACGCCAGACAGGCACGGCGATTGGTTAAAAAAGCGTGACGACGTCTTCGATGATTTCGTCTTACTAGGGTCTAAGGAAGTCGGTGAAAATCACGCTATATTTAATGTTTACTCGGACGGCGCGATAACCAACCGTGACGCCTGGGTCTATAACTCCTCACGTTCAACTGTGGCAAAAAACGTGAAGTCGATGATAAGATTCTTCGACGGTGAGCGTGTACGTTATCAGGCGTCCGGGAGCAAAGATCCGGCGAGCTTCGTTCGGGATGATGAAACCAAAATCAAGTGGGATGACAAACTGCTTGGGCACGTCAAGCAGGACCGGAAGCTGACGTTTAAGGAAGAGCTTCTTGTTCGTGTGCTATATCGCCCTTTCAGCAGGCAATGGATGTACTTCGACAAAACCTGTATCTGGAGCGCATACCAGTTATCTCGGATTTTCCCTGCCGGCTCTAGAGTCAAGAACCTCGCGATCTGCACGTCTGGCGTCGGCGCGAAGAAGGAATTCTTCGCTTTGATGGTTGATTCTGTGATTGATCGCGGAATGAATTCAGCAGGTAAAGTTTTTCCGCTTCACACCGTGGAAGCTGATGGCGACGAGATGGGTGCAAAAGGCTCGTCTGGTCTCTTTGCTGGCATAAAAGGCGCAACTCTAGACGCAATTACTGACGCCGGCGTTGGACACTTCATTTCCGCGTATCCAGATCAGGCAATCAGCAAAGAGGATGTTTTCTACTACATCTATGGCGTCTTCCATTCACGAGAATACCGCGAGCGTTATGCCGACAATCTGAGTAAGGAACTGCCGCGTGTCCCGCGTGTTAAGACCGCCGCAGACTTCCGAGCCTTCAGCGACGCCGGACGCGAGCTCGCCGAGCTGCATCTGAACTATGAAACCGTGCCGATCTACCCGGCGACTGTGGCCGGTGGCGGCAAGGATGCGGACTACCGCGTCACGAAGATGAAGTACGGCAAGCACGGTAAGGACAAGGATCTCACCACCCTGATCTACAACAATAAGATTACCGTCACCGGCATCCCGCTGGAAGCCTACGACTACGTGGTCAACGGCAAGCCCGCCCTTGACTGGGTGGTCGAGCGCCAGTGCGTGAAGAGCGATAAGGATAGCGGTATCGTGAACGACGCCAACGACTGGGCCACCGAAACCATGAACAATGCTCGCTACCCGCTGGAGCTGTTCCTGCGCGTGGTTACGGTCAGTTTGGAGACGATGAAAATCGTCCGCGCGCTTCCAAAACTGGACATTCTCGAGGAGAGTAGCGGTGAAGCCGCGCAGAAGGAACCCGAAGTGGAGCCTGCCTGATGGTGCCTGCCAACGGAGAATCTGAAGCACATGCCGCTTGTGTCCCTGTCTTTTGCCAGTTGATGGCGGGGCATGGCGTGCAAGACGTCGCATGCGCCGACGACGTCCCCCCGCTTTCAGTATCGGGGCAGTTTTGGGTCCGGGTCGTAAGCATTGCCGGCGTCCACGCCGCCGACCAATGACGCATTTAGGGCTGACGGCCTCGGTTGCAGAGCTTCGGGTAGTGCGGCGCCATCACCGCCAACAGCGCCAACAGCGCCGACCACTGCACCACCTGCTCCGTCTCGGAAAGCGAGACCTCGCGACGAGTCCGCTCACCGAACTAAAGCTGCATCGATGTCATCCTGGAAGAGGTGCGACATTTTCGCCGACGTAGGAGGATTTGTTCAAAGCTTCCTTAAGCTTCCTTAAGCTTCCTTAAGCTTCCTTAAGCTTCCTTAAGATTTCTAGCCGACAACTGTCTGAACATGTCTCATTATTCTTGCGGATAGGCCGAAAAGATCCTTGCCACTTATCTGGTACTTCTCGGCAATCTCAAAGACGTCGACAGCGCTATTTGCTCGCTTTGATCCAGGGTCTGGATAGCGGCCGGCCCAGACCACGAAGTGAGAGAGTCCCTTGAGGATTGCCTTGTCTTTCTCATCTAGGTCTGGAATGAAATTGGAGAGTTCTTCCAGCTTATGGTGGAAATGGTTTTTTTCTTGCTTAGTAAATTCATCTGCTCCGAGCCTAAGCATGATCATGGCCTTCAAGCAAACTTCGAGACTATAGCCAACTAGCATCAGCGCTACCGCGTGGTACTGGCTATGACAGATGGTTTTCAGTTCTTGAGGGAAGCTGTCAAAGCTTGGTGGGTTCCTCACCAAGCGGACTGCGGCCTCAGATAGCGCGTGGGCATGGCTGAGCCAAAGGATGGGGTTCTTCAAATCCTCGATGGTCGGCGGCTTGGATATATCAATTGGGTGCCCATTCGCTGTAGCTAGCAAGCCCCACTTGTGCCATGCGAGTGCGCTATAGCCCAGTGGGTCGGCTGCGAATCCATTGACGTTGGGTTGCAGTGAATCTTCCATAGACAGCTAACACCTTGACTTAAGCCGCGCCGAAGGCGTCGGCTTGAATGATTGGTTAGGCCTCAAACCGACGAACGGCTGACTCCAGCGCTGGCGTCGTGATCGGCGTCGGCCCGACGTCCCCCTGTTTTCAGTAGCGGGACTGTTTGGAGCCCGGCTCTACTTATCAGCGGCCCAGTTTTTAGGGGGAGGGTCAAAGCTTAAGCAAGGTTCGTGCAACAACCTGCTCAAAGATTTCGAGGTTGTGTGCTTTTTCGGTCATTCGAGAAGCTCCAATTCTGAAATGCGTCTAACGCTCGAGCTAAGCGGCCGCATCAATCGCGAGGCGATTGATTGGTCCACTTGATTGAATAGTTAGGTGCTTTTCTTGGGCATCCGAGGGGAGCGGAGCCAAACCAGAAGCCTGGCTAGCGGCAACTCCAAGAGTTGGATCTCCGCAGCTATCTGGAAGCGTTGCTGTGCTCTTCTGATGGCAACAGCATGCTCAGCGCATTCGTTAAGATGCTTCTCGTAATCTATCGGGAATCCTTCGGAGCCGAGAAAAGCGTACTTGTTAAATCGCCAGCGATAAGCGCGCTCGCGGCCCTCCTCCGTGGAATCAACCTCCCACATCGGGACCTGCACTAACTTGCGCAACTCTTTGTAGGACTTGAGCATGTCTGCCAAGGCGCTCAACAGAAGCTTGCGGGTTGGCCCCGAAAAGCGAACGGCATCTTGGCAAGTATCGAGCTTATGCTGAATCTGATCGAACGGCTGAAATGACTCCCAAGCGACCTGGCGCGATTGGTAGATGTCGCTCTCAAGGTTGATGACGAGCTGCTCTGGCAAATGCTCAATAATTCCTCTCGCTCTGTCCTGATCTCGCTGAAGCTTGCTCTCGACTAGCGGCCGAAAGAACGCGATGACCCCCGCCAGCGAGCCAAACGCATAAAACCAATCCTTATGGGATTGGAAGAACTCCTTAATCAGCTGCAAAGAAACTTCCATATGCAAACGCACCTAACGTTGGAATTCAGCGGCGCGCGAAGCGCGTCCGCTGCAATGACTTTTCATACCATATAGGGAGCGAAGTTGCCAAAATACTTCTTTAGCGACTGCGTAATCTCGTTTTGACATTCGCTTTTCGCGAGCCGAACTATAAGCTCGGGAAGTTCTCCGTTGGCAAGGCCGAGCGCTGAACTTGCTTGAGCGGATAGAGATTTTCGATTGTATAGTAACAGGAGGCCTTCATAATCACTCTTAGATAATACTGAAGTTAATTCCGATAGTGCTTTATCATAAATGACGCCTGCGTCAATCCTTCCCACTAGCGACTGTAGCTCAGAAGTTAGTGCGGCAGCACCTTTTGCTTTTTCATCAAACATATTTAGTAGAAATTTTATTTCACTTGCGGCGTGGAGTGAGGCCTGATTTTCTAGCTCACTTTGCAGTCTCTTAAATATAGCGGAAGAAACAGATAAAAAATCATCGTTTTTATCGCGAGCCAGCCGTGTACTGACCAACGCCAATAGTTCTTTGGTACAAAATAGATTTTCTACTTCAGCGACCGAAAGAACGAATATTGAGTCTTGCTCTAGCTTCCGGATTTCAGCAAGAACTCTTCTGTCTCGATCAATGATGCCAAATACGTTAAGGTGGTGAAGCTGCGGATTAGCTTTCAATGCTTTAACTGATTGTATTACTTGACTGCAACTACCTACTGGGATGACTAGGTAATTACTAAGAATTGAGGTGTATAACGCTGAATCAAAACTTCCTGCAACACCCTCTACAAACACAACTGGTTTCCTACTGCCCAATACCTCTAGCAATAAGTCTTCGGGGATAGCCTCATCTTGTTTAATTATTTCCCAATCCCAGCGATTTCCATCAAATGATTTTAACCAAATCTTAGTTGTTTCTTCCATTGCCGCAGCAAAGTCAACGTCATGGGTAAGATATATAAAAAAGCAGTCAGGTCTAGATTGCTCTATTTGATCCCAGAGCGGGGCTTGGACTGATTTATGGAGATGTAGTTCTGGCTCGTCGACAATAATAATCGCACTGGGCGGAGCGGCCAAGCATTGCCCAATAAGATAAAAAACGACCCGCTCGCCATCACTCATATCCGAGGAATTATAAATTATTTGTTGCGCGTCCTTTGTTTTTGTTTGGATTCGAAGGCCGCCAATCGCAAGTTCTCTATGGGGGAGTAATTTTTCCCAAATTTCCTTTACTTCATCTAACTTTGTTTTGGGTGGCTCTACTCTACTGGTTGTCAGTTTTGATGCTGAAAGGTACTTAGCGCTTTCCTCAGTATGGTCTGAAAAAAGAAATACCATTAACTGGTGATAGTCGTTCAAAGGGCTTACCGCTGGCTTATTTTGCCACCTGTTCCCGTGTTTGTATCCTTGTATATTGTTTGCCTCGATAGCTCGCTCATAACCCGTCCATAGTTCGGATGTTGCCAGTTCAATTGACTTTGGTGTCGTTGAATCGGGCATTGTTAGGGATTTCTGAGCGGATATCCGATGTACTTTATTGCAATCTGGTGAGTGAAACTCTATCCAAGTTCCTAGCCTGGTTTTTCCGGCACCATTGGCGCCTACGACAAGCAGGCTTCTAGATGATTCGACGATCGACAATTCAGCACTGTTTGGTGGTAGATGTACATTCGTTTTCATGATTTAACCATCACATGGAGATAATTTTATAGGGCATAAATACTTGTGTACCCCGGCATCGGGTGCAGCGCGAGACTGACGCCGTGCCCACCGCCCGTCAATCAGGAAATTCCTACCCCACAACAAGGCCTTGGACGCTGTTCCACCCGACTTCCCTTGGCGGCCCCCTCAGCCTGATGGAAGGTGGAGCGGCCCGGATGGGTGAGCGAAGCGGGGCGGCGGGGGTGCTAAAAGATCCTCGCAAAGTGGCGCAACAGGCGGCGTCGCCCCGAGAGGTTTTGGACGCCGTTCGCCTGATGCTGCGAGTGAAGCGCTACAGCATCCGCACAGCACGCTAAGAGTCACTAACGGCGGGCTTTTCTGCATTTAAGGGTCCGCAAACTCCCTGGAGGGAGCCACCTCAATCCGCAGGCAGATCACCACACTGGATGTGGCGGGGCGCCAAACTCCGCAGAGGGTGTCGCCGAGATCAGGGGGAGGGCCACCGGACCCTAAAAAGCTCTTGGTAAGGGTCCGCAAACTCCCCGGGCGCGGAGTTCTACTCGCAGCCCACGCCGTCGCGATCGCCGTCGATTCCGCTGTGGTAGTGCGGGCTGCCGCGGCGCACCGGCGCCAGGCCTGCAGCGCGAAGCTGCGTGCAGTTCATCCGGTTCCCTCTGGCCGGCGTGGGGCCGGCGCGGCGGTAGGCCTCGGGCATCACGAAGGCACCGGCCCAGATTCCGGCCTTGGCGGCCTTGGCCGCCCTTTCGTCGGCGTCATAGCGGCCGCCGCCATATCGGCGGTACGCCACCGCCCAGCCGTTTCGCACGAGCCACGCATTTATGTTCTCGCCGCCGACGCTGCACTCCGACACGGTGCGGCCGAATCGGTCTCGGTCCAGAGCCTTGCAGCTCACCGTCTGGACGCTGATGCGATCGGCCAGAGCCAGAGCGGCGCGCTGGCCACAGCGGTAGGCGGCGCCCGCGGCGTCGCGGCACGTCTGGGCTGACTCAGGCGCGTCGACGCCAAAGAGGCGGATGCGCTCACCGCGGATCTCGATGGTGTCGCCGTCGATGA
>Ga0335395_10000577_pt1 | contig 22976 bp, 18 predicted proteins | sample MAT02_FD_205744 | JGI IMG/M metagenome (GOLD analysis project Ga0335395, IMG submission 205744) | Freshwater microbial communities from Lake Fryxell liftoff mats and glacier meltwater in Antarctica - MAT-02 (spades assembly) (version 2) ...
TTTGGGGTAAAGACTTCGTGGCAAAATTATGACTTTTGGCTTAATTTTTTGGAATAATTCAAATATCTTTTCAGTTTTTAACGAAGTATTGACAATGAGGTAGTCTATCTTTTGGTTATCATGAAGACGTAAGTAATCTTTTCTATCCTTTAGTACATACAAAATCCGTGATCCAATCTGCATCAGACAGCTGCTGTCTATGCTTTTATAATTTATATTTTTCACAAAATGATTTAATCTATGACCAGAAGACATAAAGGCAACATTGGAAGTATCAAGTGTACCAATATAGTAACAAACATTACCGTTAGTAGTAAATCCATCCATGGTCAGACCTCTATATTGGTCATAAATAGTAATGAGCTCTTGTGGTTTGCATGATAATTTAGTAAAATTAAATTCTCCTACCACAATCAGAATACTAGCCAGTAAAGTCAAAAATACAATATAATTTCTATTAATCAACCAAATCATAACACAAATACAAGCAAGAAGCCCAAAGATAAGACTATACTTAGAAAAATAAATATCGCTCAACAGTGAATATTGGTTGCTGCCAAGCCATGTTAATATTTTGATTAAAAAATCGAGTATAGGGTTTAAAATTTTAGCAATCAACACAGTCAAATTCCCTAAATAAGGATCAAAAAATATAATCGCCGATCCTAAATATATAATAGCAGCTGCCAATGGTATGGCTATAAAGCTACTAAATAAAAATACCAATGGAAACTGATGAAAATAATAAACAGAAAGTGGAAAAATCAAGATTTGAGCCGCAAGCGTCACCGTAGTTAGTCCCCAAAAATACTGAAAAAGCTTATGACTTGGATACCAAAGCTTATCAAAATATGGTTGAAAATACAAAATACTAATAAGAGCTAAAAATGAGAACTGAAACGAGGGCTGCAACAACAAAAAAGGTTGATAAATTATCATTCCCATAGCTGTCAGGGATAACACGTTGTAGCTATTTGATTTTTTGTAGATTGTCCTGCTTACCAAAACAAAACTTATCATGATACCGGCTCTAACTACTGATGGACTTGCACCCGTAAACAATACATAAAAGGTGATTATGCAAAGCAAAAACAAAAGCTTAACGAAACTAAACCACTGTTGCTGCACTTTAATTTTACCAAATAAAAACACAAACAATCCGATAAATATTCCTACGTGGAGTCCAGAAACTGCTAACACATGCATGGCGCCTGTACTAGCAAACACCTTGGAGGTCTGTGCTGATAGATTGGTGCGTGTACCTATTAATAATGACTCTGCCACTGCCCTACTCTGCTCGTCAGGTATATGCCTAGCGAGGATTTCAGAAGCCTTATCTCTATGTTTGATTGGGACATCATATATTGCCCACTCATTAGTAGGTATGACTTGTCTATGATAGCCTACGGGCACAGCAAATTGTGTCACTATCCCTTTAGTTCTGAGGAAGTAGGCATAATCAAATCCAGCGGGATTCTGTGGCGTTATGATGCTTTTGGGCTTAGCCTCAAACTGTATATGATCACCGAGCTGGTAAATCGCATTGGTATCTTGAGGCTTAAAGGTGATAACGACAGATTGGTTCAACCTAATGGTCTGTGAGGAATCTTTAGCAAAACCAGCGGAGATTAAGTACTTATAGCCATAGCTAGACTTCATTTTCTCTATGATTTTTCCAGCTACTATATAAGTTCTATTATTATCAAAGAGTGATTTATTTTGATCTAGTTTTTGATTTTCTAGCCCTATTCTAACCATTCCACCTAATACAAAAACAGCTAAAAAAACCAATGCAGACGTGATATGAGTTCTGATCAAAACTGCACTTTGAATCGACTCTGTAGTGATGTGATACACAACGAATAATCCTAGTGCAATAGAAGTATAAACTACAGGAGGATTCAAGTATTCTCCTATACCGATACCCAGAGAAAAGCATAATGCTACTCTTACATACGGAAACTGTGACCATTTGATACCATGCATTGCAGTATTTGTATGTCCAAAATTACAATAACTTTAGTACTATAGGTTGTTTTTATTGAAATAAAACTTTATTTTTGTTGAGACGATAGCAATTATTGAGGATTGGCAGCTATCGGCTCAAAAAATGTTACATTTCCTGCATTTCTAAATACTGCTAGTTTATAAGATTTATCTGATTTTAGCTTCATGATATGACGTACATTCTTATCAGCCACGAACCCACTTTTGACAGCGGGTACAAATTCAAAATTGCCTTTGCCGTCATTAAGCAATAAACTCCCTATAGATGCATCGCACTGTCCACTGAGTATATCTGTATCATAAAAATTACCACCTGTGATCAAGTCTAAATCCCCGTCTCCGTCCACATCTGTAGGTACTATGGTATTGATACATGATATCTGTGTCATCTGTGGCAAGGTTGACTTCAAAAATGATTTACCACCGTTATTCATTAATACTATGTGCTTAAATGAATTGGCAGTAAGTACTTTTTCTCCTTTTCTTTGCTCAGTCGTAAAAATATCATCTATAGTAGCATCAGCATAATCTCTGTATCTGAGAAATTTTTTCTTCAGCATGATCATCTGATCTAACAATCTGTCTCTCAGCGCATAAGGGTATGACTTACCTCCATTCTGATAGCAAAGGATAGCATCTACTGTACCATTTTTGTCATAATCATTGTAGTATAGTGATGCTGGATGTTCCACACTAGCTTTCATCTGAAGGTTCAGTCCAGCATTGCCAAGTACTATGTCTCCATATCCATCACCATTAAGATCTTCAATAGTTACAGACTCCCACCATCCTGAGAGATCTTTAATGCCAAATTTATCGTTTGAAAGTATCCACTTCCCATTGACATTACTAAATATACTCACGTCCATCCACTCTCCGACGATGCATAGTTCTGGCTTTCCGTCCTTGTCTAAGTCGCCAAAAGCCGCTGCTGTGACCATACCTATTTTAAAAAGACCTTCTGCCCATTCAGGAGTTATATGCTTAAAAGTACCGTTTCCCTCATTTCTGAGTAGATAACTGATAGGAGCTAGCGGATAGCTCCCAGGTGTAAGGCGTCCACCAATGAATAAATCTAAATCACCATCCCCGTCCATATCAACAGCTGCTATAGCTCTTCCACTACTGTATATATCTGGCATTCCGTCAGGCTTTGCAATAAATTTTCCTTTCCCATCATTAAGGTATAATCTATCTTTGTACAAGGGTGAGTTTTCGGCAAATTCGTTGCCACCACTTACGACGACTAAATCTAATGCTTTATCGTTATTTACATCTACAAATATGGCATTAACATCCTCAGCATTTGCATCTTTGGATATGTTTGGTTGGTCTAATATTGCGAAGCCTTTGTTCTTATTATTTATATAGACTGCCCCACTTGTACCAGCACTACCGCCTATGAAAAAATCATCATAACCATCATTATTTATATCAGCAACCGCCACTGCTGGACCTTCAGTTGAATATTTGCGATGGAGCAGTGGCTGCAGCTTGAAGTCTATATAATCGTTTTCTTTGTGTGTTATAAGAATTTTATCTGTGTTGACCTCCTTAAAGTATATAGCGGCTGGAGGTACTTGTAGCACACCTTTTCCTTTTCCATCATATTCGATGGTGTTTACTTGATTGATTTTTGCATCCGTCAACTCTTTTATGCTTCCGTTAGGAAAGTGAACTATTACTCTTGATAGCTTAGTTGCGCTGCCTATCCCAAAATGTATAACTGGCTCTACAGAAGATATAAATCCACGTTGTGTCTCTAACATCTGTACTTGATAATTATTGTTATCATCATAAATTTCGACTTTAGTTCCTGATACGGATAGATGTCGTGCTGATTTTACAGAAAACCTGATGTAATTATTGTTTCGAGATTTTTTTCCTACATTTTTGTATAAAAATGCTTTACTATCTAGGTTATTAGTAATGATGTCTAAGTAACCATCATTATCTAGATCGGCATACGCTGCACCATTAGAAAAGCTTGGTGGTCCAGCGTTCCACTTTGTGGAAACATCAGTGAAAGTTAAGTTCCTATTGTTTCTAAATAGATGAGAAGTTGTAGGTTCTACAGGCATGATATTTGTGAAGTTACCAAAACTCAGTTTAGATTTATCCAGCGTATTTTTGATTAAGGAATCTTGGCTATATTTTACATAGTCATTGTCCGTGAGACTCCTACGATACCCGTTAGTTACAAATATATCTTTCCAACCATCATTATCATAATCTGCCATCAATGTAGCCCAACTCCAGTCTGTATGCGCCACTCCTGCCATGAGAGCGATGTCACTGTATGTACCATTGCAGTTACTGATCTGAAGAGTATTTTTTACAACTTGGGTAGCAAATCCCAACTTTTTAGTCACTAGATACTTATCAAAATTGTACTCCATTCCATGGCGTTTCTGACGTGAGTTAGAGGACGGATACATATCTAGTGTCATCAAATCTTGACAGCCATCATTGTTTATATCAGCAAAATCTGATCCCATCGACGAGAATGAAGTATGTTTAAAGTATTGTTCAAATTCATCACTAAATGTTCCATCTTGATTATTGATGTATAAGTTATCAGGCTTGACATAATCGTTACTGACATAAATGTCAAGGTACCCATCATTATTAAAGTCATTGACTACTGCGCTTAATCCGAATGATTCATTGAGGACACCAGATTTTTCAGTAACGTCTGAAAATTTTCCACCATCATTTCTATATAGCCTATCGGTAACAAAACTTAGGTCTTTTGACAATGCGGTTTTTAATGTTCCATCCTTTTGCTGATCCATTTTTAGATTATTGGCCTCTTTTGGGTTTAACGGATGGTTTAACAAGTATAAGTCTTTGTCGCCATCATTATCATAATCAAAAAAGTAAGACTGGGTGCTAAAACTAGCATCATCTATCCCTAGCTCTTTACCTCGTTCAGTAAAAGTTAGATCACCATTGTTTATATAACAAAGATTGCGTCGGTAATCATCCTTAAAGAAACCACCCCTACAGATATAGATGTCAAGCAGACCATCTGCATTGATATCCACCATATTGACACCATTCTTAAATCCGGTGCTATTCTCTAATCCAGCAGATTTGGTTATATCTTCAAATTTAAAGTTTCCTTTATTAAGGTATAGTTTACCAGATACTTGGTTGCCACCTAAAAAAACATCAGGAAGTCCATCATTGTTAATATCACCTACACCTACACCACCACCATTATAAATGTAGGCATAACTTTTATAATTTTGGTTGATATCCTCTACCAAAGTATTTTCAAAATTAATACCTGTTACTTCAGCATCCAGAAGCTCAAACAATGGTGCTTCATTATCTGCACTAGCTATATCAGTGTCATAGTTTTGGTCTATGAGTTCCTTAGTTTGGACTTCAGAGGTGTTTTTACATCCTGAAAATATCGTAACTATTAATAGTAACGAGAATAAATATCTCAGCGCTATGCGATTAGTATTTAACATAAAACAAAATTTGATACATTTAATAATGAATAAACTAGGTGGTAACACATGAACATAAATAAGAGAAGCAATTATATGTCTGAGTTTATATAAAACCTGTAGTTATTACTTGGTCGGTTGCAATTTTGATAATGTACTAGCTCCTATTAACTTACCTAGCTCATACCCATCTTCTACACTCTTGATATAGTGGATACCACCATAATACCTACTTAAACTTACCTCCCATGCTGCCTCTAGAAAACTATTGTAATCTCTATTGGGGTAACCAAAATAAATACCATTATCATCCTTATATTTATACTTATCGCCAAAAAGCTCAGTTAGGACTTCTGCCGCCGATGCTGAGATCACACTATGACCTGATATATACTCGGGAAATGGTGGTGTCTGAATGAGAGGATTCCACTCTCTGTCTATGTACCGTTGTATATAAGTAACAGGTCTGATGACATCATATTTATACTTAACTTGCCATGCCTGAATGACGCCATCAAACATAGCAATAGATGCATGTGAAAAAGCAGTAACTGTTTTAAATAAGCTTACTTCATCGCCTCTAGTCACAATCGAAGTGATGTTAAGCCAATGCCCCGGTGGTGAAATCTTATGAAACATAGCTACGGAATGTCCCGCATGGTCAGAGGTATTGGGATTGTCATCCCAAAACCATGCGGTGCTCACCATATTGGTATCTAGCTTATTGGAGGTATTGTAAACATCCATTGCTATATTATAAAAATCTGAACCCTTCCGTATTGAGAACGGTGGCAATAGATTCTCTACTGCCATCATAGTATCTAGGGCTATGGGTCTGATTTTTTCCCAATGTGGTTCTAGACCAGACTGGTAATCTGGTGGTGTCTCTATCCAGTTATTTTCTAACTGCCTACTCGTATATCGCTGCATGGTTCGGGTCTCTTTATAGTTATCTGCAGATACCCAAGCCATCATTTCACTATGATACTTAGTGGCTTGATCTAGTGATGACATTATTAGCTTTCCGCTAAAATTTTCATTTTTTAGATATTCTAAAAATTCGACTTCTGACGTTTCCATATAATGTTCAGAAAACACTAAACTACGAGCTACTTTGATAAAAAGTAATTGTGCAACAGCTTCGGGTATCATTGTTTTCACATTTCCCAAATCACTCAAAGCCTTAAAATCATTTAATCCCTTAGAAATATCGTTCAAACTGTCTGGATAAAACTTTTGTAAAGCAAGATAGTAAGATAAGTGAGGGTAGACATAAACCCTTGACGCTATTGGCGGACTGAATCCGTCTTCCATAGCTACTTCTAGCAATTGTCTATTTACATCAAAAAGCTTAATTTTCGCTTCTTTATGATCAATTACTGATTTCTGATCAGCAATATTGCAACTGCTTATTAATAATATTAGTGCAAATAATACACTTCCGAAAGCTAGGTTTGGTCTCATGCTAAAATTAAACTCAATTAATTGCAAAAGTATAAAATTATACTATGAATCAAATGATTAATAAGAAATATTTAATAAATTACTTAATAGTATCAAAAGTTAATAGCGGACTGATGTTTACAATAAAGACTCGATGACAATAAAACTACAAAGTCTAAAGTAAATCCATAGGTCATTATCATCAGTATTAATATTTCCAACCTACTTAAAAGTAAGGACATCAAACACTATTTCTAAATAAACGGTATGGTATTATTTTCTTATCAAAAATATATACCTATTGCTTTATAAACTTCCAAAGATACTGATCACCCCAAAAGACTTCTGCTTCCATTTTAAAGCCATTTTTGGTAACTACATCCACGAGTGCTTGTTTATACATTGCCTGATGACACATGGCACCATCTGTATCCAATTCTTTGACTGGATCCTTTATATACAAGATTCCATTTGATTTAAGGGCAGATGATATGGATTTTAACATCTTATCCTTCTTCTTGAAATGGTGGAAAGAGTTCCTAATTATAATTATATCCATTTCATTTTCCTCAAAGTTTGGTGACGATTTATCACCAATGACTAGTTCCATGTTTTCGATAGTAAATAAGCTACTGCTAGCTTTGACCAGTCTGCAATATAAGTTAAAAAACTCTCTTCTACCTCATTGATTCTTATTTTGACATCAGGTTTGATTCTATTGAGTACCATACTAAAAGCTCCACTACCCGCACCTATCTCGCCTACTACGTCATGCTCGCCTATTTTATAATACATCAGTTCACTAAAAACATTGCTCGCTTGATTAATCTTAAATGGGTAGCTCGGTTTTAATACACTTAAATGTATCAAATTTAGCATTTCAGCGTTTCTCGTGATAGTTCTTAGGTCTGTCTCAGCAAAGTTACCGTTAATCGCAGACTCAGGATGATATTTTTTCATCTTTTTCTTGACATCATTTATATTCAAACCATAAATTTCAACGCCAACCAGAATGTTAAGAGTTAACTGCTCTTGATCATCAATAGTAACTTTTAAGCTATCCCATTTGATAAGCAAACTACGTAACTCTAACGTTCCTTGACGATTTTTCTTGATTAGATATTCTCTATACTCATTGACTTTCTTGCCCCACTGAATCAGCAATTCTTTTTCAGTTGGATCAGTTGCATGTGGTGATCCAACTAATGAAAACAATGTTATAAACGAAATAAAAAAAATTATCATCTAATGAATTATTATCAAAACATCAATAAAGTTTATCCTCAAAGCTAAATAACACAGAGATCAAAAACTTTAATGCTGAGTTAACAATCGAACAAAGCATATTACTTTTACCAAACAGCAATGTCACGATAGAAGCAAAACCTTCCTTAGGACTTCTAAGCCATAACGCTTGAAAGTTCAAAAACGCCTATTTCTGTTGCTATGTCCTTCAATACTTTTATGGACTCATCTATTTGTTCTTTGGTGTGCGTGGCCATGAGTGAATACCTGATCATAGAAGAAGCACTTGGTACGGCAGGAGAAACGACAGGATTTATAAAAACTCCTTTTTCGAGTGCTAACTTAGTCATCTGAAAAGTTTTGTAATCATCTCTGATTAGTATCGGAATAATCGGAGTACATGAATGTCCTGTATCAAATCCAGCTTTTATCAATTCTGCTTTAGCATAATGAGTATTTTCCCACAGTTTGTCTATTCTTTCTGGTTCGCGTTGGATGAGGTCAACGGCAGCAATGACACTAGCCGCATTGGCAGGTGCAATACTTGCGCTAAATATCAAAGACCTTGCATTGTGCTTCAGAAAGTTGATAGTATCTAAATCTGCTGCAATAAATCCGCCGATACTGGCTAGCGATTTGGAGAATGTACCCATTATCAGATCTACTTTATCTGTCACTCCAAAATGATCTGAAGTACCAGCACCTAACTTGCCTAGTACACCTAGTCCGTGAGCATCATCTACCATGATACTAGCATTATACTTCTCGGCTAACTTTACTATCTCTGGTAGATTAGCGATATCACCCTCCATACTAAAAACTCCATCAATCGCTATCAACTTTATTTTATCGAGCTCGCATCTACTGAGTGCTTTTTCGAGTGACTCCATATTGTTATGCTCATACTTCATGGATTTAGCAAATGATAATCTAGTACCGTCAATGATACAAGCATGATCTAGATCATCCATGATGATGTAGTCATGGCGACCAGGTATAGATGAGATAACACCGAGGTTAACTTGATATCCTGTACTAAAAACAATTGCACCTGGTTTCCCTACATATTTAGCTAGTTTCTCTTCTAACTCTAAGTGGATATCGAGTGTACCATTAAGAAATCTTGATCCTGCACATCCAGAACCATATTTTTCTATTGCTTTGATAGAAGCTTCTTTTAGGTATGGGTGATTGGTAAGTCCAAGATAACTGTTTGACCCAAACATAAGGATTCTTTTACCACCGATGGTGACAACTGTATCCTGCTCAGACTCAATAGTCCTGAAGAAAGGATATAAACCCATCGCCTCTACTTGTTGAGGTAATATGTAAGATTTCATTTTTTGCTGCAAAGGAGACATAAACGATATTTTTAACTGGTGTTTTAATGTGTAGATAATACTACGTTTATCGAAGGGCAAATATCTATAAAAAGTTTCACAATCCTTATATTGATATTAGAAAATTATACCAATTTATAAATTATTTATCTTTTTAGGTATAATTCAGACCTTCTGCTGTCAATTATGTTCAAAATACCAATCACAAATTATATCGAATGATATAAATAGATCACTGATTTTGATAATTTATTCTATCTTTGTGCAGTCAAATTTTTGTCATCTCAAAATGAAATAGGCTTTGGGTATCATCCAACGACAAAGTTTAAAATATACCTTAATCAATTTTGTAGGTACTTTTCTAGGCTTCTTAAGTGTTATTTTTATTTATCCTCTGCAGGAAGAGGCTTATGCTACTTTTCAGTTTGTGTTTAACAATGCAAGCCTCTTAGTTCCTTTTTTAGGTTTAGGAATACATGGTGTTATTGTCAAATATTTTCCAGTATTTCACAGCAAAAATGCTGAACATCAATTTTTATTTTTTACGCTCAAGCTCTCTACCCTATTTGCTAGTGTATTAACGTTTTTAATCATACTTTTATACTTTATATTTAATACACAATTGAGTCTTTGGTTCGAAAATTTTGAGTTAATCGAAGCTAATAAGTTTTTCATTTTGGCATTGGCTTGGTTGTTACTTTTTAACTCTAACTTTATCTATCACGCTTCTACCAAGCTTCGCATCGTTATACCTGATCTCATATCTACAATAGGCATTAAGATTTTCTTGCCTATTTTGGTATTGGCTTTATACTTTGATTGGATTGCGGTCAATATCTTTATGTATTGGATCATAGGCTTTTACTTCTTAGTGGGTATATTTTTGTTTTTTTACAGTTGGAGTCTTGCACCACATAGCACTGCGACAGATTTCGGTATATTGGATAAGGGTGAGTACAAAGGATTGGTTGGATTTATGCTCTTCGCAGCGTTAAATTCACTAGGTATTTCGCTAGTTCTGAAGCTTGATGTACTGATGATAGGCAGTATGCTCACTAAGCGCGATTTATGGTTATTTACCACAGTTCTCGTCATCAGCAATGTGATGGACATCCCTATGAAAGCACTTAACCAAATAGCCTCACCCGTCATTTCTAACGACTGGAAGACCAAGAGCCTTAACAATATCAAGTCTATTTATCAAAAATCTTCCGTCTATGGTATCATGATTGGCGTGCTGCTTTTTGGAATGATTTACGTGATTTGGCCTGATATATTGGCACTCATGCCCAATGATAAAAATGGTGTAGTACGTAACTTAGATCCCACATTGGTTCAAAACATATTTATTTGTCTCGGCTTTGCAAAGTTAATTGATTTAGCTACCGGTCTGAACTCTAACATCATCACCTATTCCGAAAAATATCGTGTACACATGTATATGCTACTTGGCTTAGGACTCATGAACATTATATTAAATTATTATCTAATATATAACATAGGCATATTGGGTGCAGCTATCGCAAGTCTTATATCCTGGACAACGTTTAACTTTATCAAGTATATCTACGTCAAAACTAAATTTGGAATAGGTATTTCGTTTGGAGTACAGACTGTGTTGATGCTGATCGGATTGTCTATAACTACCTTAGTGAATAATGTACCATTTGATTTTCACCCAGTAATTAACATTGGTATGAAATCCGCAACCGTTGTACTTCTCTACTTCAGCGCACTGTGGCTTTATAACCCTGAAGGCACATTTCGCAAATTGACACTGAATATAATACAGACAACATTAAAATCCTTAAAAAGAACCTAAAGTGTTATAGTTTTACGATTTTTTTGATGCTTTTTTGCCCATTGCTTTCTGCGATAAGTAGATAGATACCATTTACCAAAGAAGAGATATCGTTGGACTTATTGACTGCTAGCGACTGAATGAATATGCCGTCTATGCTGTAAAGTTTAGCAGAGATTTCTGACTGAGTTGCGTAAATAAATAATTGTTCTTGCGCAGGATTAGGGAAAACTTCATACTCAAACTGGGTTGTCTGATCATATACACTAACTGTTTTGGGGTCAATAAATCTTGTTTTGTAAAAACATAATCCGCCTCGCTCGTTACCAACAACCATTTCTAGCTTGCCATCATCATCTAAGTCTGCTAATGAAATCTTGATTCTACGTCCGTCAAATACACCACCAACTTTAGAATCTAGCAGAGTGAAATCATCATAAATATTGCCTGTGATATCGCCATACATAAAGATATCACCATCTTCTGACCCAAAAAGCATGACTAATTTATCATTGATTTCTAGGAAATATGGATTACCAGATTGGCGTGCTGCATCTCTTCCATTCGGAAATATATTGCCCATATCTATAGTATTAGGCAGTTTTTGAACATCTTTACTAAAAATAGGATTATTAATGGTGCCTTGATTTTTAAAAAAATCTAACTCATTGTTTTTCTCACCGACTACTAAGTCCAATATCCCGTCGTTATCTACATCATATAATACTGGTGATGAATTTGAACCTACATTGATATCATTATATCGATAAATGATGTCTTCAAAAACCATTTGCTTGTCTTTTCCACCGGTATTTTGACCATAATAAATAAACCCTCTGGTATCTCCTACAAATAAATCAAGGTCACCATCGTCATCTATATCAGCAAAAGTAGGTGCAAACCTACCCGTAAATTCACCAAATGTTGAAAACTTAAACACATCCTTATCTGCCACATTAAAGCTAGGTGCTTTTTTGGTTCCTGTATTAAGCAATAAAGCCATTCGATTAAATTTATTAAGTCCATCTGGAAAATACCCATCAGTACCCACGACGATGTCCACCAGACCATCACCATTAACGTCTGCAAAGGCTGGATGTGATGCACTATTGAGATGAACCATATTGGCAATCAAAAAATCCTTAGTCACTAGATTAAATACTGGAAAATCATCTTTGCCGTTGTTTTTATAATACCAAATGTGATCAAAACTCTGTCCCGAACCTGACTCATTAGGAGCTACGATAAGGTCTCTGTTACCATCTCCGTCCACATCTACGTGATAAGCAGCTAGAAAAATAGGCATTTTGACTGGAACATCATTTGCGGGAAAGCCATATTCTACTTCAGTGATTAGCGCTGTGTTCTGATTGCCTCCATTGACCAACTTTACTATCCTAGAGGACGAAAGATCCCCTATCAATAAGTCCATGTCCTTATCGCCATCAAGATCCAATAAACACAATGTCGATCCAGCATGCCTAGTGCTACCATCACCTGGCATCCATATACCACGAGGACAATCAGCACCTCCATTACTTAAAGTTACTAAATCAGACTGACTATTCTCACCGAATCTACCCCAACATACCTCGCTTCTTTCATAATCTAAGGTATCTTTGCCAAGATTTTTTTCCATGGCCATATTTCTGTAATATGTGGCATAGCTACCATCTGGCTCAAAACTCAAGATATCTAAATCCCCATCACCATCTATATCTCTGATGTCAGGCATATCTACAGGACTGGTATATAGATTGACATAACCGTCTCTCGTCCAATACGATAAAATCTCTCTTATGCCATTAGAAAACACCATAAGCGAAAAACTCAAGTTTCCATCGGCATTCCGCTTGCCTCTATATACGGATATAGAACCACCTACCTGGGCGGCACCAAAAATATCAGGTACACCATCATCATTAAAGTCCCTAATCAATACCCATGCTTGTAACTTAGGAAACATCTTGGCATACTCAGGTGCATATCTATAGTCCGTAGTGCCTGTTGTACCTACTTTGACCATAGGAATGATCACTCCTCCATTGCGGTCAAAAATGAATAAGTCTTGAACCCCATCATTATTAAAATCAATATTAGAAAACTGTGGACTTCGCAAACCGCCTGCCCATGGATAAGCCAAGGTTTTGGAGGATTCTGTCACAGGTGGGAAAAAACGTTCAAAATCCTGCCCGTTCAAAAAATTAAAAAACGAGAATAAAATAAGTGTCATTAAAACATAAGTGGTCTTAGTATAGTGCGTCATGATGAAATAGATTGGGTTATAAACAAATATTAGAAAAAAAATAAACTACTGTAAAGTGGTAATTTTACATTTTAAACAAAAGTAAAATATAAAGTTGTTCCAAAAGTAATAAAATTTAGATAGTTTTACACTTTGAAATTGCAAATGACACCTAAAATAGTACATTTCATAATAAAAAACGTTGCAATTTTCTATTGTATTGTCATGAAAACAAAAATATCACTTAGTATCCTAGTGTTTTTGGCTATAGCCAAAATTAAAAAAACGTGCATAATTATTGCACTATTAAAAGTGATGAAGGATTAATTTAATATAAAGCATAGTAAGTCAAATACCAATGCTTACGATAACATAAAAAGTTAAAATAAATGAGTACACTTAATACTAAAATAGCTGGAATAGGCCATTATGTACCCGAGAGAGTAGTTACCAATGATGAATTGTCAACCCTCATGAACACTACAGATGAATGGATCAGAGAACGCACGGGTATAGAAGAGCGCAGGTATGCCAAAAAACATGAAGAAACGACAACTACCCTAGGTGCAAAAGCAGCAAAAATAGCCATCGAACGTGCAGGTATAACTCCTGAGGAAGTTGATTTTATAATTTTTGCGACCTTGAGTCCAGACTATTATTTCCCTGGTTGTGGAGTATTATTGCAACGTGAACTAGGTATCACAGGCAAGGAGGCAGGTGCACTTGATATCAGAAACCAATGTTCGGGATTTGTTTATGGTTTGTCTATCGCCGATCAGTTTATAAAAACTGGAATGTATAAAAACATCCTTCTAGTAGGAGCAGAAATGCACTCTATGGGATTAGACTTCTCAGATGAGGGACGTAGTGTGACTGTGATTTTTGGGGATGGAGCAGGTGCAGTCGTGCTGCAACCGACCACCAAAGAAGGACAAGGCATACTCACTACGCATCTACATGCAGATGGCACTCATGCGGAGGAACTAGCTATGATTAATCCTGGCTCACATGGTGGACACCACTTAGGAAAAGATAAATTTGGTTTTCCTGACGAAAGTACTTGGGGAGGTCTATTCGTCACCCAAAAAATGATTGATGACAATTTGCTATCGCCTAATATGACCGGACAGTTGGTATTTAAAACCGCTGTAGTAAAATTTCCTGAGGTGATCAAAGAAGCACTCACCAAAGTAGGTAAAACAGCAGAGGACATCGATATATTTGTACCTCACCAAGCAAATCTTCGCATCAGCCAATATGTACAACGTATGCTCAAGTTGCCAGATCATAAAGTAATCAATAATATCCAAAAATATGGTAATACTACAGCTGCATCTATTCCAATCGCACTCTCAGAAGCATGGGAACAAGGGAAAGTAAAAGAAGGTGATCTCGTGTGCCTAGCTGCTTTTGGGAGCGGATTCACGTGGGGAAGCGCACTTATAAAATGGTAAAAAATGTATGACCATAAATAAAATAGACATATTAGCCATCGGCGTACATCCTGATGACGTAGAGTTAGGTGCTAGTGGTACTTTACTGAAGCATAAAGACGCTGGTTACACTTTTGGTATTTGTGATCTGACGCAAGGTGAGTTGGGAACTCGTGGCAGTGGTGCTTTGAGACTGATAGAAGCAGAGCGATCTTCAAAAATCCTAGGAGCACAATTCAGAGTAAACCTAGGAATGAAAGATGGTTTTTTTCAGCACGACGAAGAAAGTATCAGAAAGATTATCTCAGTCATTCGTGCTTGTCAACCCAAAATCGTACTTTGTAATGCGCCGAAGGATAGACATCCTGACCATGGTAGAGCATCAAAGCTAGTGAGCGATGCTTGCTTTTATAGTGGATTAGTAAAAATAAAAACAACCGCAAACGGCACATTGCAAACGACACATAGACCTGATGCAGTTTATCATTACATCCAAGACAGAAGTATAAAAGCAGACTTAGTTGTCGATATCTCGCAGTATATAGACCAAAAGATAGAAGCAATCATGGCTTTTAGCTCTCAATTTTATGACCCTAAATCTAATGAACCAGAAACGCCTATTTCTAGCAAAAATTTTATAGAGTTTGTAAAAGCCAAAAACAAAACCTACGCACGTGACATACAAGTTGAATATGCAGAAGGATATACAGTAGAGCGGGTCATAGGCATAGAAAATCTTTTTGACTTAAGATAAATAACTACACAAAGTCAAGCTAAACAGACTCTTCGAATTGCCTGAGTGTATCTTTTTCCTTCAAGAAATTTAGAAGGGAAGTTATCCCTTTTTGACAAAATTCATGATCAAGGAAGCCAAAAACAAGACGATGAAAATATAAAAAACGATTTTTGCAATACTAGCCGCAGCTCCTGCTATGCCGCCAAAACCTAAAAATCCAGCAATCAATGCTATTATTATGAAAGTGATCACCCAACGTAACATAAGATAAAAATTATATGGTTAGTTAATAAATACAGCACAATATATGATTAATTTTAATAAAGGGTACATTTAAATTAAAGTTTTATACATTTTTAGTTATTTAGATTCCGCTGATTTAATGTTAATATCTTAAAAAAAAGACTTATTTTATAAATTGTTATTGTAGTCCATGGATTAGAGTATTCAGGAGCTCTAAATTATATACTGAAGTCTGGTATTGTCATAAGCAGGCGGCAGATAACCCGCCTGACGGCACAGACATTTTTTTCATTGCCAAAAATAGTAGCCAAACTATGTCTTGTTTTTAGGATGAAAAATCTTGTTCAAAAAAACGACTGTTTCGCATCGTTATTAGCTACCTTTTAGTAACCATTATCACCATGCATTATAATCCGTTTTTCTAGTTCCTTCACTTCTCGTATGATCAAACTCGATTTTTCAGGTTCGCTCATTCTTATGCTTTTGCGATCGCCAATGTGAAGGCAGCTCATAAAGTTGTGGATGTTTTGCGATAGACAGACTTTCAATCCTTTATTTATATACCGTTAGTTTGTTGAACAGTTTTCTATCGTTTATAAGTCACTCTGACTTTTACAGCAAGCCCCATATATTATAAAACATAAAATATATCAAGATTCCAGTGTAAAATTTATATATAATTTTTATTCTTTTCTCTGACACAGTGTAATTGTTTATAAACTATCCTGGTACTTACATAAGCAAGCATTAACATGACTTAAAATATTTAATAATGAAATACGGAACTTGTAATAGGACAATGACGTTTTATATAGTAGAAAAGTGATATTACTTTTTAAACAATAAACTATAAATTTTATGGAAAACCAAAGAAGAGACAATTCAGGAATATTAATCTTAGCAGGAATAGCTCTAGGGGCAGCGGCAGCCTATTTTTTATCATCTGAGGATGGGAAAGAAACGATGAGAAAAGCTGGTAAAAAGGCAAAAAAAATGGCCAATCAAGCAATGGAAGCTAAGGATAATCTCACTGCTGATCTAAAAGAAAAAGCCAACAAAACCTATAATGATGCTGTAGAAATGGTACATGACCTCACTGCCAAGTATGAAGAAACAAAAGATGAGCTAACCGAAAAAGCCAAAGATTCTGCCCTCACTAATCTGGAGTTGCTCGAGCAAGGTATCGCTAAGGCTAAAGCTAAGCTTCAGGAAACTAAAGGGGTTTAGATTATTATCTATTAGAATGACACGCAACTTTCCTAAGGAAGGAAAGCTGCGCGTTGTTAATTACAAGATTTATCAGAGAGGTCAAAAACAACATTTAATTTCGGATAGCAATAAAAACGTACTATTATGGCACAAAATATACTTTCGGATATAGGAGAAAACTATGAATATGCACGAACCATCTTAAGTAAAAAGTTAGAGCTGTACAAAATAGAATTGTCCGAAAAACTAGGAGAAATTATAGGTGTTCTGATTTTTATTTTTCTAGGTATATTAGTTTTAAACCTAATATTTTTAGGCCTACTCATAGTATTAGGAATATGGTTGAGTCAGCTGATCGGCTCAGTTTACCTAGGTATATTGATCGTGCTGCTACTTCTTGGACTTACATTTTACTTAATAATCGCTTACCGGAAAGTACTGATCATTCGCCCAATCATATCGCTATTGGTTAATATCATCACCAAAACTAAAAACCATGACTGAGACATTAGAAGAAAGAAAATCTAGGCTAGAAGCTGAAATAAGAATAGCTCAAAATCTACTCATTCAAAATATAGATGCTTTAAAAATGAGTAACTATCTACCTAAAAGCAGTGGTATATTTTCTAGAATAACACAAAATCCAGGAACTACAATATCTACTTTACTGAGTCTAGGAAGTATGTTTTTGAGCAAAAAAAACAAAATAGGCCGTCTGATGAATATTTATAACATTATTGTACCTTTTTTGAAACAGAAATAAAATTTGATTATTTAGCTTTAATAATCAATGCTTTTAGTAATTTTTTTTTTCGTATTGTTAACTAAACAGGTAACCCATCTAGTTAAAAAAAGTAACATGAAACTTCATCTCAACATCCTACTTTTTATGTGTTTTGCCATAAACGTTCAGGCATAGATTACTGCCAAAAATCCATATTTTCTTGGACATAGTTTGGTCAATTTCACATTGCCAAAGATGTTTGAAGATTTAGTAAAGTCTAGTGGTATCAATGGTCATCAGCAAGCTGTCACCATCATTAATGGTGCACCACTCAAATGGCAATGTAATAATCCTACTGGTGCACAAGGGGCAGAGTACCCCACAGAATTTGCAAAAAAAACACATGATGTATTCGTCATGACCGAAGCCGTACCGCTCAAAGCACACCTCAAATGGTCGCAAACCTTTGATTATGCAAGTCTTTTTCATGATCTAGCTCAAACCAATGTACCCAATTGTCAAACGTACATTTATGAAACATGGCACTGTACCAAAAGTGGAAAACCAGAAGGTTGTGAATATGACGAAAACTCCAATGAGCCATGGAGAAGCAGATTGACCACTTATTTGCCTCTATGGGAAAGCATAGCTGATGAAGTCAACAAAACCACTACTGGACCTGATATGCTAATCATACCCGCAGGCCAATGTATGGCGAAGCTCCACGATGAGGTAAAAGCTGGAAAATTTCTACCAGAATACGATGAGATAGAGGATTTTTATCAAGATGATATCCACCTCACTGAGACTGGCAACTATTTCGTTGCATTGGTTATGTATGCTAGCATTTACAAAACATCACCAGTTGGGTTAACCAATGAAACCAAAAACAAATATGGTAATCCTTACAAAGCACCATCTGCAAAACATGCCCAACTGATGCAAGAAATCGTTTGGAATACAGTTTGTATATATCCTAGATCAGGTGTCAACTGTAGTGGAGTCTCTGCGACAACTGATACCAATATCAACTCAAACGTAACTGTGTTTCCTAATCCTGCTTATGATAACCTCACTATAAAAGGTGACAAAAACATATCGTTTGTTTCGATTTATCCTATCGTAGGAAATCCTATAATCGAAGCTAACATCAGTCATACCTCCGCTGTTATTAACATAACCACACTTAACAAAGGCATGTACTTCCTAAACATATCCCAAGGTGACTCAAAACAAGTGATAAAATTCATAAAACAATAGAATGTTTAAACGAAACAAATAAGACTACTACAAAGCGTCGTAATATAAGATCAAAATCATACTAAATAGCTATGGTAGAACATTATTCAAAAATGATTAAGTAGCTCAACTGTTAGCAGAAGTAACCTTTTCTATATTACCTCCACCAAATCAACCTTAAATGCAGGTGTCATCGGCTTAGGCGCAAGAGGGCTTGAGACACTCAGATTGCTACTAGAACGTAGCGATACCAATGTAGTATCCATCTGCGATATCGATCCTATCACATTGGCAAAAGCCAAAATTTTATATGATAATTATGACAAAAACAACCAATTATATTTGATAGTGGCATATACGAGTACAAATATCTATCAGCCGTCAAAGGTCTCGATGTAGTGTTGATTTGTACGCCTTGGGAGTGGCATACGCCTATGTCTGTAGATGTTATAGAAGCAGGCGTGGCTGTAGGTTGCGAAGTAGCTGGTGCAATGAGTATAGAGGAACGTTGGCAGCTCGTACGTACTTATGAGCGTACAAAAACGCCTTTTGTGTTGATGGAGAATGTCTGCTATCGTAGGGATGTGATAGGCTATACTCAATATGGTACGTAAGGACTACTTAGGCGAGTTGATTCATCTGCAAGGTGGGTACGAGCATGATCTACTTAAAGTCAAGTTTAATTATGGTATCAACTATTATGCTGGCGGAGTCAATTATGGTAAGGAGGGTTACAGTGAGGCAAGATGGCGGACAGATCACTCCGTTCACCACAATGGCGACCTGTATCCTACACATGGCATAGGGACCAATCTCCGATTATATCAATATCAACCGCGGCAATCGTTTTGAATACCTAACGTCCATGTCATCAAAGGCACTCGGTCTAAATAATTATATCAAAAATCATCCAAAAGGTAGTGAAAACCACCCAAATGCAAAAGTAAAATTTAGATTAGGAGATGTCGTTACCACCAATATCATGACTTCTCAAAGCGAATCTATCTTACTCACTCATGATACTAATCTATCTCATCCCTACTCTCTCGGGTTCAGAATACAAGGCAAAAAAGGTATCTGGATGGATCTCAACAGTTCTTTATATCTGGAAGGCATCAGTCCGCCTCATAGATGGGAATCTGCAAAATCATACCTAGGCCACCGCACTCATCCGATGTGGAAACATCTCGAAAAAGATGCTGCTGGAGCAGATTAAGGAGGTATGGACTATCTAATATTAAATGACTTTATCACTGCTGTAAAATATAGCAAACCTATGCCGCTAGATGTATATGATCATGCTTCATGGTCTGTCATCACTTGCCTGTCTGAGCAGTCAATCGCACAAGGCGGAGAACCGCAAGCATTTCCCGATTTTACTAATGGTAGATGGATGAATAGAAAGCCAATTTTTGCACTTTAAAAGCTAAAAGCTACTTTCAATTTGATGTTTTTAATAAATTCAAAACTTGAAACATCATTTTCGTTCGTTTTGGTATAGTTATTGACTTTAGATAATGACAAAGTAAATTTATCCAAAGAGCATTGCGTAAGAAGAAAAAGAAAATAGACGAAAAGCACCTTTTCTATGGGGTCGCATTTCTGAATCTTGTGCCTATACGATCTAAGCCATCGGATGGAGAAGTACTTGTTTCTCAGCTATTATTTGGCGAAACTTGTATAATCCTAGAAAAGAAAAATAAACATTGGTTCAAAATCCAAGTAACAACAAACGACCTCATAGGTTGGATCAATAGCTTGCATATACAGTTGTTAGATGAAGCTACTTTCGTAGAATATAATCGCAGTTATTCACTTAGCTTAGAGGTTTCGTACCCACTCTTTAATGAAGAAATGACCAAAACCATTTGCATAGGGTCTCGTTTACCAAAATTTGATGGATTGTCTTGCTTTTGCAAAAACGATAAGTTTGTGTTTAATGGTCAAGCTGCACCAGAAAATGGCTTAGATTTCACTACAGAACTATTTAAAAAAATTGCTAGGCGCTACCTGCACACACCAGAACTAAGAGGTGGCCGTAGTCCTTTTGGTATAGATGCCATATCGTTTGTTCAAGCGGTTTATGGATGTTTTGGTTACCAAATCAAGCATGATCTCGAATTACAAAGTCAAGTAGGGGAATCAATTGATTTTATCAACCTCAGTCAAGAAGGTGACCTAGCGTTCTTTATGAATGATGATGGCCTAGTCAACCATATAGGTTTATTGATAGGCGATCAAAAAATCATCCACGTCTTTGGGCATGTGCGCATCGACAGCATAGATCATCACGGGATATTCAATTATGACTTGCATAAATATACGCATAAGCTCAGAATAACAAAACGCGTCATATCGGCAAATAAAGGTTTATAAATAGTATATATCAATTTGCTTTATTATAGTGATAATCTACCACTACATCCCCTGCCAAAAGCTGATTGTTCTTAACAGTAAATACTTTTTCTGTAGGAACTAAAAGCAACACTGCAGCTTGTTTGCCTCTGATATGGAAGGTATTTTTGCCAGTTACGCTAGTCAAAATTACGCGTTTTGAAACTGCATCATAAACATTATATCTTTTACTGTCAAGTGTTAAGTTGATGTTTTTACCTTCATTGAAAGGGTTATAATAAAGGTAAGTACTGTAGTTAGTCTGTGAAGGATAAAAGTCTGCTTTACTGCAATCTATCTGCAAAATCATAGATTGATCCGTTGGTTGGATCAACCCGCCAAAAAAACCAACATGTCCACTTCCATAGACCGAAAACATCGTTTCTCTAGGCATATCTGGATACCAAAGCGGTCCGTCACCTTGTGCAAAAGGCGTTCTGCCTTTGAAAGCATCGTAATTTGAGTTTTTGATCAAACCTTCATAAGCTATGATGTCTTTAGTAGTGGTTTTGGCACTTGGTATCGCTTGGAGGGAATCAGGTATCTCCATCGGATAGCAAAACCTAGCAGCATTAGAAGCATTGAGTACCCATTTGCCAACAGTGGCTGCGTACGAAGGGTCGTATTTGACTAGTGCCGTCAGCGGCAGTATGAGATCAAAAGTATTCATCAAGAAACCGTAACCACCATTATGAACAGTGCTTCCCGCCAATCCGCTCACGTCATATCCTCCCCAAGTATCTTTGAGAACTCCCCAGCCTACTCGACCGACAGCGTCACCATCAAATGTCCAATTAAGAAAACGCTTGACGTCATACCCTGTACCTTCTTCGGCATTCATACGAGCAGCGATGTGTGCAGCTATTGGCATCATTGCTTCATAAAATCGATTTTCTTTTTGGTTATAAAGGACATTTAAAGCATTTTTTGCTGCTTTTAAGTATTTAGGATTATCAAATTTTTTGTAGGCACTATATAGAATAAATGCATATCCACCGGCCACATCTTCTTGTGTCGGAATTTGATTGACCACACCTTTCATCTCTTTAAAGTCAAAATAAGAGTAACTGTAGTTATCACCCATTATTGAATCAGATTTATAGAATTGCTCTGCAATCTGTAATTGAATATCTTCAAAATCTGGGATATTACTGTACTTATCAGCTACACAATAAAAGAGCACATTATTATGAACTTCATACCAGAAATCATTACCATAACCACCACCTATATGTGCACCTTTGTTGGTAAAATTTTGGATTACGTTCCATCCATTGTCTTTATTAAAGTAATTTCTGAGCATTTTGACGTAGTTATGGCCATCTTGATTAGACTTATCTATACCTACCAAAGTAGCACCTAATACCGCCCCAAGTGCTCCTAGTGCTTCATGATTTTCGCCGTTATTGACTTTCGCACCCATGCGTATATCACCGAATGCTGTATATAATCCAAA
>Ga0335395_10000578_pt1 | contig 22951 bp, 18 predicted proteins | sample MAT02_FD_205744 | JGI IMG/M metagenome (GOLD analysis project Ga0335395, IMG submission 205744) | Freshwater microbial communities from Lake Fryxell liftoff mats and glacier meltwater in Antarctica - MAT-02 (spades assembly) (version 2) ...
GCAGATGCAGCGGCCAGCGCACGCGCCAGACCGTGCCCCAGGCCCCACGCGCGGTGATGAAAACCAGGATCAGCGGCAGGCCGCACAGCCCGCGCAGCGCCGCGATCTGCAGCGCCGGGTAGCGCGCCGAGAGCAGCTTGAGCACCATGTCCATGAGGGAAAAACAGCCCACCGCGATTACCATCGCGGTGATGCTCTTGAGGTTGCCTTGGGAGAGAGATGCGCTGTTGTTCATCAAGCGTTGGTTGGCGGGGGGAGTTTTTGCAGGGTACCGCCGGTCTGGCTTTGCCAGTTGGCCAGTGCCGCCCCCTGGGGGGTCACGCACGGCGTGCGGCGCGGGGGGCATAGCCACAGTAGAAACGGCTTCGCCGGGCTGCTGGTATGGTTCCGCCGGGTGGAAGACAGGAAGCCTCGTAGGGGGGCTCTAGTCCAGATGATCAACGATGTCTGGATCGGGCACCTCGCCGATGGCCTGGCGGCTGGCGGCCGCCTCAAGCAGCAGCCAGTCGCAAAAAGCTTTGACTTCGGGCCGCTCCAGGCCGCGCGGCGCGCGCAGCAGCCAATAGGCCAGGGGTGAATCGAGCCGGGTGTGCGGCAGCGGCTCCACCAAATCCCCGCTGGCGAGGCTTTGCGCCACCAGGGGCCTCCGGGCCAGCGCCACGCCCTGGCCGGTCGGTGCCGTCTGCACAATCTGGTGGGAATAGTTGAAGTACAGCCAGCGCTTGGGCGCCCCGCTTGGGCACAGCGGCGCGGTTGCGCGCTGAAGACGCCTGGGCTGGGCGTGGCAATGGCGCAAAGCTGTCCAGCCAGCGCTGCCAGGTCAGCCACTCCAGATGGCGGGTGCGGTGGGCGTCCCATGCTTCGATCAGGGTTTGCTCGGCCATGTCTTCCACCCGCCGCAGGGGGCGATCCTTCAACAACCAGGGGCTGACCACCGGCGTGAGCTGCTCGCCAAACAGGCGCACCGCGTGGGGCGGCATCAGCTCGGGCGCCGCGTAGCGCAGCGCCAGGTCGACGTCGACGGTGGTGAGGTCCAGCGGCACGTCGGACGCGTCAATGCGGATGTCGATGTCCGGGTGCTCGCGCTGGAACGCTTCCAGCCGGGGGATCAGCCACATCGAGTCAAACGATGCCCAGGTGGTCACCGCCACGCTTTTGCGCCCGACGCTCTGGCGGATCTGCCTCACCGCCGCATCAATCCGCTCCACCGTAGCGCCACTGCCACGCAGCAGCAGGGTGCCGGCGCTGGTCAGCTCCACGGCGCGCGTGTGGCGCAGGAACAGAGCGGTGCCCACCTCGTCTTCCAGCCCCTGAATCTGGCGGCTGACCGCGCTCTGCGTCAGGGAAATCTCATCGCCTGCGGCACGAAAGTTCAGGTGCCTGGCCACCGCCTCAAACGCCCGCAGGTGGCCCTCGCCAATCGGTCGGGTGCGGGGATGGGAGGGCGGGAGAGACATGGGGATTTCGCCAGGAGATTGATGCGAAAAACGAATGAATTGGATCACTTCCGCACACGCGCCTTGACCCCGACGCAAATTTTAACGTCGGCCATTTACCTGGCCGAGGACACCAGTGAGCTTGTTGGTCCCTCTATGATCTGTCGACCAGTCGACGCTGTATTGCTGCCGAAAGGTGAGCTCGCATCTTGGCACTGGCGTCCTCGGGCCGCCCTTTGAGGAGTGCATCGATCATGTCCAGATGTTCAGCGAGCGATTCCCGGGTGCGCCGGTTATCGCGGTATACGCGGTACTCCAGCAGCCGCCGAAGAGCGGATTGCTGGCGCACGATCTGACTGAAGAAACGATTGCCCGACATGTCGGCCAGCGCTTCGTGGAAGGACGCGTTCAGCTCGAACAGTTCCGTGGCGGAGGCTTCAGCACCGCCGATCAGTCGTTGGTGCGCCGACCGCACATGTTCAAGCCGCGGCCGGTCTAGCTTGAACGTGGGTTCGAGAAGCCCTGCAGGCTCCAGAAGCAGTCGCAAACGGTAACTTTCAAGGTCTGCCTGCGCGCCCGAGAGCACGCCGTGAAACGACCACCCATGCCCACGCGACCGCGTGACTACGCCCTGTTCGGCCAGGCGCTGCAGCGCCGCGCGAACATCGCCTTTGCTTGCAGCGTAGCGCTCGATCAGTTCGTTCTCGAACATGGTCTCGCGCAGCACGCCATCGAGGTAGTCGTCTACCAGCTTGCGAAGCAACGGCTCCGACCCTGTCCGTGGCAGCGCGAGCCGCGCTGCCTGCAAGGCAGCGGTTGAACAAATGCCGAAGCCCCGCGGATGAACTAGCAGCGCCCCATGCGCCACTAGGTGCTTCAGCGCCGCGCGCACCGGGCTACGCGAAACACGCAGCCGTGCCACGCAATCTGCTTCCGTCAGCAGATGTTCGGGGTCATTGGCGTTCAGCGCCATGTCGAGGATGTCGTTGGCCAGTTGAGCCTGCAAAGGCGTGACGCGGGAGGTGGCGACGGTCATGGACGGCATCGTAGTTTTCCGCTTCAGCGAACAGCCACAGAGGGGCGCAGATGGCCCCATGGACATGCCGTTTCAAGCTGCGTGGCCAGAGCGAGCAAGATATCTTCGCGCCCGAAGGCCGCAGTGAAACACACCCCGATCGGAAGGCCAGCCGAGTTGCGATGAAGAGGCACGCTCATCGACGGTAGCCCCAGAACGTTGGCCAGGGGGGTGAACGGACAGAACTCGAACCATCGCTGCAAGTACAAATCCGGATCTCCGAGAAGGGGCGTGATGTAGCCGTGCTCGACTGGCGGCAATCCCAATGTCGGCGTCAGCCAGAGGTCATGCGACTCCCAGAACGTCCCAGCTTGCCGGCACACCATGTTGAAAACACCCTGTAACTGGAGCAGTCGTGTCGCCGGCCAGCGTCGGGCCCGTTCGGCCAGCGCCCAATTCGCCGATTCGACATTGTCGGATGTGGCCCTGATTCCCGTCGCCGCAGACAGCTCGTCGATGCCGTGAGCCAGGTGCAGCGCCAGCAGGTCGCCGATCGCGGCGTTCATCGCGGGTGCGTCGTGGTCCGGTGCTGCAAGCACGATGTGATGACCCAGCGATTCGCACAACGCGGCGGCTTCGAGTGTCGCGGCAACTACGTCGCCATGCGCGCTGCCGCCAGCAGGGAGCGTCGTCGTTATGCCGATGCGCAACTGCTTGGGCGGCGCCAGCGCCGCTTGCCGATAAGACGCCGGCGACGCAGGCGCGGCGTAGGGTGCTCCCGCATCCACGCCATGCACGGCGTCCAGCACCGCTGCGCTGTCACGCACGCTTCGAGTTACGACGTGCTCAGTCACAAGGCCGTTCCAGAGTTCCGCTGCGTGCGGTCCCGTGGGCATGCGGCCCCGGCTCGGCTTCAACCCAAACAGCCCACAACAACTGGCCGGAATGCGAATCGAGCCCGCGCCGTCGTTCGCATACCCGAGCGGCACCATGCACGACGCTACTGCCGCCGCCGACCCCCCGCTGGAAGCACCACTGGTCCGCGCCGTGTCCCACGGATTGCGACAGATTCCGTTAAGCACCGGCTCGCAGGTAACGCTGGCACCGAACTCAGGCAGGTTGGATTTGCCGACCACGACGATGCCTGCCCGCTCCATGCGTGACACGAGTTCCGACTTGCGCTGAGTGGTGAAGCCGCGCGAGATGCGCGCGCCGTGCTCCGTGGGAACGCCGGGCAGGTGCTGGTACTCGTCCTTGAGCACGATGGGCACTCCGTACAGCGCGCTTTGGGGGTCGCCCCTCGACAAACTGCGCCGCGCGTAGTCCGGAAGCCGTCGCGTCACGGCGTTGAGCGCCGGATTGCAAGCGTCTATGGCAGCCCAGGTCGCTTCCAGAACCTCAGGTGCCGACACATCACCGCTGCGTACAAGTTCGCTCAGCCCGATGGCGTCGAGGGCGGCGTATTCATGGGGTCGAAGCGTTGGCATCCGTGATCTCCTAGCGGCACGTTAGTCGGGTGTAGGGCGCAGGATAAACCCTGTTGGCCGTATTAATTGCTTGCGTACGTCTTTTAGATGTGCAAAATACGTTCATCAAGCGGTCACACACATGTTCATCCCCAAAGAATTTGATCTGGCGCAGCAGCCGATGCTCTGGCAACTGGCTGAGCAGCGTCGCTTCGGTTCGATGGTGGTCCTGGGGGGCAACGCTGGCGCGCACAGCGTTCACGTCCCGTGGTTGTTTGATGCCGGCGGCACGCGCCTGCGCAGCCATATTGCCGCGCGCAATCCGATCCTCTCGGACATCGAGGCCGGCGCATCGGCACTCGTCATCTTCAGCTGCGCCGACGCCTACATCAGTCCCCGCTGGTATGTGGAAGAAGCCGATGTGCCGACCTGGAACTATCTCGTGCTCGAATTTGAAGGCACCCTCCACCGCCTGCCGCATCAGCAAGCGCTGGAAATCCTGAGTGACTCCTCGGCAGCCTTTGAGCACGACATCGGATCATCCAAGCCGACCTGGACACATCACGAACTGCTGGACCAGCGCCTGGCGGACCACTTGGCCCGCGCCATCGTCGGCTTCGAGTTGCGGGTGCGCAGCGCGCGCGGCGCAGCCAAATTGAGCCAGGACAAGGTCGAGACTGATCTCGAAGCTGTCATGGGGGCTCTGGAGCGTTCGGATCGCCCAGCGGCACAGGCGCTGAGTCGCTTGATGCGGCAGCTCAAGCCGCTACCCCGTGCCCCGGACCTCGTGCCAAGCACCATGCCCCCAGGTTATTGAGTTCCCAGCCCCCGATTCCATCCCAGTTAGCCTCGTTCAACACGGAGAACCGCACCCATGAAAAAGAAGTTGCTCCCGGCGCTCATCGGCGCCGCACTGTTCCCCTCGACTGGCGTGCTGCATGCCCAGCCGGCGGCGAGCGAAGCGCAGACCATCGTGGTCAGTGCCACACGCAGCGGCAGGTCAATTGACAAAGTGCCAGGCGCTGTCTCGGTCATCAACAACGTCGAGCTGACAAGCCAGCGCCTGATTTCAGAAGATCCGTCCGCCCTTCTGGCCAACCTGGTGCCGGGCTATGCACCAAGCCGTCAGAAGGCTACGAGCTTCGGCGAGACCTTTCGCGGGCGGGGTGCGCTGATCCTCTTCGATGGCGTGCCGCAGACCAACCCCTTGCGTGGCGGCGCGCGCGAGGGCTACTTCGCCGACCTCTCGGTGATCGAACGCGTCGAAGTCATCGCCGGAGCCAGCGCGCTGCAAGGGCTTGGGGCGACCGGCGGACTCATCAATTACGTCTCCAAGAAACCCACCAAGGATGGCCTGGAGAACAAGGTCGTTCTTCGATATAACAGCCAGCTCAAGGACGATTCGGGCGGGTGGTACGCGTCCTACACGGGCGCCTACAAGTCCGACGCCTTCGATGTGTTGGTGCAGGCGGGCTCGCAGCAGCGGGGCATGAACTACGACGGCAACGGTCGTCTGCTCGGCATCGACAACACGCAGGGTGACACCATGGATTCCGGTGCCCGCAACGCGTTCGTGAAGCTGGGCTACAACGGCCGTGGCTGGCGACTGCAAGGCAGCTTGAACACCTATCGCCTCGAAGGAGACGGCGACTGGCGACTGCTGGCTGGCAATCGCGCGCAGGGGGAGACGACGACATCGGTACGCGGCTCTCCAGCGGGCCAACCCATAAAGAACGAGGTCATGACCGGTAATCTGATGCTGACCATCCCGGAGTTGGCTGGGGGCGGCCTGACGGCGCAGGCCTTCTCGCAGAAGTTCTCGTCGAGCTTCGGCGCCGGCATCTTCCCGCTGTTCCAGGACACATCGATTGCACCCAGGGGCACGCTGGTCGATCAGAGCGAGATCACGGCCGATAAGACGGGCATCAAGGTGGCGTACTCGAGACCGGAGTTCCTGACCGCCGGCCTGACGTTGACGCTCGGACTCGACGTATTGAAAGACACCACGAACCAGCGACTGGCACTCACGGGGCGGCTCTTCGTGCCGGACCTGAATTTGACCAACACCGCACCTTTTGTGCAGGCCGAATACGAGATCGGCAGCTTCTCGGCCACTCTGGGACTGCGGTCAGAGCGTGTGGAACTCAACGTGCCGTCGTACCGGACCATTGCCTTCCACAACGCCGTGACGGTCGGCGCCGGCAGTCAGAGCTTCACCGAAAACATCCCCAGCTTCGGCCTGGTCTACCGCATCGCGCCCGGGCTTTCGACCTTCGCTGCCGTCAGCCGCGGCTTTGGCCTGTCCGATGTCGGCCTCGTGCTGCGGGCGGTGAACAGGCCTGGCCTGAATGCGGGCTCGTTGGTGGATCTCAAGCCGGTGATCGTGGACAACCGCGAGGTCGGCCTGAGTTACCGCAGCGGTGGCTTCTCGGGGTCGACCAGCGTCTACGAATCCGAATCCGAACTCGGCAGCGCCATTCTGACCGACAGCTTCGGCAACCCGTTCGTCGTACGGCGGCCGACGAAGATCAAGGGCCTCGAAGCCACTGCCAGATACGCCTTCGGCAACTGGCGCACCGATGCTACCTATACGCGAATGCGCGGTCGCACAGCCAGTGTCAACGGCGGCGTGATCGATTCGGACCTGGGCATCGTGTCACAGCCGCCAGACAAGCTGACGTTCGGCGCGAGTTGGCGTGCGCTGCCGGAGCTGACCTTGCGCGCGCAGGCGACCAAGCTGTTCGATCGCGACCTGAACGTTGATCGCGCCAACCGCGAGAGCTTCAAGGGTTACACGGTGGCCGATATTTCGGCTTCCTACACCACGCGCTTTGGCACCGCCGGGCTCGGCATCGAGAACGTGACCGACCGCTTCTGGGTAGGCCCCTTTCCGCAGGCCAACAGCGGCAGCCGCACGAACAACAATGACTTCTTCGCAGGCCGCGGCCGGACGTACACCCTCAGCTGGACCCACACCTTCTAAGCTCTGAATCCAGACCAAGCTCGTCATCATGAATACCTTATATGCAGCGGTATTGACCCTTGCTTGCGCACTGGCAGCGCCGGCTATCGGCCAGACGCGGCTCACCGTGGCCGTGAACAGCGATATCCAGCGTACCGACTGGCCCACCAAGCACGACGACGTGACGCAAACCGTTTTGCATCACGTCATGGAAGGCCTGATGACGCACAGAGAAGACATGACGGTGGCGCCCCTGCTGGCCGAAGGTTGGACAGTTTCGCCTGATGGTCGGCGGTACACCTTCAAGTTGCGCAGCGGCATCAGGTCCCACAACGGCAAGCCGATGACCGCGGCCATCGTCAAGGCCAACTGGCACCGCTCACGCGACTCCAATGTGTCGTGGGGCGGTAAGTGTCGCGGTGTGTACGACGGGTCGGAAGAGCAGTACCACCGGCCCGTGAACATCCTGGCGGTCGAGGCACCAGACCACAACACCGTCGTGTTCACGCTCCACTACCGCAACGGTCGGTTCCTGCATCACATGGCCAACCACCACTGCCTACCCGGAATTATCCACCCGGACTCCTTCGACAGCGCGGGCAAATGGATGGCGCCGATCGGTACCGGGCCCTTCACGCTCGGCCGCTGGGACAAGGGCCGCAGCATCGAGCTGCGTCGCTTTGCCGACTATCGCCCCCGAGACGAGGCCGCGTCCGGATTTACAGGCAGGAAGACGCCGTTGGTTGACGTGCTCACCTTCGTCGTGCATTCCAACCCTGTTGCCGCGGCCACAGCGCTAGACGCAGGCGATGTCGATATCTGGCACAACGTACCGCAGGGCCAGGTGGCGCTGATGCAAGGCAGCCGCAAGGACGATCTGCATTTTCAGCAGACGTCGGCGTTCCATCAGCTGGTGCTGCAGTCGCGGCACGATCCGCTGCTGCGCGATGTCCGGCTGCGCCAGGCGCTCACGATGGCGATCGATCGCGATCAGATCACGCGTGAGGTGACGGGCGTTCTCCGCAGATCCAACCCATCGGTGGTGGCCACCTCGCTGCCGGCTTACGGCGCCCGACTCCAGGCTTCGCTGGCGTTCGATCCGAAGCGCGCCATCGCTTTGGCGGGAGAAGCCGGCTATCAGGGTCAACCGATCCAGATCCAGGCCAGCCGCGCGCCATATCCTTCGTTCTTTGCTGCCGCCGAGTCTGCGACGCGCATGCTTCGCAACGCAGGTTTTGATGCCAGCGTGCAAGAGGTGTCATGGCCCGAGCAGGACAAGAACTACTCGCAAAACAAGTACCAGATTTCATCGATAACGTTTTCCACTCGTACCGATCCGGCACTCATGTACCCCGCCATCATTGGGCAAAAGACCGATTACAGCTGGTACTTGTGGGAAGACGTTGAAGCGGAGATGCTGGCCAACCGCGCCGCCATCGAGAGTGACCCTGCATTGCGCGCCGAGATGTTGGACCAGTTGCATGCCCGCATGATCGAATGGACACCGACAATCGGACTGTTCAACCACTTCATCTACAGCGCCACCGCCAAGCCAGTGAACGGCTTCAAGACATGGCCCCTGGGTCTTCCACGCTTCTGGGGCGTCAGCCGTTGAGCCGACCGATGAAACAATCTGCCATCCACTGCCTGGCCAGCACACTGGTTCTCGTGCTGACGACAGCCAGCGCTCAGCTGCTGGATAGTCACTGGCTGGCCGACACCTTTGGCGGCTGGGTCTTACATTTCCACATCCGTCTGCTAAGCGAGGCTTGGGGTCAACCCGACGTGCTGACAGTGGCGCTGTTTCTCCTTGCTTTCATCGTCAGCGGTATGGTGCTGTGGTGGCCGCGCCGCTGGTCGCAGGGACTGGCTCTGCGGCTGTCACGCGGCCGCACGCTCGCTCTGGCGGACTTGCACCGTGTCGGAGGTGTAGTGGCAGCCGGCTTACTGCTGGTGAGTGTCATCACAGGCGTCATGCTGCTGTACCCCGGTGTGGCTGTGACGGCTGTCAATGCGCTCACGGGCGCGACTTCGCCTGTTGCGGTGACGCCGGTTTCGATCCCGCCTGCGGCTGGTGCGGTGCCAATGACGCTTTATGCGCTTTTGCAGCGCACCGAGAGCGCACTTCCGGGTGAAATGGTCACACGCATCGTCGTGCCGTCGGATCCGGGGCCATGGGTAGTGCGAAAGCGCCCGCTCGGCGATGACCACCCCAATGGCCTGGGGTTCGTGCGCCTGGACCCATGGACCGGTGCAGTTTTGTCGGTGGTGCCTTGGCAGCAGGCTTCGCCCGGTGTGGCTCCATTTGCCTGGGTCTATCCGCTACACATCGGCGAACTCGGAGGTGTCGCCCACAAGGTCGTGCTAAAGGCTGTTGGGCTGTCTCCCGGCTTCCTGCTGATCGCCGGAACTTGGTTGTGGTGGCGCAAGCGGAAAGCAGTGCTGCTGGCGCAGACACTCTCGGCTCCGATGCGAGTGGCGTCACGGTGAGCGCCGCGTTGTCCTGGCTGGGAGACCCATGGATCGATGGGCGCTGGTGCGTCGGACGCGCTGTTGATGCGCTGGCCATCATCGATCCGACCAGTGGCGGTCTACTGGGCCTCGTTTCGCAACCCGACCGCGCGCAGGTCCATGACGCCGTGCGCGCTGCTACCGATGCCTTCGAGGGCATTTGGCGGCGCACATCCGGGTCGCAGCGCGCTACCGTGCTGCGCTGCATTGCGGATGGGCTGCGAACCGAGCGCGACATGTTGGCTCAGTTGGAAGCCGCCAATAACGGCAAGCCCCTGCGCGAAGCGCAGTGGGATATCGACGATGCTGCCGGCTGCTTCGATTACTACGCCGGCCTGGCGGCAGCGCTGCCGGCACAGCAAGGACAACCCCTGGAATTGCCCAGTGCAGACTTCGAGACCCGCATCTTCCAGGAGCCCGTGGGCGTGGCAGCAGGCGTCGTGCCATGGAACTACCCGCTACTGATGGCGGCCTGGAAGGTTGCGCCGGCACTGGCCGCAGGCTGTTGCATGGTCTTGAAACCGAGCGAACTGACGCCATGCACCGCGCTGCATCTGGCACGCATCGCGCATGCTGCGGGCCTGCCTGCGGGTGTGCTGAACGTGCTGCCGGGCGACGGGAGCGTCGGCGCAGCGCTGGTAGGGCACCCGGGCGTGCACAAGATTGCCTTCACCGGCAGTTTGGACACTGGCCGGCAAGTCATGCGAAGTGCCGCGGATCGCATTGCCAATGTGACGCTGGAGCTCGGCGGCAAGTCGGCGCTGCTGATCTTCGAGGACGTCGACATCGATGCCGCTGTCGAGTGGACCATGTTCGGGATTTTCTGGAACAAGGGGGAGGTGTGCAGTGCCACCTCTCGGGTGATGGTGCATGAGCGTCTGGCCGACGCCTACCTGGAGCGGCTGACTCAAGCCTGCAGCCGCATGCACGTCGGCGGGCCGTTTGAGCCCGGGGTACAGATGGGGCCGCTGGTGGCGGAGCGACAGTACAAGCGCGTCATGGCCTTCATCGATGAGGCTCGCGACCGAGGGCTGGCACCACTCGTCGGCGGTCGTCGCCCCCCGGGCCGCGACGCGGGGTGGTTCTTAGAGCCAACCGTCTACGCGGACGTCCCGCTGGACAGCAGGTTATGGCGGGAAGAGATCTTCGGACCTGTGCTGTGCGTGCGCCGCTTCGCCGACGAGGCCGTTGCCGTGCAAGAGGCCAACGACACGCTCTTCGGCCTGGCCGGCGCGGTGATGACGGCCGACACGGCACGCGCCGAGCGCGTGGCGCGCGCCTTGCGCGCCGGCATCGTCTGGATCGACTGCTCACAGCCGACCTTCACTGAGGCGCCGTGGGGCGGCATGCGTGCCAGTGGCATCGGCCGCGAACTCGGTCCTTGGGGGCTGGCCGCCTATCTAGAGATTAAACAAGTCACCCGTTACGTGGCCAAGCGGCCGTGGGGATGGTTCCTGAAGCAAGAGAGCACCGCATGAGAAGCACACCGGGCCACGGACGCCAACTCAGTTTCTACGACTGGGGCGCGACCCCTTTCTACTCGTTGCAGGCGGATGCGCGTTTCGTGTACTGCGCGTATGTGCCGCAGAGCTACTCGGAAGACGAGACGCGCCGCTACCCACTGGTGGTGCTGGTGCACGGCACCGAGCGCGCGCCGCATACCTACCGCGACGAATTTGCGGCATTCTGTGAAGCAAATCACTGCATCGCACTGTCGCCCCTGTTCCCTGTCGGTCTTGGGCAGGCTGGGGATCTGGACGGCTACAAGTTCATCGAGCATGCCGGCATCCGCTATGACCTGACGCTGCTGCAGATGGTCGACGAGGTCGCTGCGCGCTGGCGCGTCGAGCCTGGGCTGCTACTGCACGGGTTCAGCGGGGGTGGGCACTTTGCGCACCGCTTCGCCTACCTGCATCCGGGTGCGCTGCGCGCGGTGTCGATCGGTGCCCCCGGAGTGGTGACGCCGCTAGACCTGACGCGCAACACCTGGCTGGGGCTGGCCGATATGGAGCAGCGGTTCGGACACGTTGTGGATCTGCCTGCGCTGAGCCGCGTTCGCGTGCAGATGGTGGTCGGCAGTAACGACACCGAGGTATGGGAGATTGCGATCCCGCCGCAGAGCCCGTGGCACCTGCCGGGCATCAACGACCTCGACACCCCGCGTACCGGTCGCTTGGCGGCGCTGGCCCGATCTTTCGAGGGTCACGGCATCGACGTGCGCATGAGTACCGTGCCCGGCGTCGCGCACAACGGGTGGCAGGTGCTGCCCGCGGTGCGCGAGTTTTTCATCGACGTCCTCCGCGACAGCGCCCGTTCCTAACCTGAGCCACTCCATGATTCCTTTGATCTCGCGACGTAACACACTTGCATTGCTCGGTGCTGGAGGCGCAGCCCTGGCGCTGCAGGCCTCCGCGCAAGTGCCCCGGCGTGGCGGTACTGCCGTCATCGCGCTGATTCAGGAGCCCGGTTCCTTGAATCGCTTTCTGACGACGCAGACCGGATCCCTGCTGTCGAAGATGGCGGTCGAGGGTCTGTTCGAACCCCGCGCCAACGGCGTCTACTACCCGGTGCTGGCTGATGGACTTCCCACTGCCGCCAATGGTGGCATTTCGGCTGATGGTCTGACCGTGCGTTTCAAGCTGCGTTCGGGCCTGAAGTGGTCTGACGGGCAGCCACTGACCGCCGACGACCTGGTGTTCACGTTCCAGGCTTTCCTCAACCCCGCCAGTGCGCCGGCCGGCGATGCGATCACTCCGGCTTGGAAACTGATTGAGAGTGTCACTCGTGTCGACGGCCAGACCGTCGCGGTGCGCATGAAGCAGTTCAACCCCGCATACCTGGAGCTCTTCAACGTCATCTTGCCGAAACACAAGTTCGAGGGCAATACGGCGGTGACCAACCAGCATCCGCAGTCGCGCATGCCGCTGGGCAGCGGGCCTTTTCTCGTCAAGGAGTGGCGCACCGGAGATGCCATCGTCTTCGAGCGCAATCCGAACTACCGCGTGGCCGAGCGGCCCTATCTCGACCAGATCGTGGTCCGCGTCGTTCCCAGCCGGGAGGTCGCGATTCAGAGCCTGCTGCGGGGCGATGTCGACACGTTGTTCTTCCCCGTCACTGGCGACCTGCCGCCTTTGCTGGCCGCCGAAAAGGGAGGCAAGCGCATCAAGGTGGCACTGCAGGACACCCGCTCGTGGGTGGAATGGTTGTGGTTGAACCAAAGCGACAACGGGGACCCGAAGAAGCCCCACCGGGTGCTGGGCGACCCCGTCATGCGCGAAGCCATCGATCTGGCCCTCAACCGCAAGCAGGTGCTCGAGCAGGTGTTCGGCGGCCTCGGCTACCTCACCGGTTCGCTGATCTATTCCGGCTGGGCGGCGGTGGACATCCCGGCCACCACCTTCAACCCGCAACTGGCAGCGCAAAAGCTTGACGCCGCCGGCTGGACGCGTGGCGCCGACGGTGTGCGAGCCAAAGGCGGTACGCGGGCATCGCTGCGCTTTCAGACCATCGCCGGCGACCGCACGCGCGAGCTTTACCAGCAACTGATCCAGCAGTCACTGAAAGACGTGGGTGTCGAGTTGAAGATTCAGAACGTGCCGAGCAACATACTTTTCGGCGCCTGGAAAGACGGCGGCTTGATCAAGCGCGGTAACTACGACATCGCCATGAGCCGCGCCGGTTACGTGATCGACCCGATCTCGTGGGTCAACATGTTCACCAGCGACCAGATTCCCTCGGCCGATAACGTCGAGGGATCGAACAATCCGTTCTACAGCAATGCGTCCTACGACCGTCTGGCAGCTCAGGCAGGCGCATCGGTGGACCGCACGGAACGGCAGCGTCTGTACGCGCAGCTGGCGCAGCAGTGGGCACGCGACCGGCCTTCGTTGCCGCTGTACAGCTCGGCTTGGGGCTGGGCATGGAGCGATCGCCTGCGCGGCGTGAGCGTGGATCATTGGCAGGGCATGTGGCCACTGGCGGCCGACTGGCACATTGCAGCCTGACGCGCGCCCTTCTTTATCAAACCGTGATGGCTTCATTCATTCTGCGCAGGCTGGCGACCAGCGTGCCGCTGTTGCTACTGATTTCGGCACTCATCTTCGCGCTGCTGCAGGCCGCGCCGGGTGGGCCCTTGGCCGGTAGTGAAGGGGGCAATTCGGCCGGAGAAGCAGCGATGCAACGGCTTCGCGAAGCCTGGGGACTGGACCTGCCAGTGTGGCAGCAATACTTGCGCTGGCTTTGGCTGGTTCTGCAAGGCGAATGGGGCCAGTCCTTCAACAGCGGCCAACCTGTCCTGGAATTGGTCGCGCAACGGCTGCCGGCGACGCTGCAGCTTGCCGCCACTTCTCTTGTGCTGTCGGCGCTGATCGTGCTGCCGCTGGGCATCTGGGCTGCGCTGCGCCGTCGCAGCGCGGGCGACTACGCCATCAGCGCGCTGGCGGTGAGCGGTATGTCGATGCCCATCTTCTGGCTGGCGCTGATGCTGATCTATGTCTTCAGTGTGCGCCTTGGTTGGTTTCCTTCGACGGGCCTTTCGGACCCGCGCAGCGGGGCCAGCGGTTGGGCTCTGGCGATCGAGCGCGTGCATCACCTGGTGCTGCCGGTGGCCTGCTTCACGCTGGTCACCGTCGCCAGCCTGGTGCGCTACGTGCGTGGCGCCATGCTCGACGTGCTGGAGCAGGACTACCTGCGTACTGCGCGCGCCAAGGGAGTATCGGAATCGCGGGTGGTGGCCTGGCACGGGTTGCGCAATGCGTTGATCCCTGTCGTGACCGTTTTCACGCTCGAGTTGCCGCGCTTGTTCCTGGGCTCGGTGGTGATCGAAACCATCTTTGCGCTGCCCGGTGTGGGGCGCCTGTTCATCGACTCCGTGTCGGTGCGCGACTACCCGGTTTTGATGGGGGTGCTCGTGATCGCTTCGGTCATCGTGGTCGCGTCAAACCTTCTGGCCGACGTGCTGTACGCACTGCTGGACCCGCGCGTGGCGGTGGGCGCGCGATGAGCGACACCCGGCCGCCCGCGCCACCTGTCGTGGACACGCCCGACGCCAAAACGGAAGCCACTGCAGAGGGCATGTGGCAACGGCTTCGGCGGCACCGCGCTGGGCTGTGGGCTGGCGTGCTGCTGGCCGTGATCGTTGTGGCCTGCCTCGCCGGGCCCTGGCTCAGCCCCTACGACGCCAACCGCATCGACGTACTGCTGCGCGACCGCCCGCCCAGCGCTGCGCACTGGATGGGCACCGACGAGCTCGGGCGCGACCAGCTCACGCGCGTTCTGGTGGGCGGTCGCCTGTCGCTCATTACCGGGTTGGCGACAATGTTGCTGGCAATGCTGATCGGCGTTTCGGTCGGCGCGCTGGCGGGCTATGCAGGCGGCTGGGTGGACGGCGTGCTGATGCGCATCGTTGATGCCTTCTTCTCGGTGCCGGGCCTGTTCGTGCTGATCGTCGCGGTCGCGACCCTGGGGGTCAGCTTCTGGACCATTGCCATCACGCTCGCGCTGTTGAACTGGATGAGCACCGCACGGTTGGTGCGCGGCAGCATTCTGAGCTTGAAAGCGCAGGATTTCGTCGAAGCCGCGCGCGTGCTCGGTGCGGGGCATGGGCGCATCGTCTGGCACCACCTGCTGCCCAACGCGTTGGGGCCCATCGTGGTCTCGGCCACGCTGGGCATTGCGACAGCGATCCTGGCCGAGTCCACCTTGTCGTTCCTCGGACTCGGCTTCCAGCCCCCCGACGCGACCTGGGGTCGCATGCTGCAGGAGGCGCAGGTGCCGGTGCTCCAGGACGGCCACTGGTGGCGCGGCTTCTTTCCCGGCCTGGCGATTTTTCTCACCGTGCTCTGCGTGAACTTTTTCGGCGACGCCCTGCGTGATGCCTTCGACCCCCGATCGCGTTGACGTCGCGATGGAGAACACCGCTTTCATGAAATCTCTCAAGCCTACTCACATCCCCGTGCTGCGCTTCGCCGGCAGCCACCGCGCCTTCGGCCAAGCCTATGGCGAAGCCTGCCGCGAGCTGATCGCTGGCCACCTGGACCTGGCGCTGGCACGTACCGCCGCGGCCCGCGGCTGGAGCTCTGCCGCGGCCATCGAGCAGGCATTGGCCTATCGCGCAGCAATCCAACAGCACGCGGCTTTTTTCGACGACGAAGTGCAGGGTCTGGCCGAGGGCGCTGGGCTCACGCTGGGGCAGGCCTACCTGCTGCAACTGCGCGCCGAGTTGAACCCGTCACGCGCCGTCGCTCAGCTCGAGGACGGCGAATGCACGACCTTTGCCGTGGACGGCACCACCACCGCCGACGCCGCCATCTATGCCGGCCAGGTGCCAGACCTGCCGCAGGCCTATGCTGGCCTAAGCGTGGTGCTCGAAGTCGCGATTCCGGGCAAGCCGGCCCTGCTGATGTTCACGCCAGCGGGCCAGTTGTCTTACATCGGCATCAACAGCCTGGGCCTGTGCTGCTTTGCCAACTACCTGCATTGCGATGGTTGGCGCGTGGCCGTGCCGCGCTACTTTTTGTCGCGCATCGCGCTGACGCAAAGCACGGTCGCCGACGCGCTGCGCCTGCTGCGCACGGTGCCCCGGGCTTCGTCGCGCAACCTGCTGATGGCCGATGCGGGCGGCCATGCGGTCGATCTGGAAACCACGGTCGACGACGACGCGGAGATCGCGCCTCGGCACGGCGTCTTGGCCCACGCCAACCACTACGTCAGCGACCGTCTGGCCGGCAGTGAGCGTGGCAGTGCCGCGTTTCTGGCCAACTCCCGGCAGCGCCATGCGCGCATGCAGCAGCTGCTCGAGGGTAGCCGCGGCCGGCTGGACTTGGCCGCGTTACAGGCGGTGATGCGTGATCGGGCACATGCACCCGACTGCATCAGCCGAGCGCCGGGGGATGGCGAAGCCGATGTGCAGAGCGTCGCCGCAGTGCTGGCGAGCCCGACACGACGCTGCCTGTGGGTGGCAGCTGGGCCGCCGCACGAGCATGCGTTCAATGAAATCCACTTCAGCGAGGGTGTAGCGTGACTGCGTCGCCGAATGCAGTCGGCGAACCCGCATCGGCTGACGAGCCGGTGTTGCAGGTCCGCGGCCTGCAGGTGGCGTTCACGTCCGAGCGCGGCTTGCAGCCCGTGCTACACGGCGTGGACTTCACGGTCGCGGCGGGCCAATGCCACGCGTTAGTCGGCGAATCCGGCTCAGGCAAGAGCGTCTCGATGCTGGCCGTACTCGGCCTGCTGCCGGGACGTACGGCACGCATCCAGGGCGGGCAGGCCCTGTACCGTAGCAAGGCCGGTGCCGAGGTCGACCTGCTGCGCTTGCCGCCAGCGGCATTGCGCGCATTGCGCGGCCGTGAGCTGGCCGCGGTGTTCCAGGATCCCATGTCGGCCTTGAACCCGGTGTTCCGCATCGGCGCACAGATCGAGGAGGCCCTGCGGTTGAACCGCGGGCTGCGGGGCGCGGCAGCGCGTGCCGAGGCGCTGGCCTGGCTGGATCGCGTGGAGATCGCACGCAGCGCCGAGCGGCTGAACGCCTATCCCCACGAGCTGTCCGGCGGGATGCGGCAGCGCGTGATGATTGCGATGGCGCTGTGCTGCCAACCGCGGCTGCTCGTCGCCGACGAGCCGACGACAGCGCTCGACGTCATCGTGCAGGCCCAAGTGCTGGCCTTGATGCGGCGCTTGCAGCGCGAGTTGGGCACGGCGCTGGTGTTCATCACACACGACTTCGGCGTCGTCGCCGAAATGGCCGACCGGATCAGCGTGATGCGCGGCGGGCGCGTCGTCGAGACCGGCTCCGCCGAGCGCGTTCTGGCGGCGCCGGAGCATCCGTACACGCTGCGTCTGCTGGGGAGCGTGCCGGACATCGACCAGCCACCGCTGGCGCCGTCGCAGCTGGCGCGCAGTGCCGAACCCGTGGCCGAGCTCGACGGCGTGCGGGTGCGCTACCGCCAGCGCTCGCACTGGTGGCGCCGCAGCGCGACACCGCCGGCGGTTGACGAAGCCAGCCTCGTGCTGCACAGAGGTGAGACGTTGGGCCTGGTAGGCGAGAGCGGCTCGGGCAAGAGCACCTTGGGCCGGGTGCTGCTGAACCTGCTGCCAGCCGAGCGTGGCAAAGTCGTCGTGCTCGGTCGCGAGCCCGCGCTGCTTCAGGCGCCAGAGCTCAAACGCATGCGGCGCGACATGCAACTGATCTTCCAGGATCCCTATTCGTCGCTCGACCCGCGCCAGCGCATCGGCACCAGCCTTGCCGAGCCGCTGGCGATTCACGAGCCTGGTATGCCGCGCAACGAGGTCGAGTCGCGCGTGCACCAATGGCTGGCGCGCGTGAGTTTGCCCGTGGACGCAGCCAGCCGCTACCCGCATGAGTTCAGCGGCGGTCAGAGGCAGCGCATCGTGATCGCCCGGGCGCTGATCCTGCGGCCGCAGGTCGTCGTCGCCGACGAGGCCGTCAGCTCGCTGGACGTGTCGTTGCAGGCCGAGGTGCTGGCCTTGCTGGCAGAGCTGAAGGCTGAACTCGGCCTGAGCCTGCTCTTCATCACCCACAACCTGGGCGTGGTGCGCCACTTCTGCGACCGCGTGGTAGTGATGCAGCGCGGCCGCATCGTCGAAACCGGCGAGTGCGAGGCCACGTTCTGCGCACCGCGGCACGCTTATACCCGAGAGCTGATCGCGGCCGTTCCACGCTTGCCCCGCCGCACTTCAACGACTTCTGCTCTTACTTCTCCTTCCACTTCTACTTCGACCCCGCCATGACCACCGTTACTCGCTGCACTGCCACGCCCCCTGCCTGGGCCCACGTGGGCTACGCCATGCCGCAATGGGTGCGTGACGGTGACCCTGTCGAAGAGGCCCACGTCTATCTAGACAGGCCGCAGGCCGCCGTCGGCGTCTGGTGCTGCCGCCCCGGCGTGCTGGCCATCGATGCCTACCCGTTCGACGAATTCTGCGTGGTGCTCGAAGGCCACTGCGAGCTCACGGCCGTCGGCATGCCGACGGAGCGCTTCGGCGTTGGCGATGCGTTCATCATCCATCGCGGCTTCGAGGGAACCTGGTCGATGCCGGAGGGCCTGCGCAAGTTTTATGTCGAGATGCGGGTCTGAAGTCGGGCCATGAATGCTTGGTTCAGCCCCGACCACGCCGCACACAGCGGCAATGCCGAGTTCACCGAGGGTCGCTATCTGCCGAGCTTCGAGAGCCCGGTGCGGGCCGAGCGGGTGCGCGCCGCTTTCGAAGGATCAGGACTGGGTAACGTGGCGTCTCCCGCCGACCGGGGGCTTGCGCCGATCCTGGCTGTGCACGACGCAGGCTACGTCCGTTTCCTGCAGACGGCTTGGCAGCGATGGACAGCGCTCGGGCGTGCGCATCCGGCGCTGCCAATGGTATGGCACGCTGGCTGCGGTCTGCCGCGCATCATTCCGAAGCACATCGATGGTGCGCTCGGCTTCTACGCCCAGGACGCCGCGTGCAGCATCGGGGCCGGTACGTGGCAGGCGGCGTACGCCAGCGCCCAATGCGCCTTGGCCGGGGCTGGCGATCTGCTATCCGGTCTACCCCTGTCATTGGCGATCTGTAGGCCGCCCGGGCACCACGCTGCAGCGGCAGCGATGGGTGGCTACTGCTTCCTCAACAACGCGGCCATTGCGGCGCAGGCACTGCGCGATGGCGGCATCGAGCGCGTGGCCGTCGTCGACATCGACTACCACCACGGCAATGGTACCCAGGCGATCTTCTGGCATCGGGCCGACGTCTTCTTCGCCAGCCTGCATGCCGATCCGGACGATGACTATCCCTTCTTCAGCGGCCATGCGGGCGAGTGCGGCAGCGGTGCCGGTGAAGGGGCCACCCTGAACCTCCCTTTGCCGCCGGGCACCCGCGCCGACGCCTGGCTGGCAGCGCTTGCCGAAGCCTTGCGCTCGGTGGCGCGGCACGACTGCCACGCGATGGTGGTGTCGCTGGGTGTGGATACATTCGAGCGCGATCCGATCTCGCGCTTTGCACTGCGCAGCGACGACTACCTCGCGGTGGGCCGTCTGCTTGCGTCCGCAGGCCTACCCACGCTGTACGTGTTCGAAGGTGGCTACGCTACGGACGAAGTCGGCCTCAACGCTATCAACGTCGTGAGCGGCCATGCGCAAGCCGGTATCAATCCGAACTTTGACCCTTGAACTGTGAACCCTGAGGCCCTCATCATGTTGACCGAAATCGAGCCGCTGCTGGCCCCCACTGCTGCGCCTGCGAACAGCACCGCGCCGGCGTCACTCGGCGCCTGGTGGATGCCGTTCACCGCCAACCGCCAGTTCAAGCAAGCCCCACGGTTGCTGGAGCGTGCGCAAGGCATGCACTACACGGATCAACACGGGCGCGAAATCCTGGACGGTGTCGCCGGGCTGTGGTGCGTGAATGCCGGGCATGGGCGCGCGACGATCGTGGACGCCATCGCGCAACAGGCACGCCGAATGGACTACGCCCCGCCGTTCCAGATGGGCCACCGGCTCGGCTTCGAACTCGCCGAGCGACTGGTCGCATTGGCACCCGAATCGCTATCGCACGCTTTCTTCACGAACTCCGGCTCGGAGGCGGTGGACACCGCCTTGAAGATTGCGCTGGCCTATCACCGCTGTCGAGGCGAGGGCCAGCGCACGCGGCTCATCGGCCGCGAGCGCGGCTACCACGGCGTCAACTTCGGCGGAATTTCCGTCGGCGGCATGGTTGCCAATCGGAAGGCCTTCGGGGCCTTGCTGCCCGGCGTCGACCACCTGCGCCACACCCACGATCCGCAACGCAATACCTACAGCGTCGGCCAGCCAGTCCATGGCGCGGAAATGGCCGACGACTTGGAGCGTCTGTGCGCGCTGCACGATCCCAGCACCATCGCCGCCGTCATCGTCGAGCCGATCGCCGGCTCGACCGGTGTGCTGGTGCCGCCGCAGGGCTATCTCGAACGGCTGCGCAGCATCTGCGACCGGCACGGCATCCTGCTCATCTTCGACGAGGTGATCACGGGCTTCGGCCGCACCGGGCAACCGTTTGCCGCGCAGACCTTCGCGGTGACGCCCGACCTGATGACGCTGGCCAAAGGCCTGACCAATGGCGCGGTGCCGATGGGTGCCGTGCTGGTGGACCGCAAGGTGCACGACGCGTTCATGGCCGGGCCCGAGCACGCGGTGGAGTTATTCCACGGCTACACCTATTCGGCCCACCCGCTGGCCTGCGCAGCCGCGCTGGCGACGCTGGATGTGTACGAAGAAGAGCGCCTGCTGGTGCGCGCGCAACAGCTGCAGGTCACCTGGGCCGAGGCCCTGCACAGCCTGCGTGGTGAACCGCATGTGGTGGACATCCGTAACTTCGGCCTCGTCGGCGCGGTTGAAATGCAAGCCCGCAGCGATGGGCCGACGCGGCGTGCCTATGAGGTCTTCATCCACTGCTTCGAGCAGGAGCGGATGCTGGTGCGAACCACCGGCGACACGGTGGCGTTGTCACCGCCGTTGATCGTGAGCAAGGACGAGATTCATCGTCTAATCGAAGGACTTCGGCGCGCGCTGCGTGCGGTGGGGTGAGCCATGACCCCACCCGAAACTAACGCAGGTAACGAATCCCGGACCGCGGTCATCGGGCACTGGATCGGTGGCCGAACCGTCGATCGGGAAGGTGCTCGCAGGCTGGCCGTCTTCAACCCGGCAAACGGCAGAGTCAGCGGCCAGGTGTCGCTGGCCGAAGCTGCGGATGTCGACGCCGCGGTGCGGGCCGCGCGCGCAGCGCAGCCCGCGTGGGCGGCCATGCCGCCCATCCGCCGAGCGCGCGTGCTCAACGCCTTTCTTGCGTTGCTCAACCAGCACCGCGACACGCTCGCCGCGATGATCACGGCCGAGCACGGCAAGGTCTTCAGCGACGCCCAGGGCGAGGTCAGCCGGGGCATCGACATCGTCGAATTCGCGTGCGGCGTGCCGCAATTGCTGAAGGGCGACTTCACCGAGCAGGTCTCCACCGACATCGACAACTGGACCCTGCGCCAGCCGCTCGGCGTGGTGGCCGGCATCACGCCCTTCAACTTTCCGTGCATGGTGCCGTGCTGGATGTTCCCGCTGGCGCTGGCTTGCGGCAACGCCTTCATCCTCAAGCCTAGCGAGCGCGACCCATCGGCGTCGTTGTTAATGGCTCGGCTGCTGCAAGAGGCCGGGCTGCCGGATGGCGTGTTCGGCGTCGTGCAGGGCGACAAGGTCGCGGTCGACGCGCTGCTGGTGCATCCCGATGTCGCGGCCTTGAGCTTCGTCGGCTCGACCCCTATCGCACAACACATCTACAGCACCGGCGCGGCGCACGGCAAGCGTGTTCAGGCACTGGGCGGCGCCAAGAACCACCTCGTGGTGATGCCCGATGCCGACATCGAACAGGTCGTCGACGCGCTGATCGGCAGCGCTTACGGCTCGGCCGGCGAGCGGTGCATGGCCATCAGCGTGGCGGTGCTCGTGGGAAACGTGGGCGATCGCATCGTGCGCCTGCTGGCCGAGCGCGTCCGCGCGCTCAAGGTGGCCGACGGCATGGACCCGGCTGCCGAGATGGGGCCGATCATCACCCGCGAGGCACGCGACCGCATCGAGCGCGCCATCGGCGCCGGGGTCGAGCAGGGCGCCACGCTCGTGGTGGACGGCCGCGGCCACCGCGTGGCGGGCTGCGAGCAAGGCTTCTTCACCGGCGGCACTCTGTTCGATCACGTCACGCCCGAGATGGCGCTTTGGCGGGAGGAGATTTTCGGCCCTGTGCTGGCCTGCATGCGCGTGCCGGACTTTGCCGCCGCGCTGGCGCTTGTCAACGGCCACGAGTACGGCAATGGCGTTGCCTGCTTCACGCGTGACGGCGGGGTCGCTCGTGAGTTTGCGCGCAGCGTCAATGTGGGGATGGTCGGCATCAACGTTCCGATACCGGTACCCATGGCCTGGCACGGATTCGGTGGCTGGAAGAAGAGTCTCTTCGGCGACATGCATGCCTACGGCGAGGAGGGGGTGCGGTTCTACACACGGCAAAAGAGTGTCATGCAGCGCTGGCCGAAGGGCAGCGGTCAGGGCGCGGACTTCGCGATGCCGGTGTCGCGATGATGTGGACAGTGCGGACAACATGATCCAACGGCTGCTCAGCCGGCAAGAGCCGGACTTGGCGCTTTGGCTTCGTCAAGAAATTACTTTTACAAGTGCCCATGAGCTCGGTAGCATCCAGACATGGGTGATGACGAGTCGAAGATTGCTGAGAAGTACGAAGCGCTGCGCGATGTGATGGATGAGCAGGTGCGTCGGATGTGGGCGGCAGCGGAGGCGCGTGCGCTGGGGTACGGCGGCGTCAGCACAGTGGCACGGGCGGTTGGCTTGACCCGCCCGACGATCACCGCGGGAATGAAGGAACTGGGTGATGCCAGGCGCCTGACTCCGATGGCTCCGAAGGACCGCGTGCGTCGTGCGGGTGCGGGGCGGCCTCGTGTTACCGACATTGATGCTGGGCTGCGCCCAGCGCTTGAGGAGTTGGTTGAGCCGGCCACGCGAGGTCATCCCATGTCACCTTTGCGCTGGACGTGCAA
>Ga0335395_10000579_pt1 | contig 22946 bp, 19 predicted proteins | sample MAT02_FD_205744 | JGI IMG/M metagenome (GOLD analysis project Ga0335395, IMG submission 205744) | Freshwater microbial communities from Lake Fryxell liftoff mats and glacier meltwater in Antarctica - MAT-02 (spades assembly) (version 2) ...
TACGTCAGCGGTGCACCAGTAGATATCGGTCTCTTGGAGGTCGAAGATCCACTTGGTTGTGATGTGGGTGTAAAGGTTGTAGCCGCCTGTGGTGTGGACGACTCCTTTGGGTTTGCCGGTACTTCCAGAAGTGTAAAGAATGAATAACAAATCTTCGCTATCCATCGGTTCGGCTGGACAATTTGCCGATGCACCTTTTTGCAAATCGTGCCACCAATGGTCGCGGCCAGATTCCATGTGAATTTGCTGTTTGGTGCGCTGAACTACGAGAACATTAGTAACAGTTGGTGCAGCGTTGTTGGCGAGGGCTTTGTCTACTTGTACTTTGAGGCCGACTGCTGTATCTTTGCGGAAGCCGCCGTCTGCGGTGATGACGAGTTTTGCTTCGCCGTCGTTGAGGCGATCGCGCAAAGCTTCTGCACTAAATCCACCAAACACAACGCTGTGTACTGCACCGATTCTGGCGCAGGCTAACATGGCGATCGCAGCTTCGGGAATCATGGGCATATAAATGCCGACGCGATCGCCCTTTTGGACACCCAATTCTTTGATCACATTCGCCATTTGGCAGACTTCGCGGTGGAGTTGGGCGTAAGTGAGGGTACGGGAGTCTCCGGGTTCGCCTTCCCAAATTAGGGCGGCTTTGTTTTTGCGCCAGGTGGTTAAATGGCGATCCAGACAATTGTAAGAAATGTTAATTTTGCCATTGACAAACCATTTAGCAAAGGGCGGCTGCCAGTCGAGTACGGTATCCCAGTTTTGAAACCAGTGCAATTCTTGGGTAGCGAGTTCGGCCCAGAATGCTTGGGGGTCGGCTTTCGCTTTTTCGTAGAGGGCGCGATACTCTTCTAAGCTTTTGACCTGTGCTTTTTCGGAGAATTCAGCCGTGGGCGGGAATAGGCGTTTTTCATGCAGAATTGATTCGATGGTATCTTGTGACATCGCTGTTAGTTTTTAGTTCAGTTACTCTTTTTAGCTATTGTGTGCATAAATTGGGGGAAAAGTATGTTTATTTTCCTTAAGACTTAGGAAGATTTTGTAAGTGTTGGGGATGTGTTAGAAATTGTTACAGTGGCAAATGCTCAATTTTATCTTGGTACTCATCATCAAACGATCCTTGATAAATCAAAATCAGTTCGTCAATATTTTGACCAATACTCATCTTGGAATTCAGGATAAATATTCCTGGAATATGGCGATTTTGCTCTATGTGATCTGTTAAATGAACTGGCATAGAGCGACGGTTGTTGGTGACAAGAATGAAGTTGTGGGTTTCGCACCAAATAAGAATTTCTGGATCGAGAGTTCCTTTGGAAGGTGCTGTTAGTTCTCCCACTGCTAGAACAACCAAATCGGGATTGCGCCTGCGAATTTGGTTAGCATAGGCAGGATCGACATTTTCATCAAATAGATACTGGATTGCCATCAGCTTTTCTCATTGCATCTCTTGCTGCTCTCAGTTTGCGGATTTTTTTAGCCGCTGGAGAAGGATTGCGACGTTGTTCTTCTCGCATTTTATCACCCCATTCCAGCCACTCGGTTATGTATTTACCGACTGCTTCTTTGTTGTGCAGGTAATACAAAATTGTCGCATAAACTTGTTCGAGGGTGAGGGATGTATAAATGTTAGCGATTTCTTCGGGAGTTCGAGCGCGAAACAGGTATTCATAAAGAATGGTTTCGATGCCAATGCGGGAACCTTGGAGCCGAATATCGTCAGGTCTTAGGAAGTTGAAGTAGTCTTCAAGTTGCATAGCTGGTTGGGGGTGATATCTGGTATAATTATATCACATGAATAGAAGATGGTTTTAGTTTTAGGATGTTAATAAACAGGACTTACGGATGGGAGCCAGAAACCGGGTTTTTCGCCGAATCTGCTGCCGAAAAATAGTGCGATCGACTCCTGGGCCGGTTTGCCGCAATTGCTAACTTATGCTTATAAAAGTTTGCAGCAGCAACCATCTGTTTGGGGATTGACGACGAATGGACGCAACTATCAGTTTGTGCATCTGACGCGAGGGAATCCTTGCACTTATCAGATTTTACCGGAATTGAATTTGATTGACAAAGGGCGATCGATCTTGTTGGCGCAAGTCTTGAAAGCGATTTGCAAGTTACAGAATGTGCAGTTGCAGTTGGCTTAAACAAGGGCGATCGCACTTCTCTCATCTTTTTCAATTCTTTTATTTTCTTATCTGTGTTGAAAAAAAAGTATTGTGATATACATATTATTTTTTATTAATTAGTATATACGACAGATAATAATATATTATCAAATATGTTACGTTATGTAAAGTTTTATCTCGACGCGATTAAAACTTACTCCAACTAATCTATAGTTTGTATCTATCTAAAGAGAGAACTCAAAGGTGCTGCATTCCTAGCCTGAAAAATTTGGCATCTAGCACAGGCACAAACGGTTAAAGTCCCAAAACTCTGAAGGTGATGGGAGTAAATCTGTTTGTACTATCTCTAATAAACTCAACATTACACAGCAGGAAATATAAATGATTGGTCCTAGTTCAGATGGGTTTTCCTATCTTTTAGACGAGCAAGCTAACAATTTTGCGATTCTTCCCAACCTACTTGTTCCTTATCCAAGAGGTTTACAAGCACTAGGTGGAAACGACACAGTAACAGGTTCTGATTCTCCAGAATTCATCAACGGTAATCCAGGGGACGATCGACTATTCGGTGAAGGAGGTTCAGATACCATTTACGGGGGTAAAGGTCAAGATTGTCTTGACGGTGGCTTAGGTGACGATCTGATTCTAGGAAACAGAGGAAAAGACTCGATCGATGGTGGATTCGGAAATGACCTGCTTTATGGCGGTCGAGAAGATGACATTATTATTGGTAATAATGGCAACGATACAGCCTTTGGCGATTTCGGAAATGATTCGCTGATTGGAGGAGCCGGAAATGACTGCTTGATTGGGGGTGTTGGAGACGATACCTTGATTGGAGGATCAGGTCAGGATACCTTAAACGGCGGTATTGGCTCCGATCTGTTTGTGCTGACCCAGATATCGGCAATAACAGCCACTACTGCGGATGTAATTGAAGACTTCAATAGAAATTCCGATCGCATTGGTTTGCCGAATGGACTTACCGAAGCCAATCTGCTCCTAACACCTACAAACGGAGGAATTTTAATTGAGGTGAAGGAAACTGGGGGGATTTTGGGATTGGTAGCTGGTGTATCAGCTTCAGAATTGACCAATCGCTTTGTCTCTGTAGCATTAACTCCAGCACCGACACCAAGTCCAACACCAACATCGGTTCCGACTCCAGCACCGACACCAAGTCCAACACCAACATCGGTTCCGACTCCAGCACCGACACCAAGTCCAACACCAACATCGGTTCCGACTCCAGCACCGACACCAAGTCCAACACCAACATCGGTTCCGACTCCAGCACCGACACCAAGTCCAACACCAACATCGGTTCCCACTCCAGCACCGACACCAAGTCCAACACCAACATCAGTTCCTACTCCAACACCAACATCAGTTCCTACTCCAACACCAACATCAGTTCCCACTCCCGTACCCACGCCAAGTCCAGCTACGGGTTTCCAACAAGGAATCGGAGGAAATGACACTGTTCAGGGAAGCTTGTTAGGTGCCAACTTAGAAGAAGAATTGAGCTTGTCAGACGTACTGACAAATCAACAAGTTACTGTCAAGCTCACCTCCACTCAGTTCGATCCAAAGTTACAAGTGGTCGATATAATTACTGGTCAAATTATTGCTGAAAATAACAATTTCAACAACGGCACTACGACCTCACAACTGACATTTAAAGTAGCACCAGACACTGATTACGACATTGTAATTCTGAGTGAAAACGGGCAAGTTGGTAACTATACCGTAACCACATCTACTACCTCTCCAGCTAACGGTACCTTGCCTCTGGGACAAACAATCAATGGCGATTTGAGTGATACCACTGACCTGGATAACCCGCTGGTTCCCGGTAGCTTTATGGACAACTATAATTTGACTGGGCTTATTCCCGGTCAACAGGTGCAAATCGCCTTGAGTTCGAGTCAGTTTGATACTCAAATACAACTGATTGATGGTGCTACTGGGAAGAAGATCGCTCAAAACAACGACAGCCCAAATAGTTCTTCTGCGACTTTTGCATCTGAGCTTAACTTTACGGTACAAAGTGGCATTCAGTACGTCGCGCGCGTCACCAGTTTTCAGGAGGATGCCACAGGAACTTACACGGTTGCAGCATCGGCAGTTTTGGCACCAACGCCAACGCCTGCACCAACGCCAACGCCTGCACCAACACCTGCACCAACACCAGCACCAACGCCAGCACCAACGCCAGCACCAACGCCAGCACCAACGCCAGCACCTGTCACCAATCCCTTCTCGAATTTACAGGCTTTGGGAACAATCGCTAGCAGTTTAGCTGCTGATGGAGATTTGAACCGCAGCGATATGTTGCAAATCTTCAAAAAAGCTGAAGACGACGGTGTTGTTGATGCCACGGAAGTCAGCGATCTGAAGAAGATTATTGGTGACAGGGAAAATGTAGTTTATAAGCGTCAACCTTATTCAATGCCGGACTCTGTTTGGTTTCTCTCAGAGCAAGTCATTAAAGATTTGCCATCATCAGGCACAACACCCAGCACTACCTTGAGTAAGGGAGTTGATGAATGGTTCCTGGGAAAAGCTACTTCACCGACTCTCACCTTTACCGACAAGGATGGCACGACGATCGAGGTCACAAATTTGACATACCAGCCACTAGCCGGAAGCTTGTACAAGAACAATAGCCCTTCTATTGCAAATATCAATCAAAACATGTTTGGTAACTGTTTCTTCCTAGCTGCTGTGGGTGCAACGTTTAGCACCACAACAAGTCCCAGCCTGCAAACTAGCGCGCTCAAAGACATCATTACTGACAACGGTGACAGTTCATACACCGTGCGTTTCTATAAGAGCACATCCTATACGAGCACATCGAGGTACGGATATCAGCCACTGGACACCAATCCCAGTTATATCAGTGTTGATAAAGAGGTTGTAACCACGACGACATCAGATCCAATGCTATTTGGCGCCACCCCACTCTACGGGAATAAGTCCCCTAAAAACACTACTGCCGGGCCAATCTGGATGCCTTTGCTGGAGCGAGCTTACGCACAGTGGAATCAAGAAGTTCTCAAAAATGGTAACGGTTACAATGCGATCGGGAATGGAGGCTATACAGCAGAAGCACTCACTCAGGTTACGGGACGCAAAAGTGAGAGTTACGATCTAACTACACCTGACTTATTCAATACCATCAAATCAGCTCTGAATAAAGGTGAGTTTGTAGCAGCAGGAACCAATAAAAACGCCGACACTTTTGACATTAACAACCAGGGAAATGGAGTTATGGGTGGAGGTCATGCTTACTCCATTCATGCTGCTTATCTAAATGGGACTACTCCAACATTATCAGTTCACAATCCTTGGGGTGCAGATAATAAGTTGGATGCAAGTAAGGGTGGATTCACTCAGCTTACCTTGGACGACTCTATTAAAGTCTTTCGTAGTATTTCCATAACTCTCATTTAATCGTGTTTCCATAACCCAAGAGAGCTAGCAGAAAGATAGCTCGATCGCAACAGGAATAGGGGCGGAGGTCATTAATATGACTTCGCCTCTTTTTTTGGCTAAACCAATAGTTAATCGTTGTTGCGCTCTAATATCGTATTTCGATCGCTCTTTTTTGATCTTTGCCCAAGGGCGATCGTACTTCTACGGCTTGATTCATTGATTAGTTTGTCATTTTCGTTTAAGTTGCCATAACTTTATGGGAAACTAAAAAATAGTCCATAACTGGCAATAGCTGACCGCGAAGCAGTCCGGGTACAAGCCCCCGGATTGATCCGTGGGGTCAATTCTTCAATCATCCAATCTAAAATCTAAAATAGATTGACCCAAAACCAACCTACCAAACTGGAAACTGATCAGCCAGTCAAATTAAAAAGTATGGAAATTGAAAAAGCTGGACACCATGCGTTAGAGCTTTTTAAGTTTGATCGCAACCAAATCGAAGCCTTGCGGGTAGCTATTGGGGCGGCAGAAAGTTTACAAAAATGGACGCTAAATAATCCCTCTGTTGCCACCTATCCCAGTACCAGTCCCCTGTTGGCTTTGCAGGTGATTCTCTCGAAAATCCGCGAACGCCATCAGTTTGTCGGACATCGGAGCACTGTCAGGAGTGTCAGTTTTAGCCCCAATCAAGATGCGATCGCCACAGCCTCCATTGACGGTAGCGCCCAATTGTGGAACTTGCAGGGTAAGTGTTTGGTGACTTTCACCGGACACAAAGACTGGGTAAATAGTGTTAGTTTTAGCGCGAATCAAAGCGCGATCGCCACTGCATCCGATGACAAAACCGCCAAATTGTGGGACTTCCAAGGCAACTGTCTAGTGACTTTGACCGGCCATAACGACTGGGTAACTAGCGTCTGTCTTAGCCCCACTGTGGCCGCGCTGGCGACGGCTTCCTATGACGGTACTGCCAAATTGTGGGACTTCCAAGGCAACTGTTTGGTGACATTCAGCGGACATCAGCAATCGGTGACAAGTGTGTGTCTGAGCCCGAAGGGAGACACACTGGCCACCGCATCCTATGATGGTACCGCCAAATTGTGGGATTTCCGAGGCAACTGCTTGGTGACTTTCAGCGGACATGATGGGTGGGTAACTAGCTTGAGTTTTAGCCCGACAGGAAATGCGATCGCCACAGCATCCTATGACGGTACCGCAAAATTGTGGGACTTAGAAGGCAATTGTTTAGTAACATTTACCGGACATGATAGTTGGATTACTAGCCTCAGTTTTAGCCCCAGTGGAGATGCAATTGCGACGGCTTCTAACGATCGCACCGCCAAACTTTGGGACTTACAAGGCAACTGTTTGGTAACATTCAGCGGACATGATAGTTGGATTACCAGCCTCAGTTTCAGCCCCACAGGAGATGCACTTGCTACAGCATCGAACGATCGCACTGCAAGATTGTGGCACTTACAAGGCAACGATTTAGTGACTTGTAGCGGACACGAAAAATCAGTAAATAGCGTTAGTTGTAGTCCCTATCAAGATAGAATCGCCACAGCTTCCAATGACCGCACAGCCAAATTGTGGAACTTCCAAGGCAAATGTTTAGTAACATTCACCGGACATACTGACTGGGTAACAAGTGTTAGTTGTAGCCCCAATCAACCTAGAATCGCCACGACTTCCAGAGACGAAACTGCCAAATTATGGAACTTCCAAGGTAAATGTTTGGCGACTTTTATCGGACATCTTGACTCTGTATGGAGTGTTTGTTTTAGCCCAAAGGGAGATACAATTGCCACTGCTTCAAGGGACGCTACGGCTAAAATGTGGAATTTGCGGGGCAAATGTTTGATGACTTTCACCGGACATCAAAACTGGGTAACAAGTGTTAATTTTAGCCCAAAGGGAGATACAATTGCTACTGCTTCCAGAGACGATACTGCAAAAATGTGGAACTTCCAAGGCAAATGTTTAGCGACTTTTATCGGACATTTTGACTCAGTATGGAGTGTTTGTTTTAACCCCCATCGAGATGTTCTTGCTACTGCTTCTAATGACGGTACTGCAAAATTGTGGGACTTATATGGCAACTGTTTGGTAACATTCACCGGACATGATGGGCCAGTGTTGAGTGTGTGTTTTAGCCCGACGGGAGATACACTTGCTACTGCTTCAATTGATCGTAGTGTTAAATTGTGGGATTTGCGGGGGAATTTATTGGCAGACTATCGCGGCTATCAGGGGAATTTGAGCCTGGGTGAGGCAAATTTTGTGGATTTGAAAACTCCGATTTATAGTGTTTGTTTTAGTCGCGATGGCAAGTTTTTGATTGCGGGTTCGGAGGATGGAAAGGTGCGGTTTTGGCCTGTGGAAAGTTTGGATGAGTTGTTGGTGAGGGCGAGAAAATGGCTTGGTTAGATTTTTTAACCATTGATGCACGCGGATGAGTTGATGGTTTTGATTTAGCGCTAATTTTGCGATCGGCTATAATTCCTAATTACAAGAATTTGCGATCGACCTAAAAAGTCGAACCATTCGGTATTGTATTGAGGAGTTCAACCGGAATTGATCTAACACATGAAACAACATAGGACACAGCAACATAGGACACAGCAACATAGGACACAGCAACATAGGACACAGCAACATAGGACACAGCAGTGCTGTGTCCCTACAAATATCGATCGATGATATCATAATAAACCTTCGACATATCCCCAGTAGTCATCGCTAAAACTAGCTTTGAGTATCTCTCTAATTTTAGCGTCGATCGCCAATTGGCCTTCATCCCGATCGCAACTGTCGCCAGTTTCCAAGCAATCATCGGAGAAATGTTGTTGCAGATGGGAGAGTCGATCGGCAAAATTAGCTAGAAAATGATGTTCGTTCACCCATTGGGCCGGATCAGGTATTGCTGAACTAGCAAAAGTCCGATCGACTAAATCATTGTGGAAACCATTGTCTGTCTGGTTTTTCATATGTCAGTTTGTCAAGAACTTGAATTTGGAGCTAGTTAGCAACTTATTCAATCCTAATTTTAACTCGAAATTGCCTTAGTGATCGCGATCGGGCGATCGCAGTAACAGATTTGTGTCTTTTGGGCGATCGCGATCGATGCCGATTAGCCGATTATGTGCTAGGATGCAATATGAACTGTAATGGTCAGTAATATTTTAGCTCCAGCAAAATACATTTGGGCAGCATTCGGTGACCTCCTTTTTTAGGAATGTTAACAATTTGCATAATTAGTATGTAAATTCATGAACGTACAAATTGTCAATTTAATTGCTGGCATCAAACAGTATGATGGTAATGTTTGGGAACTGCATCCGCTAGTAGTAAAAAAAGAATTTCACAGACAAGGAATTGGTCGATTGCTGGTAGCTGATTTGGCAGCAGAAACTAATAACTAACGAATGATGTTTACACCACTCCTCGACAAAGTAGAAAATCCTAGAAATTCCCCTCGCACTCCCTGGTTTTTTGGTATTTTACTTTTGATTGTTATATTGTTTGGTTTAATTATGCAATCTTACCTCAACAAACCTCAACTTTTAACCGATCCCTTTCTGCAACTCCCAACAGCAAACTCCGTGCGAGTTGTCTGGTTTACCGAGTTTGCAGGTATTAGCAACAAAGTCATTTATGGCGAAGAATTGATTGAAAGTGCGACTGCAACTACCACAAAACTAAGTCGCACTCGCGAAGACAAAGACTCGTACATTTCAGATCAGCGGAAACATGACATAATTGACGAAAATCCAATTTTCCGCAAAATCTGGCGTCACGAAGCAGAAGTTTCCAATTTAATTCCCGGTGTTCCCATTCCTTATTTAGTCACCAGCGAAAGGCAAGACGGCGAATCTGTCAGCAGCAAAGTTTTCACCCTTTCTCCAACACCAACAGCAGGAGTTCCACTCAAAATTCTCCTTACTTCCGACCATCAATTGATGCCAATGACAGCAGCAAATCTCCAGAAAGTAGTTGAAACAATTGGCAAAGTAGATGCCGTTTTCATGGCGGGCGATTTAATCAATATAGCCGATCGCGCTTCCGAATGGTTCGACGACTCCCGCGGCCGCGCTTTCTTTCCCAGTCTCCAAGGGCGCGGCTTCTCCGAACTCGAAAAAAACGGTGTCAAAACAGTTTACACCGGTGGTGAACTAATTCAACACGCACCTTTATTTCCCGCCATTGGGAACCATGAAATTATGGGCAGGTTTTCAAATGTTTCCAAACTAAACGACCAATTTAACGATCCTTATCCGCGCGCTGCTGCTGAAAAAAGTTACCAATCCCAAACTAAAAAATTTGCTGTAACAGACAAAGATGCTTGGCTGAAAAACAATACTTTTAATAACGATACTTACAACGAAATTTTCACTCTTCCCGGCGACAAAAATTACTATGCCGTGACTTTTGGTGACGTGCGGTTAGTGACTTTGTACGTTACGAATATCTGGCGAACTCCCAACCTAGATCCGGGTGCAAAAGGCAGATATCGGGAACGCGACGAAGATTTTAATAACTCTGAGAAATGGGGATACGGACAGCATATTTTTGAGCCAATTGTCAAGGGTAGCGCTCAATATAATTGGCTACAAAAAGAGTTGAATAGCCCCGACTTCCAGCAAGCAAAATATAAAGTTGTGATGTTTCACCACCCGCCCCATTCTCTGGGCGACAATATTGTACCTGCTTATACTGATCCGGTACAAATAGTCGATCGCGATGAACAGAGTAATATTAAGATGGTACGTTATGAGTATCCAAAAGAGCAGGATTACATTATTCGAGATCTAGTTCCACTACTAGAAAAAGCCGACGTACAGTTAGTATTATACGGACATTCGCACCTGTGGAATCGGTTTGTTAGTGCCAGCGGAATGCACTTTTTAGAGACTTCTAATGTTGGTAATAGTTATGGTGCTTTTGCGGGAGAAAAGCGCCGAGTTGTGCCACCAGGATATCAAGAAAAGTATAGTGCTGTTGGAGACCCAAACGGATTGGAACCTGTAGTGCCGACTATTGCACCTTTGTTGGGGAAAGATATTTTACCTATGCCGTATATTGAAAGTAATGATATTACGGTTTTTAGTATTTTTGATACGGGCAACGGTGTTGTGAGTAGTTACTATTTTGATACGCGAAAACCAGAGTCAGAAGTGGTGAAACTTGACGAATTTAAGTTAAAAAATTCCTCAACTACGGCACTGGCGTTTCCTCTATATCATGTCGAATAGTGCAACCGGAATTGATATGATTTCACTGGCTGGCGGTGAATTGTTGAACACGCGCCAGAATGACCTCTAATTCAGCGATAATTTGATCGGCGCTTTCCAAATCCTCTGATTCGGCGCGACTTTGAAGCTGGGCTGCAATCTCAGGCATTAACCGCACCGCAGCCGTAGCGCTAACACCTTTAATTTGGTGAGCATAGCGCGCTACTGCTTCAGCATTCCCCGAAGCCATCGCGCCTTTAGCTGCTGCTAAATAATTGCTAGTCTCAACTACAAAAGTTTGCAATATTTCCCGTTCAAACTCTAAATCAGTTCCAGTAATTTCGTGCAAATGTTCGATATCTACCAAAGATTCTATATCCCCAGCAGAGCTTTGTGACTCCTCACTATTAGATATTTGATGTTTAATTCTTAACTGGGCAGACCAGTTTTCTAGTACAGATTTTAACTTTTCCATCGAAATTGGTTTGCTGATGTAATCATCCATACCAGCCGCCAGACACTTTTCCCGATCGCCCTTCAAAGCATTCGCTGTCATCGCAATCACCACCGTCCTTTGATGCGGCTTCATCTTACCAGAGGCGATCGCTTCAGCTTCGAGATCGCGCAATCGAGCAGTAGCCTCATAACCATCCAAAACTGGCATCTGACAGTCCATTAACAAAATATCATACTTCTTGAGCGCCACCAGAGATAGTGCCTCTTCCCCGTTATTAGCCACATCCGCTGCACCTCCCAAAACTCTCAGTTGATTCAGACAAACTTTTTGATTAATTGGAGTATCTTCAACTAACAAAATCTTCAAGTTAGCTAACTTTTGTTTGTTCGCAACTAATTCTGCATCGCCAATTCCTGTTTTATCAGTAGAACTTGCCTGGTTGCGATCAATTACTGCATCAGGGTCGATCGCGTTTACCAAGCACTCAAACAGCCGATGAGTTTTTACAGGTTTAATTAAGTAGCCACTAAAACCGTTATTCACCAAACGTTTTGCCTCTTCAAGCTGAACCACTGAAGTCAAAACCACCCACTTCGTTTGCCCGATTGCTGACTCAGAAAAAATCAAACCTTCCAGACTCCCTGTCACCATTTCCGGCAACTGGATATCAACCAAAGCAATATCAATAGGGCTATTCTGGCTGATAGCTTTGTACAAAGATGCGATCGCCATCCATCCAGTCTCAGCTTCCTCAACTTCCATTCCCCACAAAACAGCCATTCTCCGCAGCATTTGTCGCACAGCCAATTTACCACTGGCCACTAACATTTTTTTGCCCGCAAGCACAGTTGGCAAATTCACTTCGCACCCAGTCTCGACATTAGTTAACTTCTCCTTTACTGCCGGCAAACTAAACCAAAAAGTCGAACCTGAACCGAGGGTACTTTCCACACCAATTTCACCACCACTCAACTCCACCAACTGCTTGCAAATTGCCAGCCCCAAACCTGTACCCCCGTACTTCCTCGTAGTAGAAGCATCAACTTGAGTAAAAGATTGAAATAGCTTTTTCTGATCTTCTGAAGCAATCCCTATCCCAGTGTCTATGACTTTAAATATGATATATTGCGGACGCTCAATCCCGATTTTTGATAGTTGTTTTTCATCTATTTTAGCGCGGATTTTACTTGTTAAAAACTCTTTTGTCCTGCCAATAGATACCTCAATTACCACTTCCCCTCCCTCTGTAAATTTAATTGCATTGTTTACCAAGTTGGTAATAATTTGGCGTAACCGCACGGCATCGCCTCTAATTTGTAGCGGCACGTCACTGTCAATCAGCGTGACCAATTCTATGCCTTTTTGTTGTGCAGGAGTTGCCAACAACTCCAACACTTCATCCAGACAAATACTGAGATTAAATCCTAGAGTTTCCAAGCGCATTTCTCCAGCTTCCAATTTGGAAAGGTCAAGAATATCATTAATGATCGACAGCAAGTTTTGACCACTAACTTTCAGCGTCTGCATAAAGTCAAATTGTTCGGGACTAAGATTAGTTTGCAGCAGCAAATCAGTCATTCCCATCACCCCATTCATCGGAGTCCGAATTTCGTGACTCATATTGGCTAAAAATAGCGACTTCATCCGAGATGCTTCCACAGCCGCTTCCCGTGCTTGTTGTGCTTTTTCAAACAAAGTAGATTGCTGAATCGCGATCGCCAACTGTACGCTCAACCTGCCCAGCAAATCCATCTCAGAATCAGTCCAAGGGCGCGGAGCACTGCACTGGTGAGCCACCAGCAATCCCCACAATCGATTTTGACTCGTTTCCAAACTCCTCTCCTGCAATCCTGTTAGCGGATTTTCTGACAAACATTCTGTTGTTAATTCCTGACTTTCATCAGCTATAAAAATTGGAACCACTAAATTAGCCCTTACCTGCAAACTAGCAAGAAAAGCCCGATGACTATCACTCAAATCAGCACTATAAACATCTTCAATAGCTTGAATTTTGCCAGCCCGGTACAGCGATTTGTAACTCTCCCCAAAACAATTTTCTTTAAGTTCCCTACCCAGCATCGGCATCCAAGAAGATCCTACAGATTCTACCATAACAAACGCTGTGTCATTTGATTCAAAACGGTAAATTACAGTGCGGTCAGTTGCCAGTAATTGCCGCACTTCTTGTACAGCAGTGTTCAAAGTTTGAGTGAGGTTTAGAGACTGGCGGACGCGCTGAGCTATAGCCGAAACCAGCCGTTCCTGTTCTGTTTGTTCCCGGAGCATTTTTTCAGCTTGCTTACGTTCAGTGACATCGCGAATTACCGTAGCAAAGCACAGTGGTTCGCTGTTTTTAGGGTGTTTCACCACAAAAACATTCATCAAAACATCAAAGCGTTTACCGCTGTGCAAGTGTTGCAATATACCTTCTCCTTGCCACTGTCCCTGAGTCAGAATTTTTGGCAAAATCTCTTGAATAAATTTAGGTTTAAAATCTTGACCAATATAATCCCATATCTCCGTATAAAGAGCTTGAGAAATATTTTCCAAACCCACCAGCCGCCGTCCAGCTTCATTGACAAACAATGTTTGCCCTTCCAGGGTAGCCATACCGATAAAATTGCTACTGTTTTCAATCAGCGAAACAAATTTTTGGCGCTCTTCTTCGGCTCTTTTCCGTTCAGTGATGTCCCTTTTAACACTCACATAACAAACTATATTCCCACTATCATTAACCACTGAAAAAGCTGAAAGCTCAACCTCAACTGTTCCCGCTTCCACAGCCTTAAAACAGGTGATTTCACCTCGATAACTCCCGGTTCGCTCTAAGCTTTGCACAACCGATGCAAATTCCTCTTCTCCGATGTGGACTCTCAGTGTTTCTAGTCCTAAGTCTGATTGGCTATAGCCCAGCAAAGCGGTGTGAGCTTGATTTCTTTGTAGATAATGTCCTTGAGGGTCTAGAATGGCGATCGCGTCGTTGGACTTTAAAAATATTTCTTGATAGAGTTGCAGCTTTAATTCAGCTTGTTTGCGTCCGCTAATATCCACAAACAAGCCGTAATAAAGTACATCCCCAGATTCTTGCATTGCGGGATGTGCATCCCCTTGAATCCATTTAAGTTTTCCAGAGGGAGTAATAATTCTGCCTTCCCACCGCCAAGGCTGCAAATTTTCCGCAGAAAGTATCACCGAATTGACAAAATCATCTCGATCTTGAGGATGAATTAAATCAACAATGAGATTAACATCTTGCATAGCCGCCTCTGGTTCTATTTCATACAATTCTCGGCAACCTGCACTCAAGAAAGAGAAAACCATCGAGCCATCTGGATGCAAATCAACTTGATACACTGTACCCGGTATATTAGAAGTAATTTTTTGCAGTTTTGTTTGACTTTGACGCCTAGCTTCCTCTGCTGCGGAGTATTCTGTTTGATTTTGCGACGACAAATCTAAAACAAAATCATTTTTAGCTGACCGCTCTAATTTTTGCTGTGTCGATGATAATTTTACCCATGCTTGGGAACTGATTTGAGCCACAGTATGAAGTAAGCACAGGTGATTAAAATCAAAAACATTTGTCTCCTCTGCACCGATCAAAAGCACTCCCAATAATTCTTCGCTTTCATCGGCCATCACCGGAGCCATCAACACAGATTTCAATTCAAAAATTGCAGGCTGTTCGAGATTGTGCACCCAGTCACGATTTCCTGCGAGCCATTGAGTGTGAGCCTCTTGCAAGCGGAGCCCTATTTGGGATTTTGCCTCTTCAGTTAACGGCTGTGAGTGTTTCAAGTATATGCGATCGTCCGAAATCGTCAAAAGTGCGTGAATCGTAGCTATCCCGTAGGGAATCGCCTCCCCAGGAATCAGGCGTCCCAGATATTCGAGACAAGCAGACCAAATTTCCTCAACACCCACAGCGAGTTCAACTTTCGCCGTCAGTTCATTGAAAACTTGCACTTCCAAGATACGCTGGCGGACTTTTGCTTTGAGGCTGGCGGCTAGGATTTGCATAGTGCTCATTACACTGGTTTGCTTATATTATAGTTATTTATTTTTAAACTTTTTTCAACATAAATTGTAAAATATATTTGGCTAAAATACAACTTTTTGATATTGATCCTGCATTCTACCTAAAAAAAAACAGTACCACTAGGCGGGAGCGAAGCAACAGCACAAGGCATCTGCTTCACTCCAGTTCTTGGGCTAGACGACGAAAACTATCCCATTAAAATTACAGTATCGATGACGTGAATCACGCCGTTATCAGCTTCGATATCGGCAGCGACAACAGTAGCATTTTTCACCTCAAAACCGTCAGAGCAATCAATTTTAATCGGCGAACCTTCAAGGGAAGTAACAAAACCAAGTTTTGCCAAGTCAGCTTTCATAAACTTGCCGGAGACGACGTGAAACATCAGAATCCTGCTCAATTGAGGAACGTTCTGTACTAGAGTAGTGATAGTTCCCGGTGGCAACTTAGCAAAAGCATCATCATTGGGTGCAAAGACAGTGAAAGGGCCCGGACTTTTGAGCGCGTCTACCAAACTAGCCACTTGCACGGCTGTTACCAAGGTTTGGAAGGAACCAGCACCTACGGCAATATCAACAATATCAGGCATTCAGTTTTACCTCATTTCGTAAAAATTCTCCACTAAGTATGGTAAACTGATTTGGTGACTTGTTCTTGGTTATTAGTTACTTGTTATTTGCACAATACTGCTGGCGTGTTCGATACTTTGCCTACAAGACTGCGGTTGCTTGTGACACCAAAAGCTTTGTTTCTAAATCTGCCATTGGAGGATTTAGACTTTCTCCCTTGTGAATACTAAAACTGCCGTACAAAATTGAAACTTCAAAGATGTCCGTAGTCAGCACAGCAGGCTTGCGGTGAGACGATTCGCCCAAAGAAATCCCTAAGAATTCAGCCTCAAGTTCACCGACTTCCTCTTCATCGTGTACAGTCCACCTGATATCGCGACAGTCTTTAAATGCCAGCACATAAGGGGATCTTTCTTCAGGATTGTAGACGCATTCAATTAATACTTCGTTTCCCCACAAAGATACTTTGATATTTGTGACTAAAGATGTCAAACCACCCAAACCAAGCAAATTATAGTCGTCTTTCCAATCACTCATTTAACTTTTCTCCGGTATTGTGAGTATCAGGAATTAAATTGCCAAATTCATCTCGCGTCCGCAATAAACGACCATATCGATCGAGACGCAAACCTTTATTCGTGTTGTGTCCAAATTCGTGTTGTGTCCAAATTCGTGTTGTGTCCAAATTCGTGTTGTGTCCAATTTTAGATATTAGACTAGATCCAGAAAATCCCATCTAAAATCTAAAATTGAAAGTCACTTAACTCCATCGTGAGTGCTGAAAAGAAGCGTAAGTATCAAACAAAGCACCCACCAAACCAAAAGTCATGCCAATTACCAAAAATCCCTGGAGGGGACAACCACTGCCGAAAGTAGCTAAGAACTGCAAAATCAGATCTTCCCCAGAATGACCTAGCTCTTGGAGAGGAGGCACCAGACCGATCAACGAAAAGCTCGTCAATCCCACGATGATCAACAACAGGGGGGCGACAAAGCTCAACAGGCTAGTCAGTAGTAGAGAGCGAAGAAAATTGGGGAAAATACTCATAATCGGTAAATTCAGCTAAACTGCCGAAAGGTGTACAAGTCAAAAAAGCTTGTCCTTTTTCTACAATAGGTAGCGATCGCCCTCAGCGGCCAATTCCGTCAAAAAACTTAAACGTTATCAAAGAAACTTGTTTAAGATTTGTAGATAGATTTCATTTTTGCAGTATCACAGTCGCAATTCTCTTGAACCCTACTACATCTTCGAGCCTCAGTTTATGGAGTCGGCGGTTGCTAGCAGCAATTTTATTGGGCGGCCAAGTAATGCTGCACTTGCTTACCCGCAAAATTAACCGCCGCAACACCCTCGACCAAATGGCAGCAGTTGGCCCAGAATCCCTGCTGATTGCTTTGCTGACTGCCGGTTTCGTCGGCATGGTTTTCACTGTCCAGGTAGCCAGAGAGTTTATTAATCTCGGTGCCGGCAATGTCGTCGGTGGCGTGTTGGCCCTGTCTTTGACTCGCGAACTCGGCCCCGTTTTAACCGCCGTCATAGTCACCGGACGAGTCGGTTCAGCTTTTGCGGCGGAAATCGGGACAATGCAAGTCACAGAGCAGATAGATGCCCTGCTGATGCTCAAAACAGACCCGATCGACTATCTCGTCATTCCCCGCGTCATCGCTTGCTGCTTGATGCTACCAATTTTGACCATCTTGTCCCTCGTCACGGGCATCGCTGGGGGACTGCTGATTGCTACGACTATGTACGGTGTCTCTCAAACCGTGTTTCTAGAATCAGTCCGCAGTTTTCTGACTCTCTGGGATATTTGCAGCGCCACAATTAAAGCTTTTGTGTTCGGTGGTTTGATTGCTGTGATTGGCACTAGCTGGGGTTTGACCACCACTGGCGGGGCAAAAGGTGTCGGCCAATCGACTACAACTGCGGTGGTGACGGCTTTGCTGGCTATTTTTATCTTGAACTTTGTGATGACTTGGGTGATGTTTCAGGGGACGGGTAGTAGCGTACTCAAAGGCCTTTGAGCTAGGAAACAGTAAAATATAAATTATTGCCAAAATTCGTTTTTAAGCCCGTGACTACAACTACCTCTTCGAGCACACCGACAAATACGATCGAACTTGAACCGAGTTATACGATTCCCATCGTCCTCGTGCTGGCCGCCATACCGCTGCTGTTCGTGCAGAAGTGGGCGAGTTTGCCGCTTTCGGTGTTCGGCTTGTTTTTGATGTATCAAGCCGCCACCATCCGGCTGCAATTCACCCTAACCGATTTGGACATTTATCGATCGCAAAACTTAATCCGCCAGTTTCCTTACCGAGAATGGCAAAATTGGCGGATATTTTGGCCTGCAGTGCCAATTTTGTTTTACTTCAAAGAAATTAACAGTATTCACTTTCTACCGGTTCTGTTCGATCGTAAAATGCTACAGACTTGCTTAGAACAGCGTTGTCCCCGTCAAGACTGAAAAAGTTGTTAATTTTAAATTTTTAACTTTTCCGTGCCCCATGCCGAAAAAATATTCCCATGAATTCAGACGAATCTCCAAATCAAGAACCGCAAGCACAACCAGTCGCGCCAACCGTTGACGGCGAGTCGAATTGGCCTGTGAATCAGAATTTCAACCAACTCCCATCTGAGAAAGAGGATTTTCCAAGGGTCGAGGAACCAGAATCCATCGCCCAAATCTCCCCAGAAACAGACATCCAGTTAAACGAGTCAGATTCCGAAATCGCCCAATTCGTTGACGAAGCAGGTGCTCTGGCCCAAATCCTGCCCAATATCGAGTTCCACCTCAGCCAGGAGGAGTCTGCGATCGCTCAAGTCGCTCGCCCGAAAGACTCTACGCCAACGCCAGTGGCAGAAATGGTAACAGATATCCAAGAAAATGTTACCGAACATTTGGCAGAGCGAGTCCAAGCATTGCAGCAGCAAGCACAAGATTTGACCGATAAAATTGCCACCCTAGAAGCCGAAAAAGTCAAGGCATTAGAAGCATTGGGTGAGGCTCAAGCATCGATCGGGCGTTTAGTGCAAGATGGCTTAATTCAATTAGAGCAGCGTAAACAAACGTTACAAATAGAAGTAGAAAAACTCGAACGTCGGCGCGATCGCATTCAAAAGGAAATGCGAACCACTTTTGCGGGCGTTTCCCAAGATTTGGCAATTCGAGTCCAGGGTTTCAAAGACTATCTAGTAGGCAGTTTGCAGGATTTGGCCGCTACCGCCGAACTCCTAGATTTGACACCACCAGTGCCAGAAAAAGCACAACAATTTGCTGTTGACGAGTCTCCATCCTCAGCACCGATAAATCCCCGATTTTCCGAACAGGGATTTCAAGAACAAGCCAAACAAATTCGTCGTACACTCGACCAATATCGTACACTCCCGGACTATTACGGCCCGGCTTGGCAACTCCGTCGCACCTTTGAACCCATCCACGCCGAACGAGTTTCTAACTGGTTTTTCACCCAAGGAGGAAGGGGTGCTTTGCGGACTATGGGTTCTCGCTTGCAAAATATCCTAATTACTTCGACAATTGTTTCTGTGCTCACCAGTGTCTATGGTAGTCGGGTGCGGACTTTGGTACTCGCCAACAGTCCAGAACGTTTGGGAGAATGGCGTCGGGGTTTGCAGGATTGTTTGGGCATTACTCGCAGCGATTTTGGCCCGGAAAGGGGGATTATTATGTTTGAGTCTGCGGAGGCTTTGGCTCAAAAAGCCGATCGACTGGTGAAAGATGGCAAATTGCCGTTAATTGTGATTGACGAAACTGAGGATTTAATTAGTTTGTCAATGCTGCAATTTCCGCTGTGGCTGGCCTTTGCTCCCGATCCGCAAAGTTTGATAGCTGCTAAGGATTTTTGAATTGATAATTGGTAGTTGGTAATGGGTAATATCAATTCCGGTTGCACTCCTTATGATAGGTCGGAGACGGCAGTGCCGTGTCCCTACCCAAAATAATATTGTAGGGACACGGCACTGCCGTCTCCTAATTTCTGGTAATATTAATTCTGATGCTACCGGATTTGATATAAATGCTAATTGCTAATTATTCAAAAGTAAAGGTTGCAAATTTTAAAAGTACAACAAACAAATCAAAACATGACTAGCTGGATAATTTTAAATGGGGCTTTGCTAATTGCAGCTTACTTCCTGGGTTCGATTCCGACTGGATACACAGTGGGGAAATGGCTGCTGGGGATAGACATTCGAGACGTGGGTTCCGGTTCAACTGGTGCGACTAATGTACTCAGAACTTTGGGTAAGTGGCCGGCTGCGGGTGTGTTGCTGATTGATGTTTTGAAGGGGGTAAGTGCGATCGCCCTAATTCGTTACATTTACTCTCTCAATTTTACCCAACAGCTAGCAACCACCGCAGGTTTAGAAAATACTGCAACTGTCATACCTTGGATTGCAACTTTAGCAGGTTTATTTGCGGTTTTGGGCCACAGCAAATCGATTTGGCTGGGGTTTACAGGTGGCAAATCTGTGGCGACAAGTTTGGGAGTTTTACTTGGTTTGTACTGGCCTGTTGGTTTGGGAACTTTGGGAATTTTCGGGATAGTATTTGCCGTGTCGCGAATTGTCTCTTTGAGTTCAATTATGGGTGCAGTTAGCGTTGCTGGATTGATGTTTGCTTTAAATCAGCCGCTAGCTTATGTATTGTTTGGAATTGCGGGCGGCGTATTTGTAATTGTGCGGCACCGCAGCAATATTCAGCGGTTGTTGAACGGTACGGAACCGAGACTGGGAGAAAAATTGGAAACAGCAGCTAGCGATTAAGATAGATTCCGGTTTCACCACCACCTTGATAAATTTGGCGGTTTCAATCGAGAATGTACATTTAATCTTCGGATTGCTCGGTAGAGTTTAAGCGCAGAGAGTCACGGTAATGCCAAGCCAACTGCATCGCCTCATCATAAGCAGGATTATCAGCAAATGTTCCAGCAATTCGTTCCCACCAAGGTTGAGAAAACGAGTTACTTTCTACTTTGTTTTTGAGGCGGGCAACTTCTGCTAAGAGAGCAACCCTTTCTTCTAGCTTTTCAGGCATTGACGATATCCCTCACTGAAACTCAACTCTTACTTCTCGATCGTAGCTCACTGCTTGAGATTTTGCACTAAATGCGACTGGTTTATTGGTAACTACCTGGGTATCGCACTTAATAAAATTCCTAAAATCTTTCCGACATCCCTCAGATAATACTCGATCGCATCAATATCAACAATCTTGCCCTCTAACTTCAAAAATCTCCACACAGTACCGGATGTCACAGCTCCATAAATAATTGGAATCTGATTTCCCTCCTCCTCATTAAATAACTGAGCCGCTAACATCTCCGCTGCACACTGCCCGAAACCAGCCTTAATATCTTCTTTTTTAGCTTCCACAAGGGTAATCACAGGAGCGCTGATAAATAGGCGTTCCGCTGACAAACTCATTAAAAAATCACAGGTTCCATTTAATCCTTTTTCAGGAGCGACATTAAACTCGGAACCTGAAAATAAACCAATTTGATAATTTAATTGTCGTCTAACTTCGAGTAAAATTGGTGCGATAATCATTTCAGAACGAGCTTTTTCGGTGTTGATATCTACTGCTAATGCTGCGTTTTCTTTCAAGGCTACTTTCAGGATTTCACTAGATTCTACTTCTGATATATCGGCAAATAAATCTTGATTTTCCTGGATAGTTAAGCCAAATTGCTTAACAAGTTCCTTCAGTTTGAATTCGCTATAAGCCATTGTAAATTATTTGTTATTAAGCATTGGTGACAACTGAAGACTGAAACTCATAATAAATGTCGCTTTTAGTCTAGTCTAGATCCCCCTAAATCCCCCTTAATAAGGGGGACTTTGACGACACTCTTGTCCCCCCCTTACTAAGGGGGGTTAGGGGGGATCTAGACTTCGATTGAGGTTATTTTCCCAATTCTTGAGAACGCAAACAAGCTGCTTTCACTGCTTCGATTAGTGCCGATCGAAAGCCGCTACTCTCTAGTTTAGCAATTCCGGCGATCGTTGTGCCGCCGGGACTTGTCACTCGATCTTTCAATTCTGCTGGGTGCATTCCCGTTTCTTGTAATAGTTTCGCTGTACCAAATACTGTTTGTAAGGCTAATTGAGAGGCGATCGCCCGTGGCAGACCAGCACAAACACCGCCATCTGTCAAGGCTTCGATCAAAATCGCAACATAACCGGGGCCAGAACCCGAAAGCCCAGTCACCGCATCTAGCATATTCTCTGGCACTTCCACCACTTCTCCCACCGCCTGAAAGATGCGCGTTACCAATTCTAAATCAGCCGGTTGCACAAGTTTTCCAGGAGCGATCGCGCTCATTCCCGCCCCCACCGTCGCCGGAGTATTTGGCATCACCCGCAGCACTCCCCGCCCCGGAAACGCCGCTTCGAGCTTGCTCAGTGGCACTCCCGCCAAAATTGACACTACTAAGGCTTCTGACTTAGTATTTGCAGTTTCTCCATTATTTCCTTGTGTGCGATCGTCCGCCACAGCCAATTCCAGAGCAACCGTCTCAAAAACTTGCGGTTTAATCGCCAAAAACAGCACTTCTGTAGCAGCAGCAACCTCTAGATTGCTGGCTGTGGTTCCAATCCCGTATTTCTCCATCAAAAACTCGCGGCGCTTTACCCCTGGCTCACTCACCAATATTTCTGAAGGCAAATAAACCTTTTGGGCAATTAAGCGAGATAAGAGAGCTTCTCCCATTACACCACCACCGATCGTACCAAATTTTATATTAGTCATTTGTTATTAGTTATTGGTTATTAGTTATTGGTTATTAGTTATTAGTTATTGGTTATTAGTTATTGGTTATTAGTTAGTTGTTATAGGTGATTGGTGATTGGTTATTAGTTATTGGTGATTGGTTATTAGTTATGAGTTATTAGTTATCTGACAACAGTCAACAGTCAACAGTCAACAGTCAACAGTCAACAGTCAACAGACAACTGTCAACTGTCAACTGTCAACTGTCAATTGACTACTGAGCCGCTTGAGCTTGATCGGCGGGCCAGACTGTCGGGGCCGGAGCAGCAGTGCGGGGTCGTCCTTGAGCCGA
>Ga0335395_10000580_pt1 | contig 22903 bp, 17 predicted proteins | sample MAT02_FD_205744 | JGI IMG/M metagenome (GOLD analysis project Ga0335395, IMG submission 205744) | Freshwater microbial communities from Lake Fryxell liftoff mats and glacier meltwater in Antarctica - MAT-02 (spades assembly) (version 2) ...
AGGTTTTTCACTTACGATTTAGATTTAGGTGAATCCGCACCTACAAATATTGCGGTTAATTTGTCCACCCGATAACTACTGTTTATACCAAGCTTTGCGCCACTCTTTCATTTGCTGAATTTCTTGCTTTTGCGAAGTCACAATCTCTTCAGATAGTTTCTTCATTTCCGGGCGTTTCGACTTCTTCAAGGCATCTTCAGCCATCACTAAAGCTCCTTCGTGGTGGGGAATCATCGCATTAATAAAACGCAAATCAAACTGATCATCAGCAGCACCTAAATCCATCGTCATCATCATATTTTGCATTTGTTCGGGAGTCATTGCCATCATGTGACCCATTTGAGCATGATAAGCCATTGGTGTATTGTCGGCTTTCGCATACCAACTTTTTCGCCACTCTTTCATTTGATTAATTTCGCGTTTCTGAGCAGCAATTATGTTAGTGGCAAGTTTTTTCATTTCCGGGCGTTTGGATTGTTTAAGCACATCTTGAGCCATGTTTACAGCACCTTGATGATGAACTGTCATGCCATCAATAAATCGCAAATCGTAGTCGGCATCAGCAGGGCCTAAGTCCATTGACATACTATGATTCATGCCACCCATGCCATGATTCATGCCACCCATGCCGCCTTGTGCCGCGTCTTGCTTGTTGTTTGCTTCGGTTGCTGCGGTAATATTTGGTGCTTGAGTTTGGCTTGTAGGAGCTTTTGAACAAGCTGCAAGCACTCCGCTGGTTAAAACGGCTGTGGCGGTCAATGTCAGCGCTGCAAAGCCTGTTTTTAATGAAATTGGTTTCATAGATTTTAGATCCTTAAAACTGTCATTTATATTCAGCTTTTCACATATAAATGAAATTAGGATGAAATTTTTGACTCGGACTTGTAAAGAAATATTGCTGTGCCGTCGTTTAAGTTAAGGATGAGTTGCAGTAAAACTTAAGAATTAGTTCGGAATTCCCCCTTGACTCTCCTGCTAACTGGAGACTTTATAATGGAGTTAATTCATTGATTGAGCAGAGTAGTTTCTGCTGAGGTTGAAATTATGACTCTACAGCTAAAAGTTCCCAAGATGGCTTGTTCCGCTTGTGCGAATACCATAACCAAAGCAGTCCAAGCCATTGACTCAGCCGCCACTGTTGAGGCGGATGTCAAGACAAAATTGGTCACGATTCAAACAGCTAAGCCGGAAAGTGAAGTTAGGAAAGCGATCGCATCTGCTGGCTATCCTGTCGATTAATTTTTAGGTCAACGCCAGCGGTTTATAACTTTAGGAATACAGCAATTTCATCTAAATTTCATCTTATGGTGAAATGCTGAACACTATAACCGCAGCGTCCAGCAATCGCACCACTCATTTCGAGCGCAATTCTCCTCAGTAATTTAGCAACTAGGTCATCCCAATTACTAAATACCTTGGCAACTTGCGCTCTTATTTAGTTTAGGAGTACCCATATGGACAATCTTACACTTAAATTGCGGGGCATGAGTTGTGCTTCTTGTGCTTCCTCTATCGAACAAGCAATCCAATCTGTTCCCGGCGTAATTGAGTGCAGTGTCAATTTTGGGATGGAACAAGCAACCATTCAATACGACTCCAAGCAAACCAACTTAGCAACAATTCAATCGGCTGTTGATGCTGCGGGATACGAAGCTTTGCCGCTGCAAGAAATGGCGGCGGCAGAGGATGATGCAGAAAAAGCCGATCGCAAATCTGAATCTCAAAACTTGCAGCGGAAACTCTGGACAGCAGGTATCATCAGCATCCTGCTATTTGTGGGTGGTATTCCAGCTATGACTGGCTTGCACCTGCCATTTATTCCGGCATGGCTGCACAATTATTGGCTGCAATTAGTGCTGACAGCACCAGTACAATTCTGGTGCGGCAAATCGTTTTATGTGGGAGCTTGGAAAGCCCTAAAACGGCGCGTGGCAACAATGGATACCCTGATTGCTTTGGGTACGAGTGCTGCTTACTTTTATTCTGTATTTGTGACATTTTTTCCTGGTTTCTTTACCGCCCAAGGTTTGAATTCTGGCGTTTACTACGAAGTTGCCGCTAGCGTTGTAGCCTTAATTTTGTTGGGAAAAACCCTAGAAAATCGGGCGAAGGGAGAGACTTCCGAAGCCATTCGCAAACTCATGGGTTTGCAAGTAAAAACAGCTCGGATAATTCGCAACGGGGAAGAGTTGGAATTGCCGATCGCCAAAGTGGAAATTGGCGACATCGTGCAGGTGCGGCCGGGAGAGCAAATCCCCGTAGATGGAGAGGTAATTGAGGGTGCTTCGACGGTAGACGAAGCAATGGTTACGGGAGAAAGTTTGCCCGTTAAAAAGCAGCTTGGCGACGAAGTTATCGGAGCCACAATTAACAAAACTGGCAGCTTTAAGTTTCGCGCTACCAGAGTTGGCAAAGATACATTTTTAGCTCAAATTGTCAAGATGGTGCAGGACGCACAGGGGTCAAAAGCACCAATTCAAAAGTTGGCAGACGGAGTGACTGGTTGGTTTGTTCCCGCAGTAATTGCCATCGCTTTAGCTACTTTTATGATCTGGTTTAACGCGACGGGAAACATCACTCTAGCCACGGTGACAATGGTGGAAGTGCTGATTATTGCCTGTCCCTGCGCTTTGGGTTTGGCGACTCCCACTGCTGTGATGGTTGGAACTGGTAAAGGTGCAGAAAATGGGATTTTAATTAAAGGAGCCGAGAGTTTAGAATTGGCTCATAAAATTCAAATTATTGTGTTAGATAAAACGGGAACTCTGACTGAAGGCAAGCCGACTGTCACGGATTTTGTAACAATTAAAGGAACGGCGAACAGCAATGAGTTAAAGTTGCTGCAATTGGCAGCGTCTGTTGAGCGAAATTCGGAGCATCCTGTGGGGGAAGCTGTTGTTAGATACGCTCAATCTCAAGAGGTTAATTTGACTGAGGTTAAGGAGTTTGAGGCGATCGCGGGAAGTGGCGTGCGGGGGGTTGTGGAGGGAAAGTCGATCGCCCTGGGAACGCTCAGGTGGATGCAGGAACTAGGCTGTGATACTGAATATCTGGAACTGCGCGCCAGAGCTTTGGAATCTGCCAGCAAAACGGTTTTTTGGATAGCTGTAGAGGGGAAAATTGAGGCAATAATGGGTATTGCGGATGCCCTCAAACCATCGTCAGCACAGGCGGTGAAAGCACTGCAAAAACTCGGTTTGGAGGTGGCGATGCTGACTGGGGACAACCGCGCGACTGCGGAGTCGATCGCCAAATCCGTTGGTATTACTCGCGTTTTTGCCGAAGTTAGACCAGAACAAAAAGCAGCTCAAATCCAAGCGCTGCAAAGGGAAGGGAAAATTGTCGCGATGGTGGGAGACGGGATTAACGATGCTCCAGCTTTGGCCTTAGCGGACGTGGGAATTGCGATCGGCACCGGCACAGATGTGGCGATCGCAGCTAGCGACATAACCCTAATTTCTGGAGATTTGCAAGGCATAGTTACAGCAATTCAACTTTCGCGCGCCACCATGCGGAACATCCGCGAAAATTTGTTTTTTGCCTTTATTTACAACATCGCTGGAATTCCGATCGCCGCTGGCATTTTGTACCCGATTTTTGGCTGGCTGCTAAGTCCAATTATCGCCGGCGGAGCAATGGCTTTTAGTTCAGTTTCCGTACTTACTAATGCTTTGCGATTGCGTAATTTTAAACCCAAATCTTTTGCCTAAATTAGGAGGAATTAGATCAATGTTATATCATCGTCAAATTTGGGTGACTCTCGCGAGTTTAGGAATTGCGATCGGAATGGCATCGGGAGTTCAAGCTTCCGAAATGTCGCTCAAGCATCCTACTTCAAAAACTCAATTCCGCAGCATTGAACAGCCACTAGGTTTAAAAGTCGGGGTCACAATAGGTGGTTTGACATTAATTGGTTTGGAGTTATGGTGGTTTTTGTTCAATAAAGCTAAAGGACAACAAGCTAAATATATTCAGGGGATACAAGAGTTGGCTATTACTGTAGACGGCGGTTATGAGCCTGCTACCGTAGTTGTGAAAGTTGGTCAATTAGTCAGGCTCAATTTCTTGAGGCGTGACCCCAATAGTTGTTTGGAAAAAGTGTTGTTACCAGATTTTCACATTATGCGAGAATTACCTCTAAATCAGGTAACGGCTGTTGAGTTCACCCCTGAAAAACCTGGACGATACCCATTTACTTGCGGTATGAATATGTTTCGGGGTGTGGTGGAAGTACAGGGGTAATATCAATTCCGGTGTTATCGGAATGATATAGAGGACACGGCAGATATAGAGGACACGGCAGATATAGAGGACACGGCAGATATAGAGGACACGGCAGATATAGAGGACACGGCAATGCCGTGTCCCTACAATTAATCACGGTAGGGACACGGCACTGCCGTCTCCTGGCGGCTGTGAGTAATATTAATTTCGATGCTACCGGATTTGATATATAGCAGGAGTCTGCGGCAATTGTGACGGTGGCGGCGCGAGTTTTTTCAGCAAGAAATCGCTAGAATTGATCGAAGCTTAAAAATTTCGGAGTGAGATAAATGCAACTACTACACACAATGCTGCGAGTCGGAAACCTCGAAGAGTCTGTCAAATTTTATACCGAAGTGCTAGGGATGAAACTGCTGCGACAAAAAGAATATCCAGATGGTAAATTCACCCTGGCTTTCGTTGGTTACGGCGATGACTCCGACCATACTGTTTTGGAATTAACTTACAATTGGGGTGTCGAGAAGTACAATTTAGGGGATGCTTATGGCCATATTGCGATCGGCATTGATGACATTTACGCTACTTGCAATGAAATTAAAGCCCGTGGTGGTAAAGTTAGTCGTGAACCCGGCCCGATGAAACACGGTTCAACTGTCATTGCTTTTGTCGAAGATCCAGATGGATATAAAGTTGAATTAGTTCAACTGGAAAATCCACTCGACTAATCTAAGAAACCGGGTTTCTGCGATATTTTTGGCATCCTCACGAGATTTTGCCAAGAAACCCGGTTTCTGAACCCGCGCGCGCATAAAAAGAAACCCGGTTTCTGAGGCTCCACACGATCGCTGTTATCATAAAATAACTTCAGAGTAGAAGGGAACGACAATGCAAACCCAAGCAAAACCAGCAATCGCCAAGCAACCACCAACCGAAAAACGCCACTATACCCCGGAGGAATATCTCGCATTAGAAGAAAGTGCGATCGACAAAAGTGAATACCATGATGGGGAGATTATACCAATGACAGGCGGAACAACCAACCACAACAGCATCATCATTAATTTGATTGCTAACTTGAAATTTGGCTTGCGTGGCAAAGATTACAGATTATTTACTAGCGATGTGCGGCTGTGGATACCCCTAACTCGCCGCTACGTCTATCCCGATATCATGGTGATTCAAGGAGAACCAGTCTATCAAGGAAGTAACAAAACACTTGTCACAAATCCTCTGGTAATCGTCGAGGTTTTATCGAATTCAACCAAAGACTATGATCGCGGTGGCAAATTTCTCGCCTATCGCTCAATTCCTGAATTTCAGGAATACATTTTAGTAGATCAATATAGCTATCACATTGAGCAATTCGCCAAAAACTCTAACGGGAAATGGGTATTAACAGAATATGATTCAGAGGAATCTGTATTAACCCTAGAATCTGTAGAATTTCAAATGCCACTGAGAGAGATTTACGAACGAATTAACTTTGAAGTTAAAGACGAAGAAGTAAGCCAGCAAACAAGTGACATTGAAGAATAACATCCAGCTAGTCGATAATCCAAGAAACCGGGTTTCTGCGATAATTTACGCCTCATCACCGAGGTTGAATGAAGAAACCCGGTTTCTGACTAGCACACATCGCCCCCAAATCTAAGAAACCGGGTTTCTGCGATAATTTTGGCATCTTCACCGAGGTTGAATGAAGAAACCCGGTTTCTGACTAGCACACATCGCCCCCAAATCCAAGAAACCGGGTTTCTGCGATAATTTTGGCATCCTCACGAAGATTTAGTGAAGAAACCCGGTTTCTGACTCCCAATTTATGGCTTTTTCTTAGGAACCTTTAAGACTTTATCCGTCGCCATTTTATCAACAATTAAGTCGCTGATAATTTGAGCGCCGTGGGAGGTGAAGTGCAAACCATCATTAACTTTTACATAGCCTCGCTTCCCCGATTTGTCAGCAACTACAGGAGTAAATTGACCGCGTTCAGCAAAAGTATCCCAAGTTGAAATGAATTGAATTCTGCCTGAAACTTTACTCGCTTTTTTATAGATATCGTTCATAACTGGAAATTGATTGAGATAAGAAGACTTATTAGATATTGATTGACCAACCCAGTACACTTTTTGCACCGAGGAATACTTCAATAATTCCGCATACTTGTCAACTCTTTCTTGATAAGCTTTTTGCCATTCCTTCGTCATAATTACTCGGTATTTACCTTGGTAATCATTAATATCTTGGGTATCATTTCCTCCAAATAATACTATGATTACATCTGGCTGATAATCATTAATTAGTTCGCGGGTTCGGGCATACCAATCATAATAATCTATCCGATTTAATCCACTAGATACTTTGTAGTCAATTTTTGTATCAGTGATATTGTACTTTTCCTTTAGTGTGTACTGGAGTTGAGTTCCTAAGTCTAGCATTACGGAATCTCCAATAAATAAAAACTTGCGATAAAGCCTAGTTAGTTTAGGTTTTGGTGGACTTAGTTTTTTCGCTATTTTCGCAGTTGCTTTATTTGCTTGAATGGCTGGTTTTTGTTCGGTTTTGACCGCACTGCTTGCTGATTTTGGTGAAGCCTTATCAAAATCAATATCTTTGATTTTGCTCCAAAAATCTTGTTCTGACTTCCTGAAACTATCTGTCTCCATCTGCCTTGCTGCTTGTTTAATTTCAGGACTGGCAAAAGGACTTGAGGAAAAACTTTTCAGAAATAAGGATAAGTTGGTAAATATTAAAGTTAGAATTACAGAAGTAGCGATTAGCAGAATTTCCTGGTCTCTCATATTTTCTAGAAATTAAAGTAGATAAAAGGCGGGACGGTACTCGGCCCTAGCATCAAAATAGCATACACGAATAGGGAAACTAAGACAACCCGAAAAAATATGTTTTTTAAGGAAAACATGATTTGTAATATTTTGGCAATCCGATCGCCCCAGAAGTTGATCGCGCCGATGACTGCAATTACTAAGTACAATTGCCAAAAGTTAAATTGAAACGTTTTGACGGAAGAATGGACAATTCCTTGGCAGAAATGCACGGCTGTTTCCCAGTTGGGAGTGCCGAAAAATACCCAGCTACCAGTGACAAAACTAAAGGTTAACAGCCAACTCATAAATCTGGCAATTCTTGAATTATAAAAGTCTAATTTGAGGTGGATAGCTTGAGGGATATCTCTGCATAAATGGGTGACAACTAATCCTAAACCGTGAATTGCTCCCCAGACAATAAAGTTTAAACCAGCACCGTGCCAAAATCCGCCGATCGCCATTGTGCAGAATAAATTCACGTATTTTCTCAATTTGCCGTGCTTATTGCCACCTAACGGGATGTAAACGTAATCTCTCAGCCACTCGGAAAGACTGATATGCCACCTTTTCCAAAACTCTTGGAGGCTTAAGGATTGGTAAGGCATATTAAAATTGACAATGGGTTTGAAGCCTAGCAGACAGGAGATACCATTGGCTAAATCTGAGTAGCCGCTGAAATCCACGTAAATCAAACAGGAATAGGAAATTGTGGCGAGGATTAAATCGATGCTACTATATTGTTGGGGGACTTTGAATGGCAGTTGAGTGAAGTTAAATAAGAAGCTGGATAAAGTATACTTTTTGAAGAGTCCAGACAAAATCAAAACTATAACTTCTTCGATTTTATAGTCGTATTTTTTGGGTGAATTTAGCTGGGAGTAAAATTCTGGAGCTCGCGATATCGGCCCGGAGGCGATTTGGGGGAAGTAGGTGATGTAGGTGGCGTAGTCTATAAATTTTGGACAGGAGAGTTTTTTCTGGTAGCAGTCGATTAAATGGGAAATCATTCTAAATGTATAGAATGACACGCCGACGGGGACGAGGATTTGCAATACTTGAAAACTGGCGGAAATTTTGAGCTGGTTGAGTACGTCAAATAGAGAAGTTACGAAAAAGTTGCAATATTTGAAGATGCCGAGGTTGGCTATGTTGAAAATTATGCCGGATATTAAAGCAAGTTTTTTATATTTTCCGTTGCCAACAGCCCGGAGAATGATATAATTGTATGCAGTACCTAAAACTAGGAGCAGGAGAAAGTCAAAACTCCAAAAGGAATAAAATAATAAGCTGGAAAGTAGGAGAACAATTTTATATAAGTTGACTTGGTGCTTTAAAGATAGGATGGCACTACATAGAATCAGAAAAAAAACCAAAAATTGGTAAGTGGGAAATAGCATAAATCTCAGCAGATAAAAATTTGGGTGATGGCAATATCTTCAAAAAGCAGAAGAAGCTATTTATAATAATGAAAATCCGTGTGATTACGAGGAACCAAAGTGCAGCCAACAGACCCTAGCAAATTTACCGATGAAGCCTGGGAATCCATTGTCAAATCCCAGGATGTAGCCCGCCGCTTTGCGAATCAGCAGCTAGAGGTTGAACATTTAGCGATCGCGATTCTAGAACAGCTTGGCTTAGCAAACACCATTCTCAGCTTGGCTGGCATAGATGTCGTCCGCTTCGCCCAACAGTTAGAAGCCTTTGCTAAACGACAGCCCAGAGTGGCCAACGCTGACCAACTATACCTCGGTCGCGGCTTAGATGTGATGTTAGATGTTGCCGAAACCACCAGAGTGAGTTGGCAAGATAATTTTATCGCGGTTGAACATTTATTAATTGGCTTAGTAGAAGATGAACGAGTTGGTAGACGTTTATTGACGAGGGGCGATGGGCCACCGGGCCGCCCTGGTTACGATCGCAAACCCGCAGCCGGTACAATCGATCGCCCAAAACTCGAAGAAGCCATCAAATCTGCCCGCGCTACTCCTAAAGTCACAGAAAAAAGTTCCGAAACCAGCAAACCCAGCCGCAGCAACGCTAAAGCCCCAGATCAAGACGGGGAAGCTAGCAGCGACGCACTCTCCAAATACGGCCGCGATTTGACAGAAGCTGCAAAAGCCGGCAAACTTGACCCCGTAATCGGCCGCGACGAGGAAATTCGGCGAGTAGTGCAAGTTCTTTCCCGCCGCCAAAAAAACAATCCGGTGTTAATTGGCGATCCCGGAGTTGGCAAAACTGCGATCGCCGAAGGTTTGGCCCAGCGCATTGTCAACGGCGACGTGCCCGAATCTTTGAAAAATCGCCAACTATTTAGCCTCGACATGGGTAGTTTAATTGCAGGGGCAAAATTCCGGGGCGAATTTGAAGAACGATTGCGATCTGTACTGCGAGAAGTCATCGATTCCGACGGACAAATTGTCCTATTTATTGACGAATTACACACCGTTGTCGGTACTGGCGGCGGCGGTAGTTCCGGTTCAGGAATGGATGCTGGGAATTTGTTGAAACCGATGTTAGCCAGAGGAGAATTGCGCTGCATCGGCGCTACAACTCTCGATGAATTCCGCAAGCATATCGAAAAAGATCCGGCTTTAGAACGTCGGTTTCAACAAGTATTTGTCGGCGAACCCAGCGTTGAAGATACTGTTTCGATTTTGCGCGGATTGAAAGACCGCTATGAACGCCATCACGGGGTCAAAATTACTGATTCGGCTTTGGTAGCTGCTGCAACTTTGTCTTTTCGCTATATTTCCGATCGCTTTTTGCCGGATAAGGCGATCGACCTGGTAGATGAAGCAGCCGCCCACTTGAAAATGGAGATTACTTCTAAACCCGTGGAATTAGAAGTCATCGACCGCCGGGTGATGCAGTTGGAAATGGAAAAATTGTCGATCGAAGGTGAGGGAAAAGGTACTTTATCTCCCGGCATCGGCCCTCGCATTGAACGCATCACATCTGAGATTGACATTTTGAAAGTCAAGCAGGAAAAACTGTCTTCTCAGTGGTCTGGCGAAAAGCAGTTGTTGGATGCAATCAATAAATTGAAAGCAGAAGAAGACGAATTGCGAGTCCAAATCGAACAGGCAGAAAGAGCTTACGATTTGAATAAAGCCGCCCAATTAAAGTATGGTAGATTGGAGACTGCGGTGCGCGATCGGGAAGCCAAAGAAGCCGAACTTTTGAAACAACAAGCCCAAGGTTCTTCCCTACTGCGGGAAAAAGTTACTGAGGGCGATATTGCGGAAATTGTTGCCAAATGGACTGGGATTCCGGTCAACAGGTTACTGGAATCGGAACGCCAAAAATTGCTGCAATTAGAGAAGCATTTGCACCACCGGGTGATCGGTCAACATGAGGCTGTGACAGCCGTTGCTGCGGCAATTCGGCGAGCTCGTGCGGGCATGAAAGACCCCGGAAGACCGATCGGTTCTTTCTTGTTCATGGGCCCCACAGGAGTCGGCAAAACTGAGTTAGCGCGGGCTTTAGCGGAGTTTTTATTTGATAGCGATGATGCAATTGTTCGCATTGATATGTCCGAATATATGGAGAAGCAAAACGTCTCCCGATTAGTAGGAGCTCCTCCTGGATATGTTGGTTACGATGAAGGGGGACAACTTTCGGAAGCGGTGCGGAGACGGCCTTATTCGGTGGTGCTATTTGATGAAGTGGAAAAGGCGCACCCGGATATTTTTAACATTTTGCTGCAAGTGTTGGATGATGGCAGGATTACGGATTCTCAAGGTCGATTGGTTGACTTTAGAAATACTGTAATTGTGATGACTAGCAATATTGGTAGCGATCACATTTTAGATGTGTTTGCGAAGAAGGGAAAAACTGCGAAAAAGTCTGCTACTCGGAAACACGAAGTGCCTGATTTGTCAAGTCAAAAGACAAATTATAAAGTTGATGATGATGGTACGGTTGAGATTTCGGCTTCGCGAGTTTCTGATGCTGTGAGTTCTCCAAGTGTTCAGGAACCTGAAAGTTTACCGATTGCGGAACGGGAGACTGATGAGGAGTATGAACAGATGTTGAAACGGGTGATGACTGCTTTGCGATCGCACTTTCGGCCAGAATTTCTCAATCGGGTGGATGAGATCATTTTGTTCCACACGTTGAGCAAGATCGAACTGCGGCAAATTGTTAGTATTCAAGTGAAGCGAATTGAGCGGTTATTGGCGGAACAAAAGATTACTTTGCAACTGTCGGATGCTGCGAAAAACCATATCACAGATGTCGGTTACGATCCAGTTTATGGTGCTCGTCCCTTGAAACGGGCAATTCAGCGGGAGTTGGAAAACCCGCTGGCTAATAAGATTCTGGAAAATGCGTTTGTCGAAGGTGACACAATTGCGATCGACTGTGAAAATAATGCTTTGCAATTTCGCAAAATAGAGTCTCGTCCGGCTTTAGTTGGTAATAGTTTGTAGCTGCATTTAGGAACAGGCTTTCTGGCCTGTTCCACCAAAAATAAATCTTCTTGTTTCCCAGAAAGCCTGGTAGTTTAAAATCATGAAACAACTAACTAGAATCACTCTGAATCCAGAAGTAATGGGTGGAAAACCCTGCATTCGCGGCTTGCGAGTCACTGTTGGCACGATAGTCGGACTGATGGCATCGGGACACTCACCGTCAGGCATTTTGCAGGCTTATCCTTACCTGGAAGAAGCAGATATATATGAAGCGCTTGCTTATGCAGCGTGGCGAGTTGAAGAAGTAGAAATTCCTATCAAAATAGCGTGAAAATTTTGATTGATATGAACCTGTCACCTGAATGGACTCTCGTATTTACTAAATACGGAATAGAGTCTCTTCATTGGTCTACAGTCGGCGATCCTCGTGCCACAGATCGCGTTATTATGGAATGGGCGCGAGTAAATGACTATGCCGTATTCACTCATGATTTAGATTTTGGCGCACTGCTGGCCGCAACCCAAGCTGGTGCTCCCAGTGTCATTCAAGTACGTATTCAAGACGTGCTGCCTGCTAATATAGAGAGTTTGATTGTGGAAGTGTTCCATCAATTTGAGCCACAAATTGAGTCGGGGGCGTTCATTTCTGTAGATGAAACGCGCTCTAGGGTGAGAATTTTGCCGATTACACTTCGATAATTATTTCTGGCCTGTTCCACAAACATACATCTGCTTGTGCAACAGGCAGGATGCCTGTTATTGAAAAAATAAGAACAGGATTTCTGACCTGTTCCACAAAAATTAATCTGCTTGTGGAACAGGCCAGAAAGCCTGTTATTCAAAATAGTCAAGCCTGCTAATTAATATTACTAATTACCCATCGTGCGGCTACCATAGGCATCCATGCTGTAGGCGGGAACGCGAACAGTGTAATCAATTTCTGTTGCTGTGACTGCTACAGCGAGTTTTTCAAAGGATTCTGAGTCCCAGTTGCGATCGTGAATGGGCTTTGACTGTTCGCCCAGGAAGTATGCTTGAGTACCAATCACTGATGCTGCTACCCAACCGACGATTAATAGGGCGATTACAATAGTCATAACTGCTTTTCCTTAAGTTTTGTTGCTTTATGTAAACTAATGTAACAATAACTAGCAATCAGCGTCAAGGTGGTGTGTTGTCGTGGCAACCGTCCGGCTGGTAGGGAAAACCTCACCTAATATTTAGAACCGCCGACTCGAAGTCGTGGCTACACAAGCAAAGTCCGCCTCTGCGGACTGAAGTGAAATCCAAAATATGTAGGTTGGGCCCGTGGCACGAAACCCAACTCTTTACCTAAAATAAGGTGTTGGGTTTCGTTATCACTCAACCCAACCTACTTCATGTATTTGAGAAGCGCGATCAAAAAAGTTACTATAAAAAATATTTTGAGCCGATTTGACGATAGGATCGATCGCAGCTTAGCAGAGTTTTTAGTTCAGCATTGATCCTTAAAAACTGTTCCTTATCTCCGAGAATGCATTTCTTATGACAATTATGCAAAACTCAATTTTAAATAATGACCCTTTGTGGTTCAAAGATGCAATCATTTACGAAGTGCCAATTCGCGCTTTTGCAGACAGCAATGGTGATGGGATCGGCGACTTTCGGGGGCTGACTGAAAAACTGGATTACCTACAAAACTTGGGAGTAACAGCAATTTGGGTACTGCCGTTTTTTCCCTCCCCGCTCCGAGACGACGGCTATGATACTTCGCACTATACTACAGTCAACCCGATTTATGGCACTTTAGATGATTTTAAACATCTTTTAGAACAAGCGCACCTGCGGGGAATTCGAGTCATTATTGAGTTAATTGTCAACCACACTTCAGACCAGCACGCTTGGTTTCAGAAAGCGCGCCGCTCCCCAAAAGGTAGCAAAGAAAGAGATTTTTATGTATGGAGTGATACGCCAGAAAAATATCAAGATGCTCGGATTATTTTCCAAGATTTTGAAACTTCTAATTGGGCTTGGGATGGCGTAGCAAAAGCTTATTATTGGCACCGTTTTTATTCCCATCAACCAGATTTAAATTACGATAATCCTGCCGTGATCCAAGCCATATTAGATGTGGTTGATTTTTGGTTGGAACTGGGAGTAGACGGACTGCGAATGGATGCCGTGCCTTACCTATATGAACGCGAGGGTACTAACTGCGAAAACTTGCCAGAAACTCACGTATTCCTCAAACATTTGCGGAAGCACGTAGATGAGAAATTCCCCAATAGAATGCTGTTAGCTGAGGCGAATCAGTGGCCGGAGGATGCGGTTGAATATTACGCCTCTGGGGATGAATGTCACATGAATTTTCATTTCCCCCTGATGCCGCGTTTGTTCATGTCTGTACACATGGAAGATAGTTTTCCGATTATTGATATTCTCCAGCAAACTCCGCAGATTCCTAATAACTGTCAGTGGGCATTGTTTTTGCGAAATCATGATGAACTGACACTGGAAATGGTGAGCGATGAAGACCGAGATTATATGTATCGAGTTTATGCTCAAGATACGCAGGCGAGGATTAATTTGGGTATCCGCCGCCGCTTGGCTCCGCTGATGGGAAATAATCGCCGCCGGATTGAGTTGATGAATGCTTTGTTGCTTTCTCTTCCGGGTACGCCTGTGCTTTACTATGGCGATGAAATTGGCATGGGGGACAATATCTATTTGGGCGATCGCAACGGGGTGAGAACTCCGATGCAGTGGAGTGGCGATCGCAACGCCGGTTTCAGTCGCGCTAACCCGCAAAGGCTTTATGCACCGCCCATTGTTGATCCTGAATATCACTATGAATCGGTTAATGTGGAAACGCAACGAGCTAATCCAAGTTCTCTTTGGTGGTGGATGAAACGCCTAATTGCGATTCGCCAACGCTTCCAAGCATTCGGCCGCGGGACTTGCGAATTTCTTTATCCAGAGAACCGCAAAGTTATAGCTTTTGTGCGTACTTATCAAGACGAACACGTTTTAGTAGTGGCGAATTTGTCGCGCTTCGTACAGACGGCAGAATTAGACCTTTCGCCATTCAAAGGTGCTATTCCGGTGGAGATTTTTGGTCGTACAGAGTTTCCGGCTGTCGGTGATTCTGCTTACTTTTTGAGCTTGAGTCCTCACTCGTTTTACTGGTTTACTCTCACTGTCAAACAAGAAAAGTTTTCGCTACACATACCTCAAACTGAACTGCCGAAATTTGCGGTCAGTGGCAACTGGAAAACTGCTTTTGCTACAAATAAATTGAGTGATGAGCTGGTTCCTATTCTGCCTGATTATTTGCGATCTACCCACTGGTTCACTGGTACTGACAGGACTATTCAATCTTTGCAAATAGGTGAAGTTGTACCAGTTGAATGTAAAAGCTCTACCGGGTTAGAATCAACAATTTACATTTTGCTGTTGCAGTTAAATTATACTGAAGGGATGGCCGAAACTTACGTTTTGCCTGTAGGTTGGGAAGAGATGCAAGGCGATGCGGACGAACGGGCGATCGCCCGGATTCAATTTTTAGAGAAAAATGAAGTCGGGGTACTATTTGATGCTGCCACTGATAAAGTTTTTCTCAGCGCTCTGTTAGAGGCGATCGCGCGTTCTCACAATTACACAGGTGCGGCAGGTAAACTGCTAGGAATTGCCGAGAATGTATTCGCATCCGAACCAGATTTATCGCAGCTAGAACCGCACTTATTCAGAAGAGAACACAGCAATACATCCGTAGGTTACGGCGATCGCTTCGTCCTCAAATTATTGCGAAAAGTTGCAGAAGGTATCAACCCAGAATTAGAAATTGGGCGCTTTTTAACCGATCGCAAATTGATTCAACACTTTGCTCCAATTGCGGGTGCTTTGGAATATCAGGCGCCAGGGAAACCAGTAATGACGATCGGCATACTGCAAAAATTCATCCCCGATAGCAGAGATGCTTGGTCTTATACCTTAGACACATTGCGCGACTATTTCGAGCAAGTAATGGCAGTAGAAGCAAAGTATTCTGCTGACAATTTATCTACTGCACCCGAAAATTATTTGCCGAACGCAACCCCCGCACAAATACAGCGGCAATCCAACTCGCTAGTATCCGATTTATCCCTAGAAATTCCCGAATTAGCTCGCGAACTAATCGGCTCTTATCTAGCCTCAGCCGAACTTTTAGGACAACGAACAGCCGAACTTCATCTCGCTTTAGCTTCAGACACCCAAAATCCAGATTTTGCCCCAGAAAACTTTACTTCTTTTTACCAGCGTTCCATCTATCAACAAATGAGAAATCTAGCTGGAAGGACTTTGCTGCTACTGAAAAAACGGCTGTCGCACCTGCCACCGGCAACCCAAAAATTGGGACAAACTCTGCTCAACCGCGAAGACTTGTTGATGGAACGTTTCAAGTCTATTTTGAACTTGAGAATTACGGCAGATCGAATTCGCTGTCACGGGGACTTTCATTTTGGAAAAGTTCTTTATACAGGCAAAGACTTCGTGATTATTAATTTTGGAGGAGAACGAAATCGACCATTAAGCGAGAGGCGGATGAAACGTTCGCCGCTGCGAGATGTTGCGGGAATGCTGCAATCTTTCAATTACGCTGTTACTTTGGGACTCCGCAATGAAGTAGAAAGCGGGATGATTCGTCCTGAAAATTTATCGGAGATGCAGCAGTGGGCAAATGTTTGGGATCGCTGGGTTAGCCTGACTTTTGTCAAGAGTTATTTGTTGACAGCAACCGATGCAAATTTCTTGCCAAAATCTATCCCGGAAATACAAGTTTTGCTGGATGCTTACATCTTAGAAAAAACGGTTTCTGAGCTGGTGTATGAACTAAATTACCGCTTAGATTGGGTAGAAATTCCCCTTCAGCGGATTTTACAGTTGCTGCAACGTTGAGTGAATAAGCGTGCGAAGAACCATCAGGATATGGCAGAAATCAGGACACGGCAGAAATCAGGACATGGCAGAAATCAGGACACGGCAGTGCCGTTTCCCTACGATTAATCGGGGTAGGGAAACGGCATTGCCGTGTCCTCCGTGCGAAGAACCATCAGGACACGGCAGTGCCGTTTCCCTACGATTAATCGGGGTAGGGAAACGGCATTGCCGTGTCCTCCGTGCGAAGAACCATCAGGACACGGCAGTGCCGTTTCCCTACGATTAATCGGGGTAGGGAAACGGCATTGCCGTGTCCTCCGTGCGAAGAACCATCAGGATAGGGCAGTGCCGTTTCCCTACGATTAATCGGGGTAGGGAAACAGCATTGCCGTGTCCTCCGTGCGAAGAACCATCAGGATAGGGCAGTGCCGTTTCCCTACGATTAATCGGGGTAGGGAAACAGCATTGCCGTGTCCTCCGTGCGAAGAACCATCAGGACACGGCAGTGCCGTTTCCCTACGATTAATCGGGGTAGGGAAACGGCATTGCCGTGTCCTCCGTGCGAAGAACCATCAGGATACGGCAGTGCCGTTTCCCTACTTCAAATAAAGAGATGTTTGATACAAAACTTGTTCTTGATGGGTTAACAAAGTGCAGTCAGAAAGTGGGTAAGCCACACAAGTAACAGCGTAGCCAGCTTGTAATTCTGAGGGCTTCAAAAACTTTTGTTCGCTTTGGTCGATTTCGCCGCTAAGTAGTTTGACAAGGCAGGCAGAACACTCTCCTTGCTTGCATCCATTGGGCAAGCGAATGCCGGCTGCTTCTGCCATATCTAGGATATACTGGTCGTCTGGTACTGCGATCGTGCGATCGAGCGAGAGATCCTGATTCACCAACCGAACTTGATAAATTGCCATTTTTTTATCAGTATTTTGAAACATTAAGATTACTTCGGTGGTCGAGGGAAGCGAAAATTCAGCGGACTCAGAATTTGATTGAGGGCGCGCAATTGTTCCGCAGTACCCAAACAAATCAATATATCTCCTCCTTCAATCCGAGTTTCTCCGGTTGGCCCGACAATCAAATTGCCATCAGGATGCCGAATTGCCAAAATTAAAGCACCCGATTGCGATCGCAAGTGAGCATTTCTCAAAGTTTGTCCGACGTAAACACAAGTATTGGGATCGACCAAGAATTCTTCCATGTAAAAAGAACTCTCTGTACCCGTCAAAACACCGTCCAAAAAATCCATAACTTGAGGCCGCAAAGCCGCTGCTGCCATCCGTTTTCCCCCAGTAATGTAGGGGGATACGACGGCATCAGCCCCGCCCCGCTGCAACTTTTTTACGGCTTCTTCTGTAGTAGCACGGGCGATCGCGCGGACCCTCGGATTCAGAGTTTTTGCCGACAAAACAGTGTACAAGTTTTCAGCATCCGAAGGCAAAGCTGCTACGATACAAATTGCGCGATCGATCCCCACACTCAGCAAAATTTCGTCCAGAGTCGCGTCTCCTTGCACAGCCGTGTACCCCAGCACCAAAGCTGCCTCAACCGACTGCACCGCTGAATCTACCACTACAAAAGGGATATTTTCTGCCTGAAATTCCAAAGCAATCTGACGCCCCGTGCGCCCAAAACCGCAAAGAATGTAATGCCCAATCAAAGAATCTACCAAGCGCCGTTGTTGCCTAATTCTTGCTCCTTGCCTGAAGAGTGCAAGAAACTATGCTATACTGACTAAAAGCTTTATCCCCCCCAAAATGGGGGCATAAATCAGATATGTATTTCTAGTTAATCTAGAAAACATCTAGAATGCCAGAACCTTGAAAAATCAATAGTTACAAAGGTACTACCCATGAAATCTCAATCAAACAAGGTACAGACTGCTTGTGATGTGAAAGTGTGTATTGACGGCAACAGCTTACGTCTATCCTTCCCTAAGCGTCATACGCCATTGTGGGAAGCTCTAGATGGTAAATCACTGAAAGGTAAGCCAAAGTACCTATACCTTACAAAGTACGGGTTCTCAGCTAACAACCCTGATGACATCAAACGTGCGAGTGCGATAGCGAGTCAACTAGAAGCTGATTTAGACCACCCTGAATGGGAAAAACTGTTTGACCGTAGCCTTGCTAAATACGGCTTGGGTGGTGGTAAATACGCTAAGCTAGCGGACATCATTCAGATGCCCGGTACGGTTCAAAGCTTGCCAGAGATAACAGTTGGTGCAATGTGGGAAGAGTATCTACAATGGAAGAAAACAACCATTGAAGAGACTACTTTTAGTAACGCTTACAATTATTACACTAACGCTGTTAACGGCAAGGTGTACCAAAAAAGTCGCTTTGATTTTAGTCAATCGGAACACCCTTTATCATCAATCAATCTTGATGATAAAACCGAAATTATCAAAGCACTAGCACTGATATCAATTAGTGCTAAGTCACTGTTACTAGCTCAGCTATCTAAAGCTTTTGAGTATGCTCAAACAAAAGAATTATTGGTTAATCCCACTACCGCTAATCCTTTTGTTTTGGACAAATTCAGCGCACCCGTTGTTACAACACAACAAAAGTATGCTGATAAAGTAGTTAACGGCGTGACAGTAGAATGGCACGAAACTAATGATGAAACCGCTCTTGAGAATGATAGACGCTCTTTCTCTAAAGTAGAGCGAGATATCATCATCAAAGCGTTCTATGAATCCGAAAAAACGTGTAGATTAAAACTAGCACCTTTAATCGAGTTTTACTTTCTAACGGGATGTCGTACTTCTGAAGCGATACCATTGACTTGGAGAGATATCAATTTCAATAAAAATTTGATTGTATTCAATAAGTCAATGGGACGGAGAACAAAAAAAGTCAAAGATACCAAAACGGGTGAAGCTAGACTCTTTTATTTCTCCGATACTAGCCGTTTAAAGGCTTTACTTTTAGAAATTAAAGCTGACAATATAGAGGGGTTAGTTTTTCCTAACAACAAAGGCAAGTGTTACAACGTTGGTAATTTTGGTTATAGCTGGTTGGGTCAAAGAAAAACAAGTGTTTTAGCAACAGGGGAAGAAGTCGAATATTTTTTTGAGGGGCTAATTCCTGAGTTAGTGAAAGACGGTAAGATTAAAGGCTACTTATCTCTTTACCATACCAGGCATACTTACATCACTCTCACCGCGCAAGCTAACAGCCACAATAACAACGCTTTACTTCATATAGCTACCAGTTGCGGTAATAGTGTAGATGTGATTTTACGCCATTACCTAGGCGTTAGTGAATCGACAGAATTGGTAGAAGTCTAACCCCACTCACTTACGTTCATACAACCTACCTACCCTAACCCGGTAGGTTTTTTTGTGTCTATTTTAGTGCAAGTTTTATTGTATTTATTGTTTATCCCCCCATTTTGGGGGGGATAAATGGGTTAATTACAGTACACAACACGGGCGATCGCACCTTGGGGTTTTAAGTGTTGGTTGTGTTCGTCTAGTTTAATTTTCCACCATCTCCGACGGCATCTATCAACTATGCTATCGCCATCCTTAATCGCCTCTAGCTTATAAGCGGGGACGTAACCATTCTTTGTCAGGTATTGAGACGTTACTATGTGTTCCCAATAAACAGGCATAGAAATGGGTTTATTCTCATAATTTACATTCATGTTGTTTTTACTTTGGGTAGTTGAAAAGTCACATAGTTTAAGCTCACTCAGCACTTATGTTTACAGTATAGGTTAAAATATTCTTAAACCTATATAATATCCTTGAATGAGGGCTTCTGTAAAGCGGTTAACAATAAAACCAATCGCCACAACGCCCATCAAAATTAGGCACATGGTAAACATTCGCCCGCGTTTACCGAGGGGATGAAGTTCGCCGTAGCCCACCGTTGCTAAGGTAAATACGGTCATGTAAGCCGCATCAAGCAAAGACCATTTTTCCACCTGCCAATACCAGAGAGTACCCGTGCAGAAAATGCCGCCAAGGGCGATGACGCCGCCCATTAACTCTTTTTGCAGTCGCTGATATTTTTGTTCGAGAATAGAATACACCGATCTCGCTGGCTGATTAGCTATTATCAGAAAATTGGGGTTAAAACCCCGTCCTAATTTATAATTCCGTCGCACAAGTGGCGATCGCTTTCATTAAGCACAGACTTAACCTGAAGAGAATTGCGAGTTAAATTACAACCCTGCACCAGCAAGTCTTCCACATTCAAATTCCACAATATCACCGTACCATCCGCACTCGCACTGGCGATCGCCCGACCATCTGGACTAAAATTCGCACTCCAAACAGCACTCTTGTGTCCCTTTAAAGTTTTCAGCAATGTACCATCAATTTTCCACAATCTTACCATTTTGTCTGCACTCGCCGATACCAGCATTTGGCGATCGGGACTAAAGCTAACATTTGTGACTCTACTTGGATGTTTTAACATACTCAAGGGTTTACCATCTTTCCCCCAAATTGTCGCAGTTCCGCCAGCACCTACCACCGCAGTCATTGTGCCATCAAAACTCAAACTTGTACTCACAATTGTATCACGATCTACCTTAGTCACTTTGTTGCTATCCCCTGGAAAAGTTTGAATTAACTTGCCGTCAACTTGCCAAGTTTTCACTATATTATCATCACTAACTGAAACCAGCCTCTGACTATCGGCACTAAAAGTTACCTTGATAATTTGAGCGCTATCACCTTTTAACACGGCTTTTAAACTGCCATTGGCATACCAGATTTTAATCGTGCGATCGTCGCTAGCTGTCGCCAGCATTTGACTGTCTGGGCTGAATGTAACAAAAGATCGCTTAGTGCTTGAACAGGGAAAAGTTATGCGTTTATTAAAACTGTAAACAACTTGTTCCAGTGCCGTTAAAACCCGGACTTGGATATCTGATTTGACTCCAAGGGAGCGATTCATTTCTTGGACTGATCTAATGCTTTCGATTAAAGCTTCCGGTTTTTTGCCCGCTGCAAATAGGGTTTCAGAAAATAAACTGAGAGTCAGGATTTTGTTGTTTCTTTCCTTAATTGATGGTTCGATCCAAAAAGCAGCAATTAAGATTGAAATCAGTAATGCTGAACTTACCGTGAAAATTTGTACTTTCAGTCGTTCTTCGCGCCAGAGTTTAAGTTGAGTAGCTTTCCTAAGTTTTTGCTCTAGGGTTAGTTGTTCTAATAACTGGTTTTCCCGACGCAATAGTTCTATTTCTGCTTGAGTTTGTTGCTCGCGATCGCGCAATTGGGCAAATTCTGCTGATTGGCTAGCAGCTAAAAATTGATAATCTTGGCTGCTCAAGCTTTTACCAGCGGCCCATTCTCGCGCATCTTGCAATGCTTGACCGTGCAACAACCGAGATTCATCTTGACAATTGGATACTATCCATGCTGTTAGGGATTCCGCATAGGGTCGCAAGTCACCTAGTGCTTTTTCCACCCAATTATGGTTGAATATAGCTGCGTAAATGCGGTTATTTACTGTTAATTTCCCGCCTCGTTTTACCACTAATCCGCTCAGCCGCAATTCAGTTTGTTCGGAAGTATCATCGGCGCAGATCCCCCCTGCCAGGGCGGACACGCACCATCCAACGCCCCTACAATCCGGGGGTTCTGAGAGTTGCAATATTTTTTGATATAGCCCTAATAACCTACTAGCGCGGTGCTGATTTCTCAAAAGGCGATCGCGAATTGTTTTCAAATGCACTGGCTCATCAGCAGCTTCCCAATTCTCAATAATCTGAGATTGCACAATCTCCCCAATCAACAATTGATTCGTACTAAGAAATTCAGTCCTTCTTCCATCCATTACATCCGTGACATCCGTGACATCCGTTACAAAATCCGTTGCCGAACTTCCATCCGTGACATCCGTTAAATCCGTTACCGAATCCGTTGCCGAACTTCCATCCGTTAAATCCGTTACCGAATCCGTTACCGAACTTTCTTCTTCCTTCCCTTGAACTATCAGTTTACACAGCTTTTGAGTCAGAAACGGTTGTCCGCCAGTCCACTCCAAAATCTCTTGCAAAACTGCTTGAGAATTGTTAACTTTCCCCTCAAACCCCTTGAGTAAAGGCAAACATTCGTGTAAGCTAAAACCCTGAAGTTCAATAGCTCGACCAATATTAAACGGCGTGCGAGTTGCATCACTAATTAAATCCGATGGCGTAGCGACTCCCAGCAAAGCAAATGTTAACCGCTGATATTCTGATTTGTGCGCCCGTTTATTGTAGCAAGACCTAATCAAGGCAAAAAAATCATCTAGCGATTCTTTGAAGCTGAGAACGCTGTCAATTTCATCAATAAAAATAACAATCTTTTGAGAAATCTTGACCAGCAATAATTCTTCAATTAACTCTCCTAAACGTTGGACTGGCGACATCAATTCTCTCTCTCGCCACCAAGTCATAAACTCGACTGCGTTAAACAGGTTGAAACTGCACAAAAGTTTGTAAGCGACGCCCCCGTACCACTTATCCAGAGAGACTTGCTGGCTGCCAATGTCCGAAAGGTCGATCGTAGCACAAGCAATGCCATCAGCCGAGAGCTTT
>Ga0335395_10000582_pt1 | contig 22881 bp, 27 predicted proteins | sample MAT02_FD_205744 | JGI IMG/M metagenome (GOLD analysis project Ga0335395, IMG submission 205744) | Freshwater microbial communities from Lake Fryxell liftoff mats and glacier meltwater in Antarctica - MAT-02 (spades assembly) (version 2) ...
TTGATGCGCACGGGGCGCTGGTTGGCACGGGTGTCGAGTTTGGTCACATCAATGTCGATGAGCATCCACACGCCGCCTGTAAATTCGACATTGCTGAGCAATTTTTCGAGTGCTGTGGGTTCAGGCAACTCCAGGTCTTCGCCCATACACCAAACCTCCACCGCCTCTTGCACCATGCGGGGCAGGTCTTGCCAGTCGTCTGCGGCGGAAAAGCAGCCAGGGAAATCTGGCATCGTGACGCCGTGGGCGTGACCGCTATCGCCAGGGTGAACATAAACGGGGTAGAGCATGATCTATTCCTTCCAAGGCCATCCAGCCTGTCGGTAAATGTTGCGCAGCGTGCCAATAGCGATGTCTTTGCGTGGGTGCGGCACCACCACATGGCCTGCCATGGTGGGTGTTTGTACTTTTTGTGGTCGCCCTTGCCGCCCACATGAAACCAGCCATCGTCTGTCAAACGTTTGATGATCTCTTTGCTGGTCATGCGCGAAGTTTACACACGGCTACACAAAAAATTCACAATCCACCACGAACTGGGTTTGTTTTTCAAGGCCTGCAAGCCGAGCCATCGCGAGCGCACCTGTCTGCACGAAACAGTGATTGAGCCTCTGAACTGGAATTGCATCGGCATCCACAACGCAAGCTTCTTGAGAACTTTCGGCAGGACAGTTTGCGCAAGGGACTGGGCTGGCTACCCAGCAATCACCAGCGCAGGCTTTCCCCTCAAGCCTCGCCGACCACGTCCCCCGCCTTCTTGTCCTCTGGCCCATGCAAATGCGCAGGCAAACGGTTCAGCATCCAGCGCATCGCCAGCGGGATCAACACCAGATCATCCACCATGCCGAGCACGGGCACCACGTCGGGCAGCAGGTCGACCGGGGAGATGAGGTACAGCACCAGGCCTGCGCTGCCCAGCTTCAGCCACACAGGCGCGTCGGGGTGGCGCAGGGCCACCCACAAGCGGCGCGCATCCCCGCGCACCGCCACCCACAACACCGACAGACGCTTCAACATGGCACCACTCCTTGTGTTTCAAACATCTCCCACAGATGGGGGTCAGAGTCTGTTCGACAAGGTGTTGGCCTAGCGCAGCGATTTTTCCTTGGGCCGCCCCAAGGGAAATCAGCCCCCTCGGGGGGCAGCGACCCGCGCAGCGGCGGAGCATGGGAGCTCGTCCTACATGCGCTCGAAGATCGCGGCAATGCCCTGGCCGCCGCCGATGCACATGGTCACCAGCGCATAGCGGCCTTGCACGCGCTCCAGCTCGTACAGCGCTTTCACGGTGATCAGCGCACCGGTGGCGCCGATTGGGTGGCCGAGCGAAATGCCTGAGCCGTTGGGGTTGACCTTGGCTGGGTCGAAGCCAAGCTCTTGGGAAACAGCGCAGGCTTGGGCAGCAAACGCTTCGTTGGCTTCGATCACGTCAAGATCGTTCACTGTGAGGCCGGTCTTCTTCAGCACCGCTTGCGTGGCCGAAATGGGGCCAACACCCATGATTTTTGGATCGAGCCCGGTGTGGGCGTAGCCCACCAGGCGCGCCATGGCTTTGGCGCCGCGCGCCTTGGCCACAACAGCGTCCATCAGCACCACGGCCGCAGCGGCGTCGTTGATGCCCGAGGCGTTGCCGGCGGTGACCGTGCCGTTTTCTTTGATGAAGACAGGCCGGAGCTTGGTCATGTCTTCCAACTTGCAGTCGGGGCGGAAATGCTCGTCGGTGGCCCAGGCCACTTCGCCTTTGCGGCTTTTGAGCATGACCGGCACGATCTGATCTTTGAAGCGGCCACCTTCAATGGCGCGCTGGGCGCGGTTGTGGCTTTCGACTGCCAGCGCATCCTGCATTTCGCGGGTGATGCCGTATTTCGCTGCCACGTTCTCAGCCGTCACGCCCATGTGGATGTTCTGGAACGGGTCGTGCAGCGCGCCGACCATCATGTCGATCATCTTGGTGTCGCCCATGCGCGCGCCGAAGCGGGTGCTCATGCTGGCGTAGGGCGCGCGGCTCATGCACTCGGCGCCACCGCCAATGGCGATATCGGTGTCGCCCAGCAAGATACTTTGGCTGGCGTTCACGATGGCTTGCAGGCCCGAGCCGCACAGGCGGTTGACGTTGTAGGCGGGGGTGCCTTCGCCGCAGCCGCCGTTGATCGCGGCCACGCGCGAGAGGTACATGTCTTTGGGTTCGGTGTTGACCACATGGCCAAACACCACGTGGCCCACGTCTTTGCCATCCACTTGGGCACGCGACAAGGCTTCCTTGACCACCAGCGCAGCCAGATCGGTGGGGGGCGAGTCTTTCAGGCTGCCGCCAAAGGTGCCAATGGCGGTGCGGGTGGCGGCGATGACGACGACTTCTCGGCTCATGGGGATGTCTCCAGTGTTGGTGTGGGGTGGTGCGGGGTTCTGCTCGACAACCGCCAGCGAGCCGCCAGCGATCAGCCGCTCATGGTAAGGGCCACAGGCTTACACCAGCCTTGACGAGCGTCAAGGCTGCGTCGATGCGCGCAGCGGCAGGCTCAGAACGTTTGGCGCGCCAGCACGCGCAACTTGCTGTCGGTCTTTTGCCCGGGGCGGGTCAGCAGCATCTCGCCCATGGCGGTGAAGCTGCCGGTCAGCGCGCTGATGTTGACTTGGTGTGTCACCAGCACCAGGTTGCGCGGTGCCTTGAACGACTTGAGCGCTTGAAGCACTTCAGAGGTCTGCGATTCCCGGCCGCTTTGCTGAAAGAACGAGTTGATGAGCGGCCACACGGTGTGACGGCCAAAGGCCAGCTCGGCGGTGTCCACACAGCGGCACCAGGCGCTGGAGCGCACCTCGTCGAGCGCAATCTTCTCCTGTTGGAACGCTGCGCCCACACGCCGCGCCTGCTCGCGCCCGGCCTCGCTCAGGTTGCGCTGGGTGCTGCAATCGCCCAGTTTGAAGCTGGGCGGGTCGCCGATGCCCGATTCGGTCTGCGCGTGTCGCATCAGCAGCACGTTGCCTCCATCTCGCAACAGGGTCCAGAAGTCCGCCTGCTCACTCGTGCTTTGGGCGCGACCGAGCAAGGGCGCACCCAGCGCGAGGCCGAGCAAGGACGAGGTGAAGCGGCGGCGGGGCAGCTGCGACATGGGTTTTTCGATCCTTGGTGTTGGGCGAGGGGCGGTCCTACTTCAGTCGCGCACGTCGGCCACGGGTTGCTGCCCAAAATCGGGCCGCTGCAGCCAGGCCAGTACCCGGCGCGCAGCCTCATCGGGCGCGGTCAGTTGGCCCGTCTTCTGGAGTTCCACGAAGCGCTGCCGGTCGGGAAAAGAGGCCGGGTCGCCCGCGCGCAATTGCACCTGCATGTCGGTGTCGATCACGCCGGGCGCCAGCGACACCAGCCGGGCACCGTGGGGGTGTTGCGCTTCTTCCAACGCGCAGCAGCGGGTGAAGTGGTCCATGCCGGCCTTGGCGGCGCAGTAGGCGGCCTGCGCGGCCATGGCGCTGCGGCCCAGGCCGGAGGAAATGTTGAGCAGCTTGCGCGGACCGCGCCAGCCAGCTTCTGCCCAGGCGCCGGTGACCTTGAGAAAGGCGGCGCTGAGCTGCATCGGCGCCTCCAGCCCCACCCGCAGGGCCCGAGCGAGCTCGTCGGCGGGGCAATCGCCCAGCGGCGCGATGCGCGGGATCACACCAGCGTTGTTGATCAGCGTGGCGCTTTGCCAGTCGGCGGGCGCGAGCGGCTTAAGCCACACATGCAAGCGCTCGCGGGCGGCTTCGGGTTCGGCCAGGTCTTGGCACCACTGCAGCAGCTGCGAGCCGGCGGCCTTTGCCTGCTCAGCCAGTTCGTCGTTTGCGTGCCGCGAAATGCACAGCAGGAGCCGATCGGGCGCCAGCAGTTGCTGGGCCATTGCCAGACCCATGCCGCGCGAGGCGCCGGTCAGGATGGTGAGGTGTTGCGGGCGGGTGGTCATGGGGTTGTCCTCGGCTTGTTTTTCAAAAAGGGCAGGGTGCCACAAACGCCATGGCTTCGCCGGTGGCGGGGTGGGGAAATCGAATGCCCTCAGCGTGCAACAGCAGGCGCTGCGCGGGTTCCGGCTGCGCGGTGCCGTACAGCGGATCGCCCACGATCGGGTGGCCAATCGCTTGCAGGTGCACGCGCAACTGGTGCGAGCGGCCGGTGATGGGTTCGAGGGTCAGCCGTGTGGTGCCGGGCGGATCGCTCGGCTGCGACTCGGCCAGGCGCCAGCGCGTGAGGCTGGGCTTGCCCTCGGTGGGGTTGACGACGCTGCGTGGGCGGTTCTGCCAGTCGAGCAGCAAGGGCAGATCGATGGTGTGCCAGCCGTCTTCGGACAGAGGATAGAAAGGATCATTGCCCAGCGCACCGCAGACCACAGCGGTGTAGCGCTTGTGTACCCGGCGCTTCTCGAACGCGAGGTTGAGCGCGCGCTGCGACTCGATGCCGCGCGCCATCAGCACCAGACCCGAGGTGGCCATGTCGAGCCGGTGCACCACCTTGGCATCGGGCCACTGCGCTGCAGCTCGCGCGCTCAGGCAATCCTGTTTGTCGGGGCCTCGGCCCGGCACGCAGAGCAGACCGGCGGGTTTGTCGAACACCAGCAGGCTGGCATCGACATGCAGGGGGATGAGATCGGGCGTCAAGCAGCGGTTGGACTAAGCGCCTGCGCGATCTCGTCGGCGCTCAGGCTGCGCGCGGCGCCAAAACCCGCCACTTGACGCGCGCCCCGCAGCGACAAACGCACGAAGCGGAAATCACCCAAAGTGGTCATCGGCTCGGCTTCGGGAAAGCGCACGAGGTAAGTGGCGCGGCATTGCGCGGCCAGCCCACTGCCCGGCTCGGCCCAGGTGGCGAGCACTTCAATGCTCACCCGCGCCAGCGCATGCACCGGCTCGCCCACGACTTCACCATCGGCCACCATGAGCGAGGCATTCGGCCTAGCCTGCAGATTCTGGCTGTGGGCGGCGAGGGCGCTGATGTGGATGACCAGGCTGGCCGATCCGGGATCAATGGCAAACGGCACCAGCGAAACAAACGCGGCACCCGATGCGTCCACCGTGCCCAGGGCAGCGGTGCGTCGGCTTGCCAGCAGCGCGCGCAGGGCAGGGGTGAGGCTGTGCTCGCGGCTCACGTTCGGTCTTTGGTCGTCAACGGTCAGCGCACCAGCACCTCGGCACGGCGGTTGCGCGGCTCGACCACCTCGTCTTCAGTCGCCACCACCGGTTCGCGCTCGCCGCGCCCCACCGCGTCGATCCGCTCGGGCGCGAAACCGCGCTCGATCATCAGCGTGCGAACGGCTTGCGCCCGCTCCAGCGACAGGCTGTCGTTGGCGTCCAGCGAGCCTTGGCGATCGGTGTGACCGGTGATCACGATCTCGCCACCGGCACGGGCCTGGGCACCAGCAATCACCTCAACCAGCAGCGCCTGCGACTCGGCCGTGAGCAGCGAACTGCCCGGCTCGAACTGCAGCACAAACCGCTGTGGCGCGGGCGGTTGTAATCCGAGCAACTGGGGATGCCGTTCGCGCACTGCCTCAGCGGTTGTGGTGGCAAGGCCGATGCTGCCGCTGCGGCTCACCTCGGCCACCGCATAGGGCTGGGCCAGCACCTGCACGCCTTGGCTGTTGGACACCACCACCGCGCTGGGCGCGCCACTGGCCTGGGGAAGCAGGGTGATGCGGGTGGCAGGCGCGCAGGCGCTCAGCAGAAAAAAAAAGGCCAAAGCGGCGCCAAGACGGGCGCGGTGTGGGAGGGCAAAAGTGGCGGTCATCTCAGCGGGCATCCTGGGTTTCAACAATGAAATCGGTGCCGCGAACGCCCACCACCGAGGTCGGCGTTTGCACCTTGAACAGCTCGGGGTTCACCTTGGCCAATAGGCCCGTCACCACCCGAACCGAGCCGCGCAGCAGATCGAGCAGGAAGTTTCCTTGCTGGGTGGTGGCGTCGAACTGAAACTGGCTCAGATCCATCACGGTGCCAGGGCCCATGGTGAGCACCGTGCCGTCTTTCAGTGTGAGGGTTGCCGCACCCTGTGGCCCGGTGCTCAGGCGGTCGACCACGGCCACCCCGGCCCCGGGCTGCGCGGCCCGCCGTGCTGTTCCAGCACCGATCCAGGCATCGCCCTGCACCTGCTTGAAGGTGCCGATGCGAGCGGTGTTGGCTGATGGGGCGGTTGTGGGCGCAGCGGTGGGCGTGGCGGGGGTTGCCACGTCGGTCACGGTTTGCGCCAGCGCACCAGAAGCAGCGCAGGTCAGCAACCATGCGGCCCCCAGGCAACGCGCACGAGAAAGGCTGGGTTTCATAAGAAGATCCAAAAAAACTCGAAGGTTCGATGCTATCGGAACTGTCGTGCGCGATGAGGCTGCTGGGCATGACCAAGTGCTCACTATCGGTCAGAAAACACAGGACTGATAAGGTATTGCCTTCGCCAGCGAAGCGATCGCGCATCGACCCGCGCACTTCGCACAGCGCCTTTTTTCACCCCATTTCTTCACAAGGAGCCCCTGCTTTGCCCGAACTGAATTCCGAACGAATCACCCAACTCGCCGTCCAGTGGGGCGGTCAGCTTCTGCTCGCCTTGTTGGTGCTGGGGGTTGGCCTGTGGCTGACCGGCTGGATTGCCGGTCGCATCGACCGGCGCATGGAACGGCTGGGCGTCGAAGTCACCTTGCGCCGCTTTCTGCGCAGCTTGATCAGCTTGGCGCTCAAGGTGCTGGTGGTCATCACGGTGGTCAGCATGCTGGGGGTGGCGACCACCTCGTTCATCGCGGTGCTCGGAGCCGCCGGTTTGGCGGTGGGGCTGGCCTTGCAGGGCAGTCTGTCGAACTTTGCCGGTGGTGTGCTGCTCATTCTGTTCAAACCCTACAAAGTGGGCGACTACGTGGAGATGCAGGGCACGAGCGGCACGGTGTACGGCATCCAGTTGCTCTACACGGTGCTGCACACGCCCGACAACAAAGAGGTGTTTGTGCCCAACGGGCCAGTGGCCAACGGCAACATCGTCAACTACTCCACCCAGCCGACGCGCCGGGTCGATATGCAGTTCGGTATTGGCTACGGCAGCAGCATCGACCTGGCCAAGACCACCCTGGCCGAGCTGTTGAAGGCCGATGCGCGGGTGCTGAACGACCCGCCGGCGCAAATTCTGGTGGCCGAGCTGGCCGACAACTCGGTCAACCTCAAGGTGCGCGCCTGGACTGCAAGCGGTGACTATTGGGGCGTTTACTTCGACATGCAGGAGTTGGTGAAGAAGCGCTTCGATGCGGTCGGCCTGGAAATTCCGTTCCCACAGCGCGATGTGTACCTGCACACCGTCAAGGATTGACGCTCTCCAACCACAAGCCAGACCATGCTTTTGTTGCTCGCGCCCATGGAGGGCCTGCTGGACGCCACGCTGCGCGATGTGCTCACCCGCACCGGTGGTGTGGACCGCTGTGTGAGCGAGTTCATCCGCGTCACCGACACCTTGTTGCCCGAGCGGGTTTTCATCCGCGTGGTGCCCGAGCTGCTGCAAGGCGGACGCACGCGAGCTGGTGTGCCGGTGCGCCCACAGCTGCTGGGCTCCGACCCAGTCTGCCTGGCAGAGAACGCGGCGCGGCTGGCCTCGCTGAACCCGCCGGGTATTGATCTCAATTTCGGTTGCCCGGCCAAGACGGTGAACAACAGCCGAGGCGGTGCGGTGCTGCTCGACGAACCGGAGCTGGTGGGCCGCATCGTGGCGGCGGTGCGGCGTGCGGTGCCGTCGCATGTGCCGGTGTCGGCCAAGATGCGGTTGGGCTACCAAGACGATTTGCGCGCCGAAGACTGCGCGCTGGCGATTGCCGAGGCGGGCGCCAACGAGCTGGTGATTCACGCCCGCACCAAGGCCCACGGCTACCGCCCGCCCGCCTACTGGGAGCGCATCGCGCAGGTGCGCGGCGTGTTGCCCGCCTCCCTGCGCGTGGTGGCCAACGGTGAGATCTGGAATGTGGCCGACGCGTTGCGCTGTCGCGCGGTCAGTGGCTGCGACGACCTGATGATCGGCCGGGGCATGGTGGCTGACCCCGGCTTGGCGCTGGCCATTCGCAGCGGTGGCGCGGTTGCCTGGGGAGAGGTCGTGCCCCTGCTGGGCGATTTCTGGCGGCAGGTGAGCGCGCGTGTGGAGCCCCGCCACCGAGCCGGGCGCCTAAAACAATGGCTGGGTGCGCTGTGCCGCCGCTACCCCGAGGCACAGCATGCGTTTGATGAATTGCGCCCGCTGCACGACCCCGCTTGCATCGAGCAGTGGCTGCTGCGGCTCCAGCTCGCCGAGCCGAAAATCGTTGCCCAGGCATTGCTTACACCCAATTCGGGCTCTTCGCTGACACCGGGTTTGGCGCTGGCGTGTTAACTTGCGCCCCCGGATCCGAACCCCACCCCGTATGAGCACCACAACACACAAGCTGGCCGCTGTTTCAGGCGAACGGCTGCTAGGCATGCGCCGCGGCCTTGAAAAAGAGAGCCTGCGCGTCCAACGAGATGGCAAGCTGGCGCTCACGCCCCACCCCAGCAGCCTGGGCAGCGCGCTCACGCACCCCCACATCACCACCGACTTCAGCGAGTCGCAGCTGGAACTGATCACCGGCGTTCACGGCAGTGTGGAATCGTGCCTGAACGAGCTGACCGAGGTACACCAGTTCACCGCGCGCAGCCTGCGAGCCGCTGGCGACGAGGTGATGTGGGCCTCCAGCATGCCCTGCGGCCTGCCGCCCGACGAGACGATTCCAATCGGCCGCTACGGCTCGTCCAACGTCGGGCGCGCCAAGAGCGTTTACCGCGTGGGTCTGGGGCACCGCTATGGCCGGCGCATGCAGACCATTTCGGGCATTCATTACAACTGGTCGCTGCCCGGTGTGGACAACGAGGGCTACTTTGCGCTGATCCGCAATTTCCGCCGCCAGGCGTTCCTGCTGCTCACGCTGTTCGGCGCTTCCCCGGCGGTGTGCTCTTCGTTTGTTGACGGGCGGGAGCACCAGCTGCAGCCGCTGGGCAGCAGCGGCTCGCTGTACATGCCCTATGGCACCTCGCTGCGCATGGGGCGCCTGGGCTACCAGAGCGAGGCCCAGGCCACGCTGGCGGTGAGCTACAACGGGTTGGAAGGCTATGCGGCCTCGCTGCACGGCGCGCTCGCGCGCCCCTGGCCCGCCTACGAGAAGATCGGCGTGCGCAACCTCGGTGGCGACTACAACCAGCTCTCCACCAGCCTGCTGCAGATCGAGAACGAGTTTTACGGCACGATCCGCCCCAAACGCGTGATCTACCCCGGCGAGCGCCCGCTGCACGCGCTGCGCGAGCGCGGTGTGGAGTACATCGAAGTGCGCCTGCTAGACCTTAACCCGTTCGAGCCCATTGGCATCGGCGCGCAGGCGCTGCGTTTCATCGACGTTTTCTTGCTGCATTGCCTGCTCAGCGACAGCCCGCCCGACACCCCAGAAGAAATTCACGACCTGGCGCACAACCAGCAGCTGACCGCGACCCGCGGGCGCGAGCCTGGGCTGCGCCTGCGCCGCGAGGGACGTGAGTCGTCGCTGGTGGACTGGGGGCTGGAGATCATCGACCAGCTCGCGCCGTTTGCACAAGCACTGGATGTGGCGTTCGGTGGTGAGGCTCATGCCGAGGCCGTGGCCCAGGCGCGCGCCAGCCTGCAATCGCCCGGCACCTTGCCTTCCGCCCAAGTGTTGCAGGCGGTCCGAAGCCAGCACGCCGATGCGTTTACCGCCTTCGTGCGCGAGCAGTCGTTGCAGGTACACAACCGCCTGCTGGGTCTGCCTTGGAGCTCGAAGCAAGCAGGTCGTTACGAAGCCATGGCGTTGCAATCGTTGGAAGACCAACAAGCGATCGAGGCCGCCGACACCATGCCGTTTGAGATCTACCGGCAAGAATACACATCGCCATCGCGGTTGGGCCGCCCGCAGATGGCCTATGCTTCCATCGCCTGAGCGGCGTCAGACCTCGCCGCCAAAGCGCTTGATGAGGTTGGCGATGTACTTGTCGACCAGCTTCTCAAACTCGCCTTCCACCACCGGCGCCACCACCATCTTCATCAAGCCGGGCAGTGGCACCTCGATCTCGCCCTGAATCGCCAGCGTGATGTTGGTCGACTTTTTGTTGTCCACAATGGTCCAGCCACCGCTCACCAGCGCGTTGCCCACGCCCTTGACCGGTGTCCACTTCACCGTGCCCTTGGCTTTGTCGCTCACGTATTTGCTGGCGTAGACGGTCTGGATGTTCACCTGCGTGGTGCCCACCTTCTGCATGTCCCACTGGTACACGTTGTCGCCCAGGTCGCTGAGTTTCTCCACTTTGGGGAAATGGCTGGCGGAGGTGGGCACGTCGGACAGCACCTCGAACACCTCGGCCGCCTTGGCCTTGACATCAAATTCGTAGCCCAAATCAATCTTGACGGTGATGGCCATGTGTCTCCTCTTGGGGGTTGTGTTGGGATGAAAAGATTGTGGCACGGCACCGCAGCCCGCTTGCCACGGGCGAACCCGAACCCGCTGTGCTGCCCCGACCGGGCCAGGCGTCAAAATCCCCCCTTTGTCTGAACGAGCCCGACCCATGAGCATCCAGTGGTTTCCCGGTCACATGCACCTCACCCGCCAAGCCATTGCCGAGCGGGTCAAAGCGATCGACGTGGTGATCGAAATGCTCGACGCGCGCCTGCCCGGCTCCAGCGCCAACCCGCTGCTGGCCGAGCTCACTGCCGGCCGGCCGAGCCTGAAGGTGCTCAACAAGCAAGACCTCGCCGACCCGCTGCGCACCCAGGCCTGGCTGGACCACTACAACGCCCAGCCCAACACCCGCGCCATCGCACTCGACGCTGGCGACACCGCACCAGCGCGCGCGCTGATCGACGCCTGCCACCAGCTCGCCCCCAAGCGTGGCGGCATGGTCAAACCGATGCGGGTGCTGATCTGCGGTATTCCCAACGTCGGCAAGTCCACGCTGATCAACACACTTAAAGGCAAACGCGCGGCCAAGACCGGGGACGAGGCCGGTGTCACCCGCACCGAATCGCGCATTGCCCTGGCCGACGATTTCTACCTCTATGACACGCCGGGCATGCTGTGGCCCCGCATTGTCGTGCCCGAGAGCGGCTTCAACCTCGCCGCCAGCGGCGCGGTGGGCCGCAATGCCTATGACGACCAGGAGGTGGCGCTGGAAATGCTCGCCAAGCTCAAGACCGACTACACCGCGCTGCTGCTGGCGCGCTACGCGGTGCCGCTGGCGCCCGAACAGGTGGCTGATGCGCCCGACGAAGATTTGCTAGACGCCATTGGCCGCGCGCGCGGCGCGTTGGCGGCGCGCGGCCAGGTCAATACGCAGAAAACCGCCGAGCTGCTGATCGCCGACTTCCGCAGCAACGCGATCGGCCGCATCACGCTGGAGACGCCCGAGCAGTTCGGCCAGTGGCTGCAGGCCGGTCTGGCCGCAGACCAGGCGCGCACCGAACGCAAGCAGAGGCTGCGCGAGAAAGGGCTCATTCGAGCGGAAAAGCCGGCGCCGAAGCGCAAACCCCGTTGATTGGTTCAGCAACACAGGAGCAAGCCTTGTCCACCATCGCCCCGTTGACCGACCCCGAAAGCCATCCGCGCGTGAAGGCGGTGTTTGACGACATCCGCGCCACCCGCGAGACCGATTTCATCAACAACCTTTGGCGCTACTTGGCGTTTGACCCCACGCTGCTGGAGAACACCTGGGCCGAGGTCAAGCGCGTCATGGCCGCGCCATCCAGCCTGGATCCGCTGACCAAGGAGCTGGTCTATATCACCGCGTCCATCATCAACGGCTGCAGCTACTGCGTGCACTCCCACACCGCAGCGGCCAGCGCCAAAGGCATGACGAGCGAACAACACGCCGAACTCATGGCCATCGTGGGTCTCGCCGCCAAGACCAACCAGCTCGCCACCGCGCTGCAGGTGCCGCTGGACCCGGTGTTCGATCGAGGCTGACCGCTATCGGCCCAGGTTGACGCAAGTCAATGCGCTGGGGTCTGCGCGGTGCGAGCATGAAGGCCTTTTCGTTCACGAGCCACACCATGACCGAAGCCCGCCGCATCCTGCTCATCCAGGGCCACCCCGACTCGGTGAGCCACCACCTCAACCGCACGCTGTTGCAGGCTTACGCGGAGGGCGCTGAGGCAGCGGGCCATTCGGTGCGCCGCACTGAGGTGGGCGCGCTCGATTTCCCGGTGCTGCGCAGCGCCAATGCTTGGAACATGGAAGCGGTGCCGCCCACGCTGAAGCCAGCGCAAGACGACATCGTTTGGGCGCAGCATATGGTGATCTTTTTCCCGCTCTGGCTGGGGGACATGCCGGCGCTGCTCAAGGCGTTCTTGGAGCAGGTGGCCCGGCCAGGTTTTGCGGTGGGACCGGAAGGCGCCAAGCCCTTCGGTCGCAAGCCGCTCTCGGGGCGCTCGGCGCGGGTGGTCGTCACCATGGGCATGCCGGCGCTGGCCTACCGGTGGCTTTACCGCGCGCACAGCGTCAAATCGCTGGAACGCAACATCCTCGGCTTGATGGGTTTTGCACCGGTCAACGAAACCCTGATCGGCTCGGTCGATGGGCTGGGTGCGGCCGGGGTGGCACGCTGGAAGAACAAACTGCGCAAGCTGGGGCGCGACGCCGCCTGATCGCGCTCAAGGCGTGAGAGACACGCGCAGGGCGCTGCCACCGGCCAGCACAGCGCAGGCGCCGCCGGGCAGTGGGGTCAGGCGCTCGACCAGGCCGGGCAACGGCACCGCGTCCGCGATCCGGGTCCATTGGCCTGGGAGGTCCCAGCGAAGCGCGTACAAGGCGCGGCGCGTCATGTCGGGCACGATGACTGTGGGGCGCTCGGTCCCAGAGGTGGACGTGGGATTGCCAGGAACGATCACGGCGAGCTCCTGTTCCAGTGCGCCCATGCGGTGGTTCGACACATCCAGCGCCCGCGCAAACGGCAGCAAAGCAGGTGGGCGGTAGTGGTGCAGCAGCAGCACGCCACCGATGTGCGGCGTCGTCACGCTGGCCAGGTCGAGATGGCCATCGCCGTCGAAATCGGCCGTGCCCACCGGGTTGAGCCAGCGGAAGGAGGAGCCTACGAAGGGGCTGCGCGCGCGCTCCACCAGTCGCGGACCATCGGGCGCCAGATCCACCCCCAGCACCACCAGCGCTGCGCCGCGCAGCGTGTCGGCTTCGATCAGAAGGATCTCGTCTCGCCCGTCTTGGTCCATATCGACCAGACGGGGCACCCGATCCTCGTACACCCGGTTCAGTGCCAAGCGGTGCTCTACCGTCTGCCAGACGCCGGTGGTCGAACGCACGCGCGCCGAAACGCTGCCAGCGTGTACCGGGGAGCCCAGCACGCCATGGGGATAGCGCCGTGTGGGCTCACCCAGCCAGACCCAGGCCACGTCTTGGGCACCAGCGATGGCCTGACTGTCTGGGATGCGCGCAGCAGCCTCGCTGGGCAAGGGCTCCTGTGGCGGCACGTGGCGGGCGGGAGCTGGACAGGCCTGGCTGTGCGGCTTGACCTGAAGGCCAAGGGCGTGCACGGGTCCCAGCGTCAGCAGGCAGCTGAGCAGAAGCGCGGAACGCAACCAGGGTGACAGAGAAGAAACAAACAGCATCCTGTTCTGTCGTCGACAGACCCAGATGCTTACACCGCGTCGGTGGAACCGGTCGTGGGGCGCGCCTGGCGTGGCTGGCGCACCGCTTCAGCGGCCGATCGCCACGCCTTTCCAGAACGCGACGCGTCCACGAATGTTCTCTGCCTCAGCCTTGGGCTCGGGGTAATACCAAGCCGCGTTGGTGTTGAGCTCGCCGTTGACCAACAGCGAGTAGTAACTGGCCTGGCCTTTCCAGGGGCAGCTGGTCTTGTGGTTGCTGAAGGTCACGTGGTCCCGGTTGAGCGAGCTCTCGGGAAAATAGTGATTGCCCTCGACAATCACCGTGTCGTCGCTTTCGGCCACGACCACGCCGTTCCAGGTGGCTTTCATCGGGCGGCGCTCACTTGTTCTTTTCCTTGCCGCGTGGCGCCACCGAGGTCATCGGCGCCATGGGCCGGTCAGACGTGCCCGGGCCCTTGGGTGCCGAGGTGTCTTTCTTCGGTTTCTTGGCCATTTTTTCGTTGCGCTGTTCTTTGCCCATGGTGGACTCCGGTGGTGACCGTGACAGGTCGGGATCCGGCGATGTTAAGGCAGAAATCGCGTGGTTTTCGTGTTGCCTGTCAAGGCGTTTGCAGTCCGAGCAGCTGCGCCAGCTCTGGCGTGCCGAGCGCGCCGGCGTGGGTCACGGTCTGGCCGCTTTGGGTGTGGCGTGCCACGATGAAGGGCACCGACTCGGCGCCCAGCCGCTGCAGCAGCGTGGTATTGGCCCGGATCGAAGCCTCAACCGCCTCGGGCACGCTGGCCGACGCCGACATGCCACCCCGACCCGCGAGCAGGGCTTGTTCGTGTTGGGTCATCGCCGCAGCCGGATCGCTGGCCTGCATCAGCGCCGCGCCTTGCGGTAGGCTCTTGGCGCCCATCAGGTTCACAGGCAGCCAGACAAACTTGACCTTGCTCTGCAAGGGCACCGAGGCGTTCCAGAGGTGGCCGCAGTGCGGGCATTGCGGATCGAACAGCACATACACCGCGTTGACGGCCATGAGCGCGCCCACGGTGAAGCCTTTGCCTTCGGCCGCGACTGTGATGTAGCCCTGATCGGCGGTGATGGGTGGCGCAGCGGCGCTCGTCGCCTGCGGGGAACGGCCTGAAGGCGAGCAGGCCGACAGCAGCCCCAAGCCGGTCAGCGCGACCGTGAGCAGGAGCGTATGGGCGGTTTTCATGGGGCTTTGGACGTCAGGCGGCGTCTGGTTGGGTGGGCTGTCCATTGTGCCCATCTGGTTCTGAACTTGCGTCGCCCCAGCCCAGCCCAGCACAGCACAGCACAACCCAACGCAAAGCCTTCAGCCTTGATCGAAACCTTTGGTCAGCCGACTCAGGCGGGCGGTGGTCTCGAAAAACCCAGCGATGGTCTCGTCGATGATTTGCTGCGCGGTTTTCACCTCGGTGATGAGCGCCACGCTCTGCCCGGCAAGCGCCGGCGCCGCTTCCATGTCGCCCTCGAAGTACACGCGCTGGATGCCGTCGAAGGTGTCGGGCGGCATCACACCGGCCTCGTGAATGGCGGCGGTGCGTTGCGACTTGAGCGCGCGGATGCACGGGCTGGATTTTTTGTTGAGCACCCAGGTGCCGGTGTCGCCAGCCTGCACGATCGCCTGCTTGTAGTTGTCATGCACGGGGCTCTCGGCACACGAGACAAAGCGGGTGCCCATCTGAATCCCTTCGGCGCCCAGCGCGAAGGCAGCGGCCATGCCGCGCCCGTCGACAATGCCGCCGGCGGCGATCATCGGCACATCGACCCGCGCGCGGATCGCCTGCAGCAGCACCAGGGTGGAGACCTCTTCGGGGTTCTTGAAGCCACCGCCCTCCGCGCCCTCGACCACCAGGCCATCGATCCCGGCATCCACGCATTTCAGCGCTGTCTCCACGGTGGGCACCGCGTGGTACACGGTGATGCCAGCGGCCTTCAGCGGTGCGATGAACTTGGCCGGGCTGCCGGCCGAGGTGGTCACGAATTTCACGCCCGATTCGCAGACGAAGCGCAGCATGGCATCGTCTTTCAAAAAACGGATCGGCAGGTTCACCCCAAACGGCAGGCCGCTGGCCGCCATCTTCGTGATCTCGGCTTGGCAGTTGGCGGTTTCGCCCGATGAGGTCTCGACGATGCCAAGCCCGCCCGCGCGCGACACCGCCGAGGCGAGCGGGAAGCGCGCGATCCAGCCCATGGGGGCTTGCACGATGGGATAGCGCGCGCCGGTGTGGGCTAGCACGCGGTTGCGGTGGGTGTTCATGGGGCGCCTCGGTGGTGGTTGGTCGGCCCGCATTGTTGGTGTGACCGTGGGCCAGCCTTGTCGCTCGCGTTACCGCGCCCAAAAATTCACCACGGTGGCCAAGCTTTTGTGACGCGCGGAAAACCATGCCTTCGTAGGAGCGGCACTGCCGCGACCGGCCAGCGACACCACAGGCCAATGCCATCGCGGCAGTGCCGCTCCTACCAATTCACCCCTTCGGCTGGGCTTTGCAGAGTGCGAAAAGAAATGCCTTCACGGCGCGCTTCAACCAGCCATCACCATCGCGGCAGTGCCGCTCCCGAAAATTCACTATTTCGCTGACCTTTGCAGAGCGGAAAAAGCAATGTCTTCGTAGCGAGCGGCACTGCCGCGACCGGCCAGCGACACCACAAGCCAATGCCATCGCAGCAGTGCCGCTCCTACAAAGTCACACGGTTGGCCGAGCTTTTCGCCACGCAGAAAACAATGCCTTCGTGGCGATCCGCAGGGCTGTCAGGCGGGCATGGGTTCCTGTGCCCACACCAACAGCAAATTGTTGGCTGGCATCGCGTGGCGCTCGCGCAGTTGCAAGCCAGCGGCTTGGGCCTCCTGGGCCACAGCGTCCAACTGTCGCAACCCCCATTGCGGATCGCTGGCCCGCAGGCTGGCGTCAAACGAGAGGTTGCCCGGCGAGGTGGGTACGCCTTGCTCAAGATACGGTCCGTAGGTGATGAGCACGCCACCAGGAGCGAGGCACCGCGCGGCGCCCTGCATCAGCCCGGTGCAGGCGGCCCAGGGCGCGATGTGCAGCAGATTGGCGCAGAAGATCGCGTCGAAGGTTTGCCCGGGTGCGGTCAGCGGCCAAGGCGAGCGGGTCACGTTCAGCGCGTGTGCTGGCTTTACGTGGTTTTGCAGCCCCGCGATTTGAACGCGGGCGTTGACCGCAGCGACCAAAGCGGGATCGTTTTCGGTCGGCTGCCAGTGCCAGCCCGGCAGGTGTTGGGCAAACCAAACCACGTGCTGCCCCGGGCCAGAGGCAATTTCCAGCGCATTGCCTTGTGCAGGCAGCAGCGCCTGCAGCCGCTCCAGAATGGCCTGCTTGTTGCGCTCAGCAGCCGGGCTGAAGGGCAGGGCGTTCCCGCTCATGGCTTGGCCTGCCGACGGTGCGCGCTGCCCATGCCGCCGACCAGGACGGTCAACACAAATAGCAGGGCCACGCTGCTGCCGATCAAGAGGCCGACCAGCCGGTGGTGGTGCCAGCCGAAGGGGAAGCGGGTGGTGAGGGTGTCCATGGCAGCGCATTATCCGCAACGCCCCGGACGCTTGTGTGGGCGGCCCAGTGATCCGCAGGTTCACTGGGCTTGAACGGGCAAGCCACTCAGTTCACCAGCACCAGCTTGCCCTTGACCGAGCGCGAGCCCATCACCGCGAAGGCTTTCGGCAGGTCCTGCATGGGCAGGGTCTGGTCGATCTGCGGCTTGATCTGGCCTTTGAGGTACATGCCAGCCAGGGTTTGCATCATCTCGGCGTTGGCCTGTGGCTCGCGTTTGGCAAACTCGCCCCAGAACACGCCGACGATGCTCGCGCCCTTGAGCAGGGTGAGGTTGAGCGGCAGGCTGGGAATGGGGCCGCTGGCAAAACCCACCACCAGGTAGCGGCCGCGCCAAGCGATGGAGCGGAAGGCGGGTTCGGCGAAATCGCCGCCGACCGGGTCGTAAATCACGTCGGGGCCTTTGCCATCCGTCAGGCGTTTGATTTCGTCGCGCAGGCCCTTGGCGGGGGTGTGCACGCTGTAGTTGATGGTCTCATCAGCCCCCAGCGTTTTGCACAGCGCGCATTTTTCATCGGTCGAGGCAGCGGCGATCACGCGCGCACCGGCTGCCTTGGCCAGCTGGATGGCTGCGGTGCCCACGCCGCCAGCCGCGCCCAGCACCAGCACCGTTTCGCCCGCTTGCAAGGCAGCGCGGTCCATCAGGCCGTGCCAGGAGGTGGCGTAAATCATGATGAAGGCCGCCGCGTCCACCGGCGAAAAGCCAGGCGGCAGCGGCATGCACAAGGCGGCGGGCGCTATTGCGTGGGTGGCGAAACCGCCGGTGCCGCTCAGGCAGGCCACGCTTTGGCCGGGCTGCAGGTGTTTCACGCCTTCGCCCACCGCGCGCACCACACCGGCGTATTCCGAGCCGGGCACGAAGGGCAGCGGCGGCTTCATCTGGTATTTGTTCTGCACGATCAGCAGATCGGGGAAATTCAGGCTCGCCGCCTGAATTTCAATCAGCACCTCGCCCGCCTTGGGTTCGGGGGTGGGCAGCTCAGTCCACTTCAGGGCGTCGACGCCCACCGGGTTCTCGCACAGCCAAGCATGCATGGGATGTCCTCTCAGGTTGGGGTTCAAAGACCCATGATAGGCAGACGCTGCTGGCTCGCGCAGCAGGTCAACCCGTTGACATGTCGCTGGTGTGACCGCATGCGGCGAATGGCCCGCTGCGACCGGGCGCAGGGAGTAAGCCACCTAAAATCGCGCACATGAAAATTCTCATCTCCAACGACGACGGCTACCAAGCCAGTGGCATCGTGGCCCTTTATGAGGCGGTTCGCGCATTGCCGGGAGTGGAGGTGGAGGTGGTGGCGCCCGAGCACAACAACAGCGCCAAGTCCAACGCGCTCACCTTGCATTCGCCGCTGTATGTGCACACCGCCTACAACGGCTTTCGGTATGTGAACGGCACGCCGGCGGATTGCGTGCACATTGCACTCACCGGCCTGCTGGGCTATCGGCCCGATCTGGTGATCTCGGGCATCAACAACGGCGCCAACATGGGCGACGACACGATTTATTCCGGTACCGTGGGCGCGGCAATGGAAGGCTATTTGTTCGGCATTCCAGCCATCGCGTTTTCTCAGACCGAAAGGGGCTGGGCGCATTTGGACGTGGCGGCACAAAAGGCCGCGCAGTTGGTGGCGCAGCTGCTGCCTTCGCTGCCCGAACCGGGCGGGCATGCAGAGCCTTGGCTGCTCAACGTGAACATTCCCAACCTGCCGGCCGACCAGATCAAGGGCTTCAAGGTCGCCCGGCTGGGTCGGCGCCACGCGGCCGAGAAGGTGATTTCGCAACCCAACCCGCGTGGCGACACCATGTATTGGATCGGTAGCGCCGGCGCGGCCAAGGACGGCGCTGAGGGTACCGACTTCCACGCCGCCACCCAGGGTTACGCCACCATCACACCGCTGCAGATCGACCTCACCGACCACGAGCGCCTGCCCTACTGGGCACCGACCGCTGCTCAAATGTCGGTCGCACCCGTCCCAGGCACAGCGGCATGAGGCAGGCATCGCCGCCTGGCAAGCCAGGTGTCTCACGCCCGCGACCCGCCTTTCCGGCTGTTTTTGCCTCTGCGCCCGCGCTGCGGTCGCTGGCCCCCAAACCGTCTGCTTTGCCTGCGCAAGGGGTTGCTCGCGTCACCGGCCTGGGCCTCGATTCCCAAGCGGTGCGTGCGGCCATGGTGCGCAAGCTGGAGGCGCAGGGGCTGTCCCACCCGATGGTGCTCAGCGCCATGCGCGCGGTGGAGCGGCACCGGTTTGTTGACTCGGCCCTGGTCAACCAGGCGTATGAAGACACCAGCTTGCCGATTGGGCTTGGGCAGACCATTTCCAAGCCCAATGTGGTCGCGCGCATGACCGAGCTGCTGTGCCACGGCCACGCCGACAGGCTGGGCCGGGTGCTGGAGATCGGCACGGGGTGCGGCTACCAGGCTGCGGTGCTGAGCCACCTGGCGCAAGAGGTTTACAGCATCGAGCGGCTGCGCGGCTTGCACGAGCGCGCGCGCGAGAACCTGCGGCCACTGCGTGTGGCCAACCTGCATCTGCTGCTGGGCGACGGCATGCTGGGATTCCCGCGCGGTGCGCCTTACGCCGGCATCATTGCGGCTGCGGGTGGCGAAGACATTCCCCAAGCCTGGATCGACCAATTGGCGGTGGGCGGCCGGTTGGTCGCGCCTGCGGCCAACGGCGCTGGCGGCCAGCATCTGGTGGTGTTGCACAAGACCGCCACTGGTGTGGTGCGCACCGTGCTGGAGGCGGTGCATTTTGTGCCTCTAAAATCGGGTATCGCCTGAGCGGAGCGGCCCGGCGCCTGACTCCGATCTTCTGGTTTCTGCGACCGCTCCACCGCGCGCGTCTGCACCTTTGATGGGAGTCTTCATGAACGTTTTGATCGGCAACGCTGTTGCCGTCCACCACCACCGCCCCACCCATTCGGCATTCGGCCGCCTGGCACTGGCCGCTGTGCTCGCTTCGCTGTTGGTTACCGCTGGCTGTTCCACCCGCCGCTTGTCCCAACCAGCGCCTGTTGAAGACCGCACAGGCGTCATCGCACCGGCGGTGATGCAGCTGCCCGGTGCCGAAAACGCAGGCAAACCCGGCTACTTCACGGTGCGCCCTGGCGATACGCTTTTCCGTATTGCCCTTGAAGCCGGGCAAAGCCCACGCGACCTTCAAGCCTGGAACAAGCTGACCAACCCGAACCTGATCGAGGTGGGACAGGTGCTGCGGGTGGTGCCACCTGCTGTGGTGGCCACCGCCTCTGCACCCTTTCCCGCAGCAACGGCTCCTGCCGCGGCTGGGGTCACCACCACGCCTGTGGCGCCTGGCGCGGTGGCATCGCGCCCGCTGGACAGCACGGCGGCATCCACACCGGCACCAGCACCCGCATCGGCCGGTGCCGACAACGTCACCTTCCTCTGGCCCTCTCAGGGCGAGGTGATCGCCAATTTCGATGAGGCCAAGAACAAGGGCATCTCGATTGCCGGGCGCATCGGCGACCCGGTGGTGGCCGCAGCCGACGGCCGGGTGGTCTACGCAGGCGCAGGTCTGCGCGGCTACGGCAACCTGATCATCCTCAAACACAACAACACCTTCCTCACCGCCTATGCCCACAACCAAGCCTTGCTGGTGCGCGAAGACCAAGCGGTGCGCCAAGGGCAGAAGATCGCCGAGATGGGCAGCAGCGACGCCGACCGTGTGAAGCTGCATTTCGAGGTGCGCCGCCAAGGCAAGCCGGTCGATCCGCTGGGCTTCCTGCCCAAGCGCTGATACAGCACGCACCGCTGACACGCGCAACGGCTTCTCATGTCCTTGCCCGTTCTGGTTTTTGACATTGAGTCGATTCCCGATGTGGCCGGGCTGCGTGCCCTGCGCGGCGATCCGGCCGAGGCCAGCGACGAGCAGGTTTATGCCGCTTGGCTCGCCGAGCGCAAGGAAAAAGGCCAGAGCGATTTCACCCCGTTGCACCTGCAGCGTGTGCTGGTGATCAGTTGCGTGTTTCGCAACTCAGAGGGTTTGCGGATCCATTCGTTTGTGGACCGCGACGGCCAGAGCGAAGGCCAGGTGGTGCAAAAATTCTTCCGCTCGATTGAGAAACACCAGCCGCAGCTGGTGAGCTGGAATGGCAGCGGCTTTGATCTCCCGGTGCTGCACTACCGCGGTCTGCGTCATGGTGTGGAGGCCAGCAAATACTGGGACCTCGGCGAAGACGACCGCGAGTACAAGTGGAACAACTACATCAGCCGCTACCACCTGCGCCATCTCGACCTGATGGACCTGCTCGCGATCTACCAACCGAAAAACAACGCCCCGCTGGACGCCATGGCCAAACTCTGCGGCTTCCCTGGCAAGTTGGGCATGGACGGCTCACAGGTGTACGCGCAATTCTTGGCGGGCGAAACCGAAGCGGTGCGTCGCTATTGCGAGACCGACGTGATGAACACCTACCTGGTCTATTGCCGGTTCCAGAAGATGCGCGGTGGTTTCACCGAAGCCGAGCACGAGCGAGAAATGGCCTTCGTGAAGGAAACGCTGGGCAACCTCGCGCCCTCCGAAAGTCATTGGGATGAGTACCTCAAAGCCTGGGGTTGAGATTGCACCACCGCGCTCTACCGGTGCGCGGGTTGCTGCTCTCATAGGCTTTTATTCGCCCTGGGGCGGTTGGGTGGCGAATCTTTGCTTACTGCCGCTGCACGACGGCGCGGATCACTCGGCGCGGGCTGAGACAATCGGTGCATGAGCGCATCTGATTCCCACGAAAATTCACTGGCGACCACCGCCCATTTCCCACAGGCCGAGTCTGAGACCGCCGCATTGCCCGAGGGCTGGTTGGTCGTCGAGTCGATGGACATTGACGCCCAAGGCATCGCCCGTCGACCCGATGGCAAGGTGGTGTTCATCGAAGGCGCCTTGCCGTTCGAGGTGGTCAGCACCAACGTGCACCGCAAGAAAAACAACTGGGAGGCGGGCGTTGTCACCGCCATTCACCGCGAGTCGTCGCAGCGTGTTCGTCCCGGCTGCCCCCACTTCGGTCTGCACACCGGCTCTTGTGGCGGCTGCAAGATGCAACACCTGCACGAGAGTGCTCAGGTGGCTGTCAAACAGCGGGTGCTGGAGGACAACCTCTGGCACCTGGGCAAGGTCAAACCCGAGCTGATGCTGCGGCCGATCGAAGGCCCGGCTTGGGGCTACCGTTACCGCGCACGGCTCTCGGTGCGCCATGTGCACAAAAAAGGCGAGGTGCTGATTGGCTTTCACGAGCGCAAGAGCCGCTACGTGGCCGACATGAAGGTGTGCCCGGTGTTACCGCCGCATGTGAGCGCACTGCTCATGCCTTTGCGCGCCCTGATATTCGGTATGGACGCCCGCGAAACCTTGCCGCAGATCGAGCTGGCCTGTGGCGACGAGGTGACCGCGCTGGTGCTGCGCCACCTGGAGCCGCTGAGCGAGGACGACATGGCGCGCCTGCGGGCGTTTGCGGCGCACCACGGTGTTCAGTGGTGGCTGCAGTCCAAAGGGCCGGACACCGTCAAGCTGATGGACGCAGGCGGCCCGTTGCTGTCCTACGCCTTGCCCGAGTTCGGCATCTCCACGCCGTTCAAACCGACCGATTTCACCCAGGTCAATCCGCACATCAACCGCGTGCTGGTCACCCGCGCCTTGCGCCTGCTGGATGCTCAGAAAAACGAGCGGGTGATCGACTGGTTTTGTGGCCTGGGC
>Ga0335395_10000583_pt1 | contig 22880 bp, 16 predicted proteins | sample MAT02_FD_205744 | JGI IMG/M metagenome (GOLD analysis project Ga0335395, IMG submission 205744) | Freshwater microbial communities from Lake Fryxell liftoff mats and glacier meltwater in Antarctica - MAT-02 (spades assembly) (version 2) ...
CCCCCGTATTACCCCCGATCCCTTGCTGTCGAAACGCTACTTCCATGAAGATAAGGGAGGAACTGACAGCAGTGCGTCGCTGAGTTCGGCGTGTATTTTGCCGTTGGTGGCCAAAACTCGACCAGAGTTGATCTCAAAGGCACTACCGTCATAGGCTGTAACTTGACCTCCGGCTTCGGAGACGATGAGTACGCCGGCTGCTACGTCCCAAGGGGAGAGTCCCCGTTCCCAGTATCCGTCCGATCGCCCGCAGGCTGTATGTGCGAGGTCTAGGGCTGCGGAACCGCTACGCCGCACGCCTTGGGTGAGGTGGGTGAGGTGACAGAATTCGGCATAGTTATTGTCTGCTGTGGAGCGCCGATCGTAGGCAAAGCCGGTCACTAGCAAGCTGTTTCTCAATTCTGAGCTTTGCGAAACTGCGATCGCCGAACGGTTGCAGGTTGCGCCCAATCCTTTGCCAGCCCGAAACAATTCGTTATGAAAAGAATCGTAAATTACGCCGATTTGTGGTATGCCGTCGATTAAAAGCCCGATCGACACGGCGTAAAAAGGATATTGGTGAGCATAATTCGTTGTACCGTCCAAAGGGTCGATCGCCCACAGGTATTTGCTAGCTGCATTCCCTAATGAACCGGATTCTTCCGCGAGGATGGCGTGTTCGGGTACGTGGCGGCCGAGAATTTCTAAGATGACGGCTTCTGATGCTTTGTCGGCTTCTGTGACTAAATCGCCCGATCGACCTTTTTCTTGAATATTTTCTAATTTACCGCAGAAAGATTGCAGGACGGCACCGGCGGCTAGGGCTGCTTCGGTTGCTATTTCTAAGTAGTTTTGCAGTTGATTATCTGTCATTATGAAGGAAGAAGGAAGAAGGAAGAACGAAGAACGAAGAAGGAAGAAGGAAGAACGAAGAAGTAAGAACGAAGAAGTAAGAAGTAAGAAGTAAGAAGTAAGAACGAAGAAGTAAGAACGAAGAAGTAAGAACGAAGAAGTAAGAAGTAAGAAGTAAGAACGAAGAAGTAAGAACGAACCGCGAAGACGCGAAGGACACTAAGAAAGAGGGAAGAATAATCCTAATGACTACTGACTACTGACTACTGACTACTGACTACTGACTACTGACTACTGACTACTGACTACTGACTAATGACTATTTCTGATTTTGCTGGCGGAATTCTGCGGGTGTTTGGCGCATGGCTCGTTCTGGATTCCAAAGACCTTTTCCCATGAGTCTCGCCCATTCTTGAGCGTTTAGGAGTCGCTGTTGATATTTAGTATTTCGCGATCGCCCTGATGCCAAAACATAACCTTCTTTGACTAGCTGTTCGTTGAGCAAAATTCCATCTTGCCACAAATAGGCTAATTTGCGATCGAACTGGTCTTTTTCTTCGAGGTCGGATTCTAACAATACTTGTTTTCCCCCAATTAGTTGTTCTAATCTTTGTTTGGCTGCTTCTCCCCAAGGCTGCTGTTTTAAATCTGGTGCATCAATACCAATCAGTCTGATTTGTTCTAATAAGGCGATTTTGTCGGCTGTGCTAATAACTTCGATTGTTTGCCCGCTGAGGGTTCTTTCTACTTTGGCGATCGTACCTTGGGGCATTTCAGGTTTTTGGCAGCTAGCTAACAAGACGCAAAGGGCGATCGCAAATAACCGATAAAGCAGCATTGTTAATTGGGAATTAGTAATTGGCAATTGGCAATTGGCAATTGAGCGAAGCTACACTTTGGCAGGGAAAATAAAAGTTTTCTGTTTCGTAATAAATTTTCCCCTGTAATGCTGTCCCGCCCGCGATCGGCTCGATCTGGTATAATTCCGCAGTTACCGGATTTGAGATCAATCTTCATCCAAGGGCAAACCGAATCTAACCTTACCTTTACCGAAATAGCGACCGAATTGCAATTCATAAACTTCGTCTTCGTCTTGCGTCTCTACCTCAATGTTAGAACGGGGATAGCAGACGCACAGCAAAGCATAACCTTCTTTTTGCAGTTCCACAGAAAGCCCCATTGCTTCAGGCTGGTGCAGTTCCCCTGACTTGACGCGCACCGCACAGGCGGTACAAGCGCCGTTGCGACAGGAAAAAGGCAATTCTACTCCTTGGTTTTCGGCGCTTTGGAGGATGTAGCGGTCTTCTGGTACTCGCACTGTGTGGCGATCGCCTGTCTGTCTGTTATGAATTTTAATGGTGTAAGAGTGAGTCATGGAATTTTAGATTTTAGATTTTAGATTTTAGATTTGGGTTTGGCGGGCAAAATCCTTGATATCAATGGGTTTGCGATACGGCGAGGAGAATCCTATCCGCCCCGCGTGACACCCTACCCACATTAAACAACAAATTTATGCCCTTACCCCTTCCCAAATCAGATTTGTTCTGCTAAGATAGTTTAGCTGTGGCTAAATGAATGAATTTAGCCCTGGAGAGGTGGCCGAGCGGTTGAAGGCGCACGCCTGGAAAGTGTGTTTAGGGCAACTTAACGAGGGTTCGAATCCCTCCCTCTCCGTTTATAGCCTTTTTCAAAAAGGTGAGTTACAGGTTGAGATTAGAGATTGGGGGATTGATGGATTGAGCGATCGATCCCTCAATCCCTTATCTTTTGCCAGAAATGTTATAAACCCGCCCCCGTCCCACGAAAAAACTTAAAAGTTAAGCCAGAGATCTCAAATCCCTGGCTTAACTTAACCTGAAATATAGCGGTTCTCAAAAAAGTGAGGTATGCCCTATGCCCACGGAGGCCTATGCCCTATGCCCTATGCCCTATGCCCTATGCCGTTCGCGTACCTCATCTTTCTGAGAAAGGCTATATCAACAATTCTACTGCTTCATATCCGCCGGAAAAGCACCAGCTTTCACCGCCACAGTCACCGGTTGCCCGCCGCGACTCAACTCAAGCTGCATATCCGCGCCTACTTTACTTTTCTCGACAATTTGCTGTACGCTGCCAGCATCAGTTACTTCTGAACCGTTAATTTTCTTAATCACATCGGCAACGCGAACTCCAGCTTGTGATGCCGGAGAATCTTTCGCAACTCCCAGAACTAACACGCCTTTATCTTCAGTCAGCCTCAATTTAGGGTTGGGATTTTTATTGAATTCTGCCTTGATTTGGGGAGTAATGCTCAACATCCGAACACCGAGATAAGGATGTTCTGCTTTTCCGGTGGTTACTAATTGATCGGCAATTTGTTGCGCCCGATCGATCGGAATCGCAAAACCCAATCCTTGGGCACCTTGAATAATCGCCGTATTCATGCCAATAACTTGACCGCGCTGGTTCAGCAACGGGCCGCCCGAGTTACCCGGATTGATGGCGGCATCGGTTTGAATAAAGCTGACGCGCTTGTCGGGAACGCCGACATCGGCGCTAGAACGGCCTGTAGCGCTAATAATCCCCACAGTCACGGTATTGTCCAAACCGAGGGGATTGCCGATCGCGATCGCCCATTCTCCCGGCTGTAACTCTTCAGATTTGCCCAAACTCACCACAGGCAAATTGTTAGCTTCAATTTTCACAACAGCCACATCAGTAACTGTATCTACCCCTAAAACTTTGCCCACAAATTCGCGACCGTCCTTCAGTTTTACCGTCACCGTATCCGCGCCGTCAACAACGTGAGCATTAGTCAAAATGCGACCGTCGGAACCAAAAACAAAACCCGAACCGGAGCCTCGTTCTACCCGATTTCCCTGCTGGCTGGGAGAGTCCGGCCCGAAAAAGCGACGGAAAAACGGATCGTTCAAAACATCAGGCTGTTGGGTTTGCACCGTGCGAGAAGAATCGATTCGCACCACTGCAGGCCCGACCTCCTGCACAACTTTACTCACAAAATTTGAGTCTTGAGAAGGCAGTATATTTGCCGGGAATGCTGAGATTGGCGATGCAGCATTTGCAGGTTCAGCTTTGATGGCGTTAGAAGAGCCGGGAACTGAAGAAGTTAGGGCATTGCAGCCGACAGTTGCGGTCGAGCCGATCAAAATTAGAGATAAAAAAGCAAGTTTTTTCGGCAGAGAAAACTTGGGAGAAAGCTGAGTTTGATTAGGCATATTTTTGCTTGACATAGTATTGATATGGTGGGATAATGGGCGAGAGTTATAATTATCGTTTTGCATTTTTAGCACCTAGTGTAATTAACTTACAACTCAAGGTTCTATAATTTTAATTCAAGCATTTGTTAGATCTAGTTGCCTGGTAGGGTTTACCCTACAGAGTGGGGTAGAAACCGGACTGTACCCGGCTAATGGCGGATTGCTATTTGGAAGCGCGATCGATCTTTTGTCAGCACTGGCAAATTGCCATCTAAATGCAGTAATACATACTACAGTAGCCACTCCGCATATTCCGCATTTTCTGGGAATTTTTCATACAATAAGTTCTATGATGTTCGCAGCACCGGACTCAAGTCTTCAGAATTTCATGAAGACCAAAGTCCAATACTGCGAACTCGATCGCGTTATTTTACTAGATGCAATCTCATATCGTGTCCGGTAGGTCGATCGCGATCGGATTGGTTTGTAGTGCGAACGACCGTCCGCTCAATATAGTAGACTCTCCTCCGCACTACGAACCATTTTTGCTATAGTAATCGACCGGATGCGATATCATTGCCAATTCTGCCATCTCAAATCTTCGAGCTCAAATCTCAAAGAAGTAGTTAGACAGAATTAATTACACAATGTCCGCAGCGAAGGTAGCGAAGCGTAATGAAGCAATCGCTTGGGTTGGGATTGCGTCGCACAGCGAACAATGACTGTAAATATTTTTGTCCACCTACTTATAGCGGTTCTCAAAAAAGTGAGGATAGCCCAATGCCCAATGCCCTATGCCCAATGCCCTATGCCCTATGCCGGCTGAGAAAGGCTATAGTATTATTGCTCCACAGGTTCAATAGCATTAACCTCATCAATTTCCATCGACTTGTGCCTAGAAATTTCCCAAGTATCAACAGCATTCTTAATAAAACCGGCCATCGGCACAGCAACTATCAAACCTGCTAATCCCGCCACTTTCACCCCTATTAGCAGCGACACTAAAATCCACACGGGATTCAAACCGATAAAACCGCCTAATAACCGAGGAGCAATCCCGCTTTCAATTACTTGATCGATTATGGTAGCAACAACTAAAACTGTGACACCCAGCCAAAAGTTGTTTAATGTAATCAGCAAGCTGACAATGCAAATACTAAAAGGTGCCCCGAAGGGAATCATCGTCATTACACCCACACCCAAACCGAACAGCAATCCGAAGGGAACTCGTAAAATTAAAAAAGCCACAGTCATCGACACTCCCATCAAACCCGCCAAAGTTGCTTGACCGACAAAGTAGTTGTGGAAGCTTCGCGCCAGCAACAACCGCAATTGCAAGCTCAGCTTGGAAGGTAGCCACTTAAACAATCCTTCCCACAGGCGATCGCCGTGCAAGAGCAAGTAAAATGTCAGGACTATTGTCAACAGAAAATTCACCGCACTGTCTGCCGCCCCCAAACCAAATTTGAGGATTTCGCCGGTGAGAAACTGCACTTGAGCTGAAAGTCGATCGTTCAATTGAGCAGTCAAAGCAGTAATATCAATGCGGAAATTTCGATTTTCCACCCACTTGTTGAACGCTTCAATCTGTTGCGTGCCAGAAACTATCCAAGTCGGCAGCCTCGTGGCGAGTTCAGTGACTTGAGTGAGCAAAATAGGAGCCAGAGTGAGAGTTAAAACCACTAATACCAGTAAAGTCACAAACAATACCGACAAAACTGCCCGATCGCGCTTCAAACCATATCTGCGGAGAAAGCGCACCGGATAATCTAGCAAAAAAGAGAACACTGTAGCGACTACCAAAACGGTAATCAGGGCCCGAAAATATTCAAAAACCAGCAGCGCTAACCAGCAGTTGAGTACCGTTAGCGGAAAGAACAATCCGTAAGTCCACCAATGCGACAGTTGAGTGAAACGTCTCATCTAAGTTAACCCAGTTAAAATTGGAGATGCATGATGCGAGATTGACACTGCTATTCGCGGTTCTGGGTCAACCATTTTATGTTGCATTTATTTATACCAGCCTGCAGAAAATCATCAGTTGCTCGACCAGCCGCAGAAATTGAGCTGCTGGCAGGCAATGCCTGCCACAATTATCTTATATCGTTTCCGCTAGTATGGATATATTACCTGCGGAATAACTTACTTTTTGCTGTTGCTACCAAAACAGGACAGCGACTCGCGATTCAACCTTTTTTCCCGTGCCTTTCGAGAGCTAATTCAATTAAACAATCTACTAATTCTGGGAAAGAAATGCCGTCCGCCGCCCACATTTGAGGATACATACTGGTAGCTGTAAAGCCGGGGAAAGTATTAATTTCATTAATCAAAACTTCTCCGGTTGATTCAACGTAGAAAAAATCTACTCGCGCTAAACCTGCTGCGTCTACAGCCAAAAACGCTTGCACTGCCATTTCTTGAATTTGCGAGGCGATCGCACCGCTAACTTTTGCCGGGATTGAGCAATCGGCTTGTCCCTCAGCATATTTAGTTTCATAGTCGTAGAAATCGCTTTTAAAAGTAATTTCTCCCACCGTAGAAGCTTTTGGGTTGTCATTGCCCAAAACCGCACATTCTAACTCTCTAGCCACCACACCCGCTTCCACAATTATCCGCCTGTCGTAGCTGGCGGCGCTGTCGAGGGCCGCTTCTAATTCAGGGCGCGATCGAGCTTTAGAAATTCCCACAGAGGAACCCAAATTAGCAGGTTTAATAAAGCAAGGATAGCCCAAACTTTCCTCAATTTTGTCGCACAGTTTGGGGAAAACGCAAGGATTAGACCAAATGTCGGAACGGTTGACAGCGACATATTTTACCTGTGGCAAACCAACTTGAGCAAAAGCCATTTTCATCGCAATTTTATCCATTCCCAGCGCCGAGCCCAAAACCCCGGAACCGACAAAAGGAATTTGCAATAATTTCAGCAACCCTTGCACCGTACCGTCTTCGCCGTTTGGCCCGTGCAAAACAGGGAACCAAACATCTACGGAATTAAAATTAGGAAATTGCGGGATTGGAGAAGACAAAGCAGAGTTTTCGGGTTCTCCTTGTGCTGTTTGCGACTCTATTTCCAGAGATTTTCCTGTTTCTAAAACTTGTTGGGGTGTCGCGCCCGACAGCCAGCGGCCGTCTTTTTGGATGTAAAAGGGTAGAACTTCGTATTTAGAGGCATTTGCGTCAGCAGCGAGGGCGCGGGCGATCGCCCGCGCCGAACTAATCGAGACTTCATGTTCGCCCGATCGCCCGCCGAAGAGTAACCCGATCCGCATCTTCGTCATTTTTCAATACTCCCGGTACTTTTTGACAAATATACACGCACTTAGCGCAGCTAGGCCAGGAAGTACGAGACAGCAAGGAGAATCAAGGGTAATACCATTTTGCTAAAGATGTGCTATAGATGAAGTCTGAGCCACCCCTTAGTAAGGGGGGATTGGGGGGGTAAGATCTAGCGCTACTTTCTGAAATTGGTATAAGGAAACAAACTCGGAAACTTGCAAAACTTGGGCTATTATCAGCTATACCTACTCCGGCTGTATAGGTTTCACAAAACTGCTGCGAGCCCGAACAAAACAATTACTCGGCCCGCCGACACCCTCACTTTTTGCCACAAAAAACCAAGGTTTATGTCGATCGTCATACAAAACCCCCAATCCGCTAGGGCCGAGATAGATTTCAAAATTCTGCCCTTGTTTCAAAGTACCAACAACAGGCCAACTGCCAATATTTAAATCTATCTTGCTCCCCGGATCTTCAATTTCCCGAATCGAATGCGCCCCCATGCGACAGTTGAGACCGTTCGGATCAGAATCTACCACTTCCCAATATCGGTGCGAAGTTCTTGAATACTCTCCGCCTTCGTTTGGCTGCGGCAAATCAGCTTGTGAAGCAGACTGTTGTTCGTCAAATTCTGAACTTTGTGTCATGGATTTAAACCCTCTTTTCTTAATATAAATTAACTCAGTTTGACCGCCAGCCACCAAACAAGGTTCGTAGTGAGGACTTTAGTCCGCATCCATCAAAGGACTCGCATTCCGAGCGATCGCATTAATCTTTTTGGTAAGGTGCTTGCGGGCGCACCCTACAACATAATAGAGGTTTTTGGGAAATTTTGTCAAACCCCTTATAGCATTTCTCCAGTCAAGCTAAAAGCACGAATATCTGTAATTTTAACCCGCACAATTTTACCAGCCAATTGTGCAATATCGCCCTGAAAAAAAGTGAGGCGATTGCCGCGAGTGCGTCCCATCACCTGACTTGAATCCTTAAGATTCTGAACTTCCACCAAAACCTCCTCAGTGCGTCCGAAATAGCGCTGCGATCGCTCCATCGCCGTCGCACTCACCACATGATTGATCCGTTGCAGGCGATCGGCTTTTACCTCCTCACTCAACTGATTTTCCCACAAAGCAGCCGGCGTTCCCGGGCGAGGCGAATAAGCCGCCGTATTCACCAAATCAAAACCAACATCTTCGATCAACTTCAGAGTCTTCTCAAACTGCGCCTCCGTCTCCCCCGGAAAACCCACAATCGCATCAGCAGTAATCGAAGCATCCGGCATATAACCGCGAATCATATCAACAATGCGGCGATACTTCTCCTGAGTATAACCCCGAGACATCGCCTTCAAAATATCATTATCTCCCGATTGAAAAGGCACATGAAAATGTTCGCAAACCTGCGGCAACTCCGCACAAGCCCGAATCAATCTTTCATTAAAATAGCGCGGGTGGCTAGTAGCAAATCTGAGGCGATCGACCCCAGGAACATCCTGCACAAAATAAAGCAAATCCGTCAAAGTATGCTGATTGCTGCCATCCGGTTTTGTCCCCGGCAAATCGCGCCCGTAAGCATCGATATTCTGCCCCAACAAAGTCACTTCCTTATAACCTTGACGGCCCAACTCCTCCATTTCAGCCCGAATAGCCTCCGGGATTCGAGACTGTTCAACCCCGCGAACATTCGGCACAACGCAATAAGTGCAGCGTTCATTGCAGCCATAAATTACATTCACCCAAGCAGTCACCTTACTATCGCGGCGAGGCTTAGTAATATCCTCCATAATCTCAACAGCTTCAGTCGCCACAACTTGATTTCCCTGAAAAACTTGTTCCAGCAAATCTTCAAGTCGGTTAGCGTGTTGCGGCCCCATTACTAAATCCAATTCCGGCACTCTGCGAAGCAGCGCTTCACCTTCCTGCTGCGCCACGCATCCAGCCACAACTAAAGTCAAACCAGGTTCTTTGCGCTTGCGATGAGCTTGCCTTCCCAGGTTAGAATAAACTCTTTGTTCAGCATTGTCGCGAATCGTGCAAGTATTGTAGAGAATCAAGCTAGCGTCGTTCGGGTCTTCCGAGAACTCAAAGCCCATATTTTCCAGAATGCCGGCCATCCGTTCCGAGTCGGCTTTATTCATCTGGCATCCGAAAGTAGTGATGTGATAGCGGCGGGGTTTAACAGTCATGGCGAATTGCGGGCAAATAAAAAATCTAGGTTTTCAAGCTCAACCAACTATTATATAACAAGTCTCGACACCTTGTGAACTTTGATTTTTCTTAATTCATTAAAAAACAACTTTCACAAACCTGTAGGGTGTGTGAGGCGCGGTGATTAACTTGCGCCACCCATCAATAAATCTTAAACCGCGCCTCACGCACCAAAATTTAGTTATCGCGGTGCGAATTGCAGGCAAATAAAACATCTAAGTTTTCAAGCTTAACAACTATTATATAACAAGTCTCGACACCTTGTGAACTTTGATTTTTCTTAATTCATTAAAAAACAACTTTCACAAACCTGTAGGGTGTGTGATGCGCGGCGATTAACTTGCGCCACCCATCAATAAATCTTAAACCGCGCCTCACGCACCAAAATCTAGTTATCGCGGTGCGTGAGGGTTAAAAATCTCACAATTTGAATTCAAGAATTACTCGCCCTCACACACCCTACAGCTAAAATATCTATTTAATTTAAAAACTGATAAATTGTTTTAGCAATTCCCCGCGCAGCCAAATAAGGAACTCCATTACCAACAGTTTTGAACATATTAGTCAGCGTCATCCGTTCCGGTAGCGCAAACTCTTTTGGTAGCGACTGAATAGCCAGTGTTTCTGCAACCGAAAGCCTGCGTACTTTGTATGGGTGTAAGTGAACTTCGTTATTGCCATAACAAGCTGTCGGCGAATAACGCCACCTGTGCAAACGCTTGAAAGATTTTTTGGAATCGTCTCCCTCCTCGACCTCCGCAAACCTTTTAATACCTGCTCTCGGTTGAAAATAATGTTCAGCATTAGGATGGTTGAGAACGTCATTTTTTTGGAACCAAAACTCTACCGTTAACTCTTGAGGAATGCCATCGGGACAAGGTAATAAAGCATCGCCTGCAAAGAGATTTCTCTGAGGCCAAGGATAAGCAAAAACTTCGGGTTTGGGATATACTATTTGACTGTGCCAAGGAAATAAACTTTCCGGCAACATTGAGCTGTTTTCATCTAAGGAAATGCCCAGATTTTTAATGATATTTTTTCTAAACCCAATCAAAATAATTCGGTCTCTATCTTGCGGGACACCGTATTCGATCGCATTTATTAACCTTTCCACAAAAATATATCCAGACTCAGCCAACTTAAGCTTGAGTTCGTCGTAAAAAGCTTTATGCTTTTTGGTTCTCCACAAACCTTTAACATTTTCAAACAAAAAGAAATCCGGCTGCTGCTGACAAATCAATTCAATGTACGAAGCTGAAAGTTGACCTTTATCTCCTTCCTGACCTCGGTTTTTGCCACCAATAGAAAAGTCAGGACAAGGCGGCCCCGCGATAAATCCCACAATATCGTGACGCTTGCGGGCATCCTGCATTAATTCCTGCAGGCGAGAAGCTGGTTTTCCACCTACAAGTCGAGTGACATCTGCTTCCTCTGCTTCGCAGTATCCATATTCTGGTAGCGGCAAATTCAGACACTGCCGAGAGTAGCGGTATGCTTGCATAAAAGGTGGGAAAATTTCATTGACATATACTACATTAAAGCCGCTTAATTCAAAACCGAGGTCAAGGAATCCCGAACCGGAAAAAAATGAAAATATACAAGGAAGAGAGTGCATTTAATCATTCCATTCATTTAATAAAAATCGGGAGCATCTCAGTTTTGCATTTATAGTGCTGTCCCCGCTCGCGGATTGTACAACTCGCGAGCGGGGACGCTCGCACTATAAAAAAATGCTTTTTGCAAAACTGAGAGGCTCCCTAAAAATCTTACTATAAATTCCGTTTTTTCTGCACCTTCGGCAGTCAAAGAATAGGCAGAACCTGCTAACGACTATAACTACTATAATTGCAATGTATTTATGGGCTTTTATCCCATAAAAAGCATCTGCGTTAATCAGCGTAAATCTGCCTGACATCTGCGGTTTTGCTTCAAATCAAAAAAATACGCAACTCAAGTCTATGCTTAAAACCACTGGCCGCCTCGGAAACGCCAGTAGGGAAAAAAAATCCGCATTAGTGTTTGCGATGCCAGATAAATAGCCAGCCACACTAAACTATAATGCAGTGCAAAAGCTCCCAAGTCAAAATCTTGGGCAGGTATCCCTGGCAAACCAATAATCTCGATTAAAAATAACACAAAAACCGCTTCCCAAATCCCGGCAAGCAATTGAAATGCGCCGGGCCAATCTCGATCCCAGCGAAATTGCTGGATGTAGATATATAAGGCATCCCAGCCGAGGCCAAAAATTGCTAGATAGCCTAAAATTAAGAAAAAAATTGAGCCGGATTTTGTGGTCATTAAACCCATAAAAAAGGGCAGTGTTACTAAAACGCCTACGGTTGCAAATAGCAGTAACCGAGTTTGCCAGCGGCCGAATAGGGTGGGGGTCATTCGATTTTAGATTTTAGATTTTAGATAGGGGATTTTGGATTGGGTAAATTGTAGGATTTTGGATTTTAGATTGTGGATTGAATGCGAAGCTAGTTATAATACAATACGGTTGACTTAAGTAGTGGAACACAATTAATTACACAAAAATTTGGCTACAAGCCTTGGGAACATCTCAGTTTTGCATTATAGTGCAAGCACCTAAGCGAGATCGCGTATTGTACAACTCGCGAGCGGGGACGCTCGCACTATAAAAAAATGCTTTTTGCAAAACTGAGATGCTCCCCAAGCCTTCCTCCGTAAAGAAGCTGTATGTAATTAATTATGTGCGATTACTTAACACTTTTTATCCGCCGGAGATCCCCCTAAATCCCCCTTAAGAAGGGGGACTTTAAGAGCTTTCTTGTCCCACCCCCTACTCCCCTTTTTTAGGGAAGATCTGTCTTAAGTGAACGGTATTGAGTTATAATAAGACTTTGACGATTAAAATCATCACTACGAAGAAATTTTACCGCTCTTTCCTTCTTCCTTCTTCCTTCTTCTTGAAATTAGCTGGGAGATTTATTTAAAATCCATTTTAACCATTGTATGATCGATCGCCAAACGCTCAATTTGCCGACACCCGGAACTCCGTCAGCCGCCAGACTTTCAACGGAACGCAAGGCGGCGTATTGCAAGCCCAAAAAGCTGTCCACAGGTGCGTAAGGCCCCCCCAAAGTAATCGTGCCCGCTGCGTACACTCGCCCTTCTGCGTGGGTGGGGGAAGTGTTACGCAATTCGGGAACTTCAAAATTTTTGTGCACGCTTAGGCGCCCCAAATCGTTGAGGGGAAGATTGTATTGAACTACTAAATCGTTTAGCAGGGGACTGGTTTTTACTTTAGCGTCCAAACCGGTAGCATCAATAATAAAATCAGCTTCTAGCTTAATTTGCCCCTTGAGTTCTTTTTCCTGAATGTACGTCACGGTGCGGTTTTGACTGTCGCGCTCGACTCGCTCGACTTCGCCGAAGGTAATTTGATACCATCCTTGACTTAAACCTTCTTTGACTATCCGCCGCCAGTCGCTGCGGTTGGCTGTAGTGGTGCCGCCCCAGTCTGCGAGCAACTGCGGGCGCAATTCTGGTTGAGCTTTTTCTAAAAGTACGCGGAGTTCCCCGCCCCAGCAGGCTTTTGGCCAGTTGAAAGGTTGAAATTCGTAGTGATTTTCGACGCTTCGCTCTGCGAGGTTAAATTTGTTACCTTGGGGTTTTGCCGATCGCATCAAATGCAATACTTGAATGTTGCGGTTGCGATGCCGCGCTTCATAAATCCGCTGCACAACGCGAGAAGCCACAATCCCTCGGCCTCGAATTAACACGCTGCCGCCCTTCGCCTCCAATTTTTTGTAAACGCTGTCGTGGCTTTCATAGGCGTTGACAACTGACTCAAAATCCTGGGTTTTTTCGCGGTATTCCTGCAAGTCTGGCAAAAATTGAATCGCGGGATAGCCGGTGGCTAAGTGTACGTATTTGGCGATTAAAAAAGCGTGATCGCGACGATCGGCATTTGATCGAGAATAAGCGATCGCGTACCTGCCGTCATCTGTTTTGCGAATGGCCCGCACTCTCCCGTAGCGAAACATCTGACTCCACCCAATTCGCAGAGTTTCCCTGTCAATCGCATCAAACACATTCCCGGCGCGAGGCGTATAAGTTTCGGCAAAAGTCGGTTCGGCAAACACCTGCCACATCAACTTTAGCGATACAATCAACCGCCCTTTGAGCAATTCCTGCCAAGCTTCCCGCAAAGCATAGGGAGGCCAGCCCCAAATGTTGTCTGGACAAGCGTCAGAATTCGATCGCAGCCGTTCGTGCAGCGGAATTTGAGAATTTAGGCATAACCGACGGTAGCGGGCGTAAGGCTGCTCTTCCATGCCCAAAACTGCAATTCGATCGACTTTCACGCCGCAAATTCTCAGCAAATCCACCCAAATAAAGCTGCCCAAGCCTCCCCCAACGGCGGCCCAATCAACTTCGACTATAGGGAGTCCCATCGATTGGAGCGATCGCATGGTTATTTGATTCGCCTGCACAAATGCGATCGGCGGAAATTCTCCGCTACTAGCTGTTTGAGGATGTGGCGACACCATTGGCGGCGCGATCGATGGGTCTGGCCCATTGGTCTGCGGGTTAAAGAAAATGTGAGAATTGACAGAGTGGGTTTCTGCGGAATTAACAGCAAAGGAAATGCCGATCGCGTAGAACCCAATTTGCAGCATATCGCCGTTGGCCAGCACGCACCGGTTTTGGCGAGTACCGTTGACAAAAGTACCGTTGCGGCTGCCGGTGTCAGTAATTACGATACTGTCGCCTTCGGTGGCAATGACTCCGTGAAAGCGAGAAATTTGACTGCTACTGAGGGCAATTCGAGAAACTCGTTTCCCGTTGATTGTGGCGGGCATAGCTTCAAAAATTCGTCCCAAGGCGATCGGCAAGTCGAGTATCGGGGAGTGACAATCCCCGGTAGTTGTGTCTTTCCAAGTCAGTCGCAGGCGCAAGGGTTGAGGATTCATTATGATTTTTTAAACATTAGCCGTCGGCTTTGAGCTTTCTGTGAAAAAAGATTTTTGAATTTGAGGGTTCTGGTTTGAGATGAGAGCTTATATCAAAAACTTTAGTAGTTTTAGACGCACGGGGAGTTAGAAACTACTAAGTTCGGTAGACTTATGCAGGATTTACGCATTAAGACCAAAGAAACCGGGTTTTTTGCCCTGACTATGGGTGACAACGCGTCTTTTCGTAAAAAAAACCCGGTTTCTGACCGCCCGTGCGTCTAGAAATATTCTGGTTGCGGGGCCCGATATTTCCCTAGAAACCGGGTTTATACCATGCGAGAAAAAATGTTGCAACAATAAAATTGTTGGGCGGAGTGAAACGGAGGGTTGTTTCGTTCACCCAATGTATAAGGTGCGTCGCTATTAGATTGTCACTCTTTTTTAGAGATTGTCGATGGCGACACACCCTACATATACTGTTGCATTAATTTGGAAAATTGGTATTAGTAAGGCAAATGCGCGGATATATTTAAGTGTGGGCGGCTTCGGTGCACCTTACCCGCGATATTTTGAGATGTTCGATTGAATGTTGTCTAGGAGTCTCAAGAAGGGAAAATTAGCTGGGGGAAACACTCCCATCCTAGCGGGATCATCTGGGGCATCGCAAAAATGATGTTTTTTTGAGAGTGCTCGCACCTCAAATGCAAAGCACAGATGCACCAGATCCTAGCATCGGCGATCGCCCCAGCCTCTGTCTCAAATCTCAAATCTCAAATCTCCAATCTAGCTACAATCAAAAATCAAAAATCAAAAGCCATCACGGAGAAAGCACCACACTCATCGCCGCCGCCAGAGAAGTACCGCACCACGGACACCCCGCACTCAACTGCGCGTAAGGCGAAACGCGGCTGCACTTGGGACACTGCAAACCATATTTTGAAGGCCCTGTCGGCGGGGAAGAACTTGGAACTGCAGGCCCGCACAGCAAAACTGTCTGCGGCGCGGCTACTTGTACCGCAGGCGCAGACACCACATCGATTTGCACTTTGCCTAAATGGATGCGGCTGTCGGATCTTAATGTTGCTTCGCCGGAGGTGAGAATTTTTCCGTCTACCAGCGGGGGATTGGTGGGGCGCAAATTCCGCACTGCATATTCCTGCAATTCTTGATTAAAAAATATTTCGACGTGGAGTCCCGATACGCTGCGATCGTCCAATACTAGATCGCATTTTGCCCGATCGCGCCCCAGTCTTACGGTTCCCGGATTTTTGCTCGGCTGTCCGTTTTGAATCGTCTGAGTTTGACGCACCCCAGCCTCTGTCCATGTTAAAGTTAGCTGGTTTATCATAGTTCTATTGTTTCCTGAAAATATAAAAATCTGACTTCTACTAAGTTAATAAATACTTGCTACATATGAAGTTCTAGCCCCCCCTTAATAAGGGGGGGTTGGGGGGGTTCTATGTAGGGCTTATTTTGCAAAATGGTATTATTTCTATCAAAGCTTCTGCTCGTTTTTGGGCGATCGCGATCGGGCAAAGAAACCCGGTTTCTACGAGTTTTGGGTTTAGTAATCAGAAATCTGCAAAAAAACTGGGTTTCTGACGTCACAAGCGCGATCGCCCAATGTATACCTCTGATATCATGTCCGGCAGATTAACCGCAATCAGTAAGGTTCGTAGTACGGACTTCAGTCCGCTCCAGATGGCGGACTGAAGTCCGCACTACAAACCGTTTTTGTTATGGTAATCGATCGGACTTGAGATGAGAAAATATTTTGTTAACTTCAACAAAAAAGCCCCTACTTTGGGGCTTTTCGTATTCCTATCGGCTTTGTTTGAGAAACCGACTCGCGCAGCTTACCAGCTTTTCTTTCCTGCAAAATTCTGCACCCGACTTGCGCTTTGTTATTGATTGGCCAGCGATTGCTTGCTAATCACTAATGGCTACGGGGTTTTTGCGGTTGTCAAGCGGCGCGCTGTTGGCGATTTTTTTGATGTGGCGATCGAACTCGCTGATTGCGGGAATTCGATCGCCCTACTTACTCAAACGCGAGCGTTTGCTCGTTTCGTTGCAGGCAAAGGTTTAAGAGACTTAACTTTCGCTCTTGCGGCTTTTCTTACCACCTTCTCGACCAATTTGAGCCATGTGTTCCCGATTTCTACTGACAGCTTCACCACCTTTTTGACCAGCTTGTCTGGCTTCTTCCGAAGTAAATTCGTGGGCTGTTCCTTTCGCGTGTGCAGCTTTTCCGCCTTTGCTAGCAATTGCGCGCTGTTTTTCGGCGTCCATAGAAGCGAATCCGCGTTTGCTTTTCTCAGCCATGACTGTCTCCTTGTGTTTTTTCTGATTTTTTAGCTCGATCGCGCCTTCGCCTCCCACTGTAATTGGTATTTCCAGTCAGTGGTGAGATATTAGACTGTAAATTATCAAGCGCCATAGCGCGAATTTAAACTGTTGGTTTAAGTCGCAGAATGACTGTTTTGTAATTTACCAATGTGAACTAAAAATAGTTCACGCCCGGGCACTGTAATTACAGCCGCCCATGTTTAAGCAGTTTACCGTCTTTCAATCATTCTATAAAACCCTCAACTGTTATACCTCTTTCTCAGGTATAGTCATTCTTTAGTTCGCTGGAAGGATGGAACCGAAAGCTGATTGGCGGTAAACTCAGAGGATTTTTCAACAAGGGGGCGACACTTCAAAAATTTAAAGTCTAAAGACGGATACTTTTTTTGTCTTTTTACTTTTCTTTTTTTGCGTTCCCGCCCAAAAATCGATACTTGCTTTCCGACTTCACCCCGGTCGAGATCGAAATTTTAGACAAGAGTTCAATCTCCGGTGATTCACGGTGCTGCAAGTCCAATTTCAAATCGAAAATGCGAAAATCCACCTAGCCCTTCCGGGCTTGCGAGTTATTCCGCTGTTAGTCGATCGGCCGATCGAGTTGTTTCAGGCAAGCGATATCGGGCGGGTGCAGCACAGGACGTACTCGATCGCACTTATCAAGTTTATTCTATGACCGATCAATACATAAATCGGTTTGATCCCTGTTTGCGTCCTGAGCGCTGCACCTAAAATCTATCCCTCCTCTAGCAATGGCTGCCCACTGCCCCGAAGGAAAAGCTGTAGGACTGCGAACCACAGACTGCTGCTGCAATTGCAAGTCGGGAAAGCTCAGAACTGTTACAGCGGCTAGCGATACGCTGTCTGAACTGTTGTAGCCGACATCTACGCCTGCGACATACCGAACTGTCTCAAGTTGATTTTCGGTAATCACCAATGGCCGGAGGTGTTCTTGAATGGCGATCGCCTCTTCAATTGTTTCGGGGCAAGGGTGTCGCTGCCACATTAGATATCTTTATTCAACCGTTCTCATCTAAGTTTAACTTATTGTCTGCCATTTTTCATGTCGGATTTTGATTGTTGGTCGCTATAAATTCACCACTGGTGTAAAGAGTCTCTTTTTATACTCGCAAGGCTTGAGTAAGGCGGGCCCAGACCCATTCTACAAATAGAGTCTGATGTTCTCCGGCTGCAATTTTATTTTTCGCTGGTGCTTGCAACAACCCCAATACGGTTTCACCCGCGCCAACCTCCAATTTTTCTCTAAGAATTCACAAAAATTACCTGTTCGAGCCGGATTTTTGAGCTTTCCCAAAAGCTGATAATTAATATCAAAACATCAAGCTAACGGGAATATTATGCTTTTTGCATTTTAGAGGCTCTCTGACCGGAAAATTTATATGACTTTTATGAATCAAATAAATGAATTTATGAGTTGTTGCGCCATTAATATAAAGTTATAATATTAGATAATAGCGAAGATAAAACTAACATCGATTAACACAACATAGGTAAATTAACATATGAAAACCCTGCAAAGTGTTCGGTACAACCTCGCTCTCTACATCGTCGGTGGCATCGTATTCATCATCGCCGCCTTAATTTTCAAACCTTTTACCATCGTCGGCCCAGGAGAACGGGGCGTAATGATGCGCTTCGGCAAAGTTCAAGACGCGATTTTAGATGAAGGCCTCCACCCGATTTTACCGATTGTCACCTCTGTCAAAACTCTCAGCGTGCGGGTACAAAAAACCGATGCGAAAGCAGATGCAGCATCCAAAGATTTGCAAAGCATTACTACAGATTTGGCAGTCAACTGGAATGTTGACCCCACAAAAGTTAATCAAATTTTCCAACAAGTAGGAGATGAAGAACAAATTGTTTCCAGCATTCTGAGCCCTGCTATTTCTGAAGTTCTCAAAGCAGCAACTTCTAAAAAAACAGCCGAAGAAATTATCACTAAACGGACGGAACTAAAAACAGAAATCGACAACAGCCTCAAAAAGCGTTTGGAACCTTACGGCGTCATTGTCAGAGATGTTTCGTTAATAAATTTTGGCTTTTCGCCAGAATTTAGCAAGGCCATCGAAGCCAAACAGATAGCAGAACAAGAAGCCAAACAAGCAGAATTTACCGTTAAAAAAGCAACCCAAGATGCTCAAGCCCAAATTAACCGCGCGAAAGGTCAAGCAGAAGCTCAACGCTTGCAGCGGCAAACTTTAACTTCAGAAATTTTGCAGCAGCAAGCGATTGAAAAATGGAACGGTCAGTTTCCGACAGTAATGGGAGGAGGCGGAACTTTGCCGTTAATTAATATTGCGCCGCCGAGTTCTCAAGCTGCAACTCCTGCTAAATAAGCTGCTGCGGATCATGATTGCCAGGCCGCGGGGAGAAGGGGAGAGGGGGAGAGAGTCTGAGGGGGATAAGAATAGAGGGTTTTTCACCGCGATCGCGAAAATGTGCTTTTTTAAATGCCCAACAGCAAGGATACAACTAACCACTACTGTTAAATCCTGCGTATTTTAACCCCAAGATACAATTTACGTTGCGCGAGTCCTGAAAAACGTTAGAGTAAGAAACAACTCGGAAATTGTAAAGGTTTGCTTGAAAGTTCGGCTGATGGGAGATCGGGAGAACCAGTCAATTTCTAATTTAGGTGAAGTGGAAAGTGCGGCCGATCGCCATACGGCCTCAGATCCCCTGTGGCTTCGCGATCGAGCTTTGGCAGCTACTAGCAACGCTATTATCATTGCAGATGCCATTGCACCAGACTGTCCCATAATTTATTGCAATCGGGCCTTTGAGCGGATCACGGGTTACTGCGCCGATGAAGTCTTGGGGCGCAACTGCCGATTTTTGCAAGGCCCCGATACCGATCGCACTACCGTAGCTAAGATCCGCGACGCCTTGCGCCAAGGTCGAGAAATCCAGGCAACAATCAAAAATTATCGCAAAGACGGCACTCCTTTTTGGAACAAATTGTCCCTATCTCCCCTGCGAGACGACAGCGGTAATTTGACTCACTTCGTAGGTGTTCAGTCGGACTTGTCCGAACGCATCGAAGTGCAGGAAGCTTTGCAGCAAACTAACGACCAACTGCAAACGATTTTGGAAGCAGTTCCGGGAACAGTGTCTTGGCTTAGCTCGGATTTGCGCTATTTGGGGGTTAACCAGCACTTAGCCAAACTGCACGGTTTGCCGCCGTCGGCTTTTGTCGGTCAAGATATCGGTTTTCTGGGCGCGAGCGAGGATTTTCATTCTTTTGTGGTGGAGTTTTTTGCCGGCGACGCTACGGAAGCGATTAAAGAACTCAGCGCTAAGGTGAAAACCGACGGCGGACAGTCGGCGGGACATTATTTGATTGTGGCTCAAAAGTACGATCGGGGGAACGCTGCTTGTCTGGTAGGGATTGACATTACCGAGCGCAAGCTGGCAGAAGAAGCTCTGGTGCTGACTCGCAAGGCGGTGGAAAGTTCGAGCGACGCGATCGGCATGAGTGATGCCAACGGCACTCACATTTATCAAAATCAAGCGTTTTCTCAGCTATTTGAATGGGACACCGCAGAGGAATTTAAACTCGCGGGAGGTATACCGACAGTTTTTGCAGACTCCGCCGTCGCTACTGAGGTACTGGACACGATCGCCCGAGGTTATTCTTGGTCTGGTGAAGTTACCAACCGCACAAAAAGCGGCGAAATTGTGCAAGTGCTGCTGCGGGCCGATGCTATTAAAGACCCCACGGGGAAAATTGTCGGTCTGATTTACATGAATACCGACATTACCGATCGCAAGCGCACGGAACAAGAACTGCGGCAAAGCGAGAAGCGTTTTCGATCGCTCATTGAAAATGCTAGAGATATTATTGTAATTCTCGACGACAAAGGCTTTTGCCGCTATGTCTCTCCTTCCCTAGAGCGGATTTTGGGCTATCCGACGGCGGAAGTGCTCGGCCGCTCTGTATTTGACTTGATTCACCCCGATGAATTGCCGATGGTGGCTCAAGTTTTCCAAGGTGTCATCGAAATGCCGAGAATTGGCCTGGGATTGGCGGAATACCGAGTGTGGCACAAGGACGGTTTCTGGTGCGTTTTGGAAGCGGTGGCGACGAATTTGCTTGGGGAACCTTCGGTGCGGGGAATTGTCGTCAACTGTCACGACGTGACTGAGCGCAAGGTGGCTGAAGACCAATTGTTGCACGATGCTTTTCATGACGCGCTGACAGAGTTGCCGAACCGCGCTTTGTTGATTGACAGGTTGGGGCAAGCTTTTGCCCGCGTCAAACGGCATCCGAGCTATCAGTTTGCGGTGCTGTTTCTGGATTTGGACAGGTTTAAGGTGATTAATGACAGCCAGGGACACGGGACTGGCGATCGGCTGTTGGTGGCTGTGGCCCGCCGTCTCTTGACTTGTTTGCGCCCTGGCGATACGGCGGCCCGTCTGGGGGGAGATGAGTTTGTGATTTTGCTGGAAGAAATTCAAGGTGTTGATGAAGCCATCGCCCAAGCAAAGGGAATTCTTAAGGCGATCGAACGACCGATTTATTTGGAAGGTCATAAAGTTTTAATTACTGCTAGTATCGGCATTGCTTTGAGTACCGAAAAATATCAGTTACCTGGAGATATTTTGCGCGATGCTGATATTGCGATGTACCGGGCAAAAGCTCTCGGTAAAGCTCGCTACGAAGTGTTTACGAGTGCGATGCACACTCGGGCTGTGGCTTTGATGCACTTGGAACACGATTTTCGGGAGTCGATCGAAGAACTGAATTTGACATATTCAATTGTGAATTTCGGAGGTGGGCTGGTGGGGGAAAACTCTCCTTTATCCGAAATCGATCGCCTGCGGGAGCGTCTGAAATCACAATTGGCTACTCCTCTTAAATTGGAATGTCCTTTTACTGTTTATTATCAGCCGATCGTTTGTTTAAAAAGCGGCTCAGTTATTGGATTTGAGGCGCTGGTGCGCTGGCTGCACCCGGAACGGGGTTTGGTTTCCCCGATGGAATTTATTGCGATGGCTGAGGAAACAGGCTTAATTATGCCTTTGGGTTTGTGGGTTTTGAATGAAAGCTGCCGCCAAATTATTCAGTGGCAAAGTTTGAATTTACCTGTGGGAAATTCGCGGCTGACGGTAGCCGTAAATCTTTCGGGGAGACAGTTTTCGGCAGTGGATTCGATCGAGCAAATTAAGCAAGTTTTGCTGGAAACGGGTGTTGATGCTCGCTGTTTGAAGTTGGAGATTACTGAGACTGTGGTGATGGAAGATGGGGAAGCGGCGGCGGCGATGCTTTCGCACTTGAGAGAGTTGGGAATCGGGCTGTGTATTGATGATTTCGGCACTGGTTATTCGTCTCTGAGTTATTTGCACAAGTTCCCGATTAATATTTTGAAGGTCGATCGCTCTTTTCTCACTCGCATCGGCTCTGCTGGGGAAAATTTGGAAATCGTGCGGGCGATCGTCATGCTGGCCCGCAGTTTGGGGATGGAGGTAGTGGCAGAAGGTGTCGAAACCGCCGTGCAATTGGCTCAAATGCGGGCGATCGGCTGCGAGTACGGTCAGGGGTACTTTTTCTCTAAACCACTCGACAGTGAGGCAGCTACAGCCTTATTGAGGCGATCGCCCAAATGGTGAATTAAACATTGAGTGTTAAAATTAAAGTTGAGTATAAGTAGGTCATTGCCAAAAAAAAACAATAGTATATTGTAGGGGCGGGTTTAGCTAAAAATCTAGGATATAAGCGATCGGATAAAAGCAAAACCCCCCCTCTTGAGTATAAGTAGGTGATTGCCAAAAAAAACAATAGTATATTGTAGGGGCGGGTTTAGCTAAAAATCTAGGATATAAGCGATCGGATAAAAGCAAAACCCGCCCTCTCCATCTAATGTTTATTTGTACCCACCTACTTAATAGCAAACTATCGGGATAGGTAAAAAGATATGTCTCAATCTGTTGTGCCAGCAGTCGAAGAAAAAGTGCCCGATACTTCGGGCACATTAACTTTTGAAGAGTACAAAGTTTATCAAAGCAATGATGATGTAAAATATGAACTGTACAAAGGCAAATTAATACCAGTGGCAACGGCTAGCGCATTACACACAAGCATC
>Ga0335395_10000584_pt1 | contig 22874 bp, 14 predicted proteins | sample MAT02_FD_205744 | JGI IMG/M metagenome (GOLD analysis project Ga0335395, IMG submission 205744) | Freshwater microbial communities from Lake Fryxell liftoff mats and glacier meltwater in Antarctica - MAT-02 (spades assembly) (version 2) ...
TCGCTCGTCAATCCGCATGTAACGCCTGTACGTCTGGCAGCATCGACTAACGCTGGTCCGCTAAAACCCGCCTTTCGCTTGCCGAACGGGAAGGCAAACGGAACATTTTGCAGGCCGAATCGATCGCGAAGAATCCCTATGTTCTCAAGGAGATCTAGTTCAAACCCCTCGGGCTTCTCTCGAAAGTCCTTGTGAGTGTGTGTATGGGCCCCCAGATCGACGATTCCGCTATCTAGCAACTCCTTGCATTCGTCGGAAGTGAGAGCCCGCCAATCGTCTGGTGTCGTTTCTGCAAAATGGGCTCCCTTCCAATCGTCAAAGGGAAACGGCACCGGCGAATCCAGATAGGCTGTCGCAACAAAAACAGTTGCTGGAATTTGTAGTTTCTTGAGTATCGGGACTGCATTGTGAAGGTTGTTGGCATATCCATCGTCAAAAGTTACAGCAAACACATTTGCCTCAGGCTGCACATCGTTGGTGTGCCAATCGAGAATCGTTCGCAACGGCTTGGCAACGAAGCCGCGCTCCAATAATCCGCTGAGTTGCGATTGAAACTGATCAGGCGTCACATTCGATGTCGGAAACGTACGACTCGACCTTCGCGGAGCGATGCGGTGGTACATGAGAATTCCAACTTCTTGTTCGGTCTTTCTGCCAGCAAGAAATGGCACTACGAGCGGGAATCGAGCGAGAGACATCTGACGAAGATCCTCGCGAAGAGATTCCGATTTGTAGGGATAGGACAATTTCAAATTAACGTACCTTTTAAAATTCTCTGACTGCAACATGGAGCTTAGGAATTGTCCCGAAACAAGTTCCCGGTTTTGTTCTATTACCAACACGCAGCGCAAGCTAGTGAATCTTGACGATCAAGCCGGTCACTAGCTTGCGCCGCTGTTAGAGGTTCACTAGCTTGCGCTTTTTGCAATTTCACTATTCAGCCCCGATAGGGGCGGCAGCCTATTGCCGGGGATGCAAATCCCCGGTTGTTCTATACTAGAATTCCCGAGCCCCGGAAGGGGCGACAGCGGTACGTCGCTGTCGCCCCTCCGGGGCTTGAAACTCAACTTAAAAGATGCTCCGGGGACTATCGTCCCCGGCAGGAGGCTATCGTGCCTTCGGCACTAAAAATGTGCAACTTCAAAACTTACGCTATATGTTAGTGGTTCACTAGCTTGCGCTGCGTGTTGGTATTGGGAAGTTATTCCAGGACAGTCCCTTTGCGTTATTCTGGCCGACATGACTCAGGCTCCTCTGATAGCAGGGAAATGCTTTTCACCTCGAAACTCGTACTTCTTAAAAAACCTGTTTTGCGTAAAGAGCGAAGGTGCGAGCGAGTAGAGCGTCGAACGAACATAGCCTTCTGCTCGCCATAATCGAATACGCGCATCCAGGATCTCTTCGCGATTACCCCGTAGGATTGAAACACCCAAGCGAGGCAAGTTGATGACTAGCGCTTGTATAGCTCGGAGCGATGCTAGGCCAACGGCGGCAAGCCTTCCCCTTTCGAGAAGATCCCTGCGCGCAAAACTCCAGCCATTGTGAAGGGAGGCATCTTTAAAAAAACTATCTTCCAAACGGTGTGGCGGAATGATGTGATACCCTACTGCTTTAGGCGAATACCATGAATCAAAGCCGGCCATGCGAATACGACGGTAGAGGTCCGTGTCGTGACCTCGGAGAACAAATGAGTGGTCGAAAATTCCAACTTGATCAATTACGGTGCGATGAATCATTTGATTTCCGCTTCCCGGGCCCTCCTGTCGGGTGTAAGGGCGCGACGTTTCCCACTTTACTGTTTCGCCCAGCATTCGACGACAACGCTGAGACAATTTTCGATCACAGCCTTCTGGCAACCGCAGATGCAGCAAACCACCCACGCTCTTGACGTTATTTTCTTTCGCCACTAGCCAAAGCTCTCGTAACCATTGCGGGTCTGCAATCTGATCGTCATCGAACATTGCGATCCAGTCGCCTTGAGCTTCTCGAAATCCTTGATTGCGAGCGCTAACAGTGCCTTCGTGGGGGTGGCGAATACCGCGCACAGGGACGGGGCTCGCTTTAGCCATCTCCTCGATCATCTCGCGCGTACCGAGACTAGCCGTGTGAACCACAACAACCTCATACGTGAACAGGTTTCCAGTATCCTGCTTGATCAAAGTCTCGAGGCAATGCTGTAGTCCTTCGGTCCTGTTATGGCTACAGATTGCAATGGTGACGTCAACCTTCGACATGATTTCTAGCCGTAAGGCCTTTTCTACTTCCTGCGTTTAGGATCAAGTTAACGGCGTTGGAAACGTCAATTACAAGCGAAGGGTAGGGCTAACCTGGCCCCACCCATGGTCGATTAGCCACATTCTAATTCGAAAGGATCTATTGTCACTAAGCTAAAGGAATTGTCCCGAAAAAAGTTCCCTGTTTCGTACTATTACCAGCACGCATCGCAAGTTCGTGAATCTTGATGATTGAACCAATTCACTAGTTTTCGCTGCGTGTTAGTATTGGGAAGCTATTCCAGGACAGATCCTACACTGCCTCGGATACAACTTCGATAACGGTCTCGCTGATAATCTTGACATCGTCGATTGTCAAAAGTGGATGAAGCGGTAACGTAATTTCTCGTTGGGCAACGCTTTCTGTCCTCGCTAAATTTACGGTGGGGTAGAGATCACGATAGTGGCTAAAAAGGTGAACTGGCGGGTAATGCAAGCTCGTTTGGATGCCTTGGTCCGCGAGTTTCTTTCGCACATCGGCCTGATATCCTTCTTTGGCTAAGACGATCGGAAAGATATGATGGGCAGAGTCTTCTAGCCTGCTCGCAAAGGGGAGAATCACCCCCTCCAAAGATGCAAGGTTCTTTCTGTAGGCCTCGACAAGTCGAAGCCGCCGTTCGTTGCTTTCCGAAAGTTTGCGAAGTTGAATCCGCCCGATAGCGGCAGTGATCTCTGTGCAACGGTAGTTGTAACCCAGGCACGTGACATCGTAGTCCATCGCACGTCCGCTGGCTTTGTCCCAACTCGACTTTGTCATTCCATGTGATCGAAGGAGTCGCGTTTGGGCAGCAATACCATCATCGTTGGTGACCAGCATTCCCCCTTCGCCAGTAACAAGGTTCTTGTTCGCGAAGAAACTAAAGCATCCCGCGTCACCGATCGTGCCGGCTTTCCTTCCATTTAACGAACTACGACAATCTCCTGAATAGACAGCCCCGATAGCATGGCATGCATCTTCAATGATCTTTAGGTTATGCTTCTTAGCGATCTCCGTTAGCCGATCCATGTTCGCAGGAAACCCGGCGATATGGACGGCAATGATTGATTTTGTACGGGGAGATATTTTTCTTTCCAAATCATCGCAGCACAAATTGAGATCACTCGGCCCAACGATGTCAACAAACACAGGAGTTGCACCCACGTAGAGGCAGGCGTTGGCCGATGCGACGAAGGTGTAGCTTGGAACAAGGACTTCATCACCCGGCCCGACGCCGTTTGCGATCAACGCCAAGTGCAAGGCCGTTGTGCAATTCGAGACGGCAACGGCATGCTTGACCTGCATCGCTTCGGCAAAAGCTTGTTCGAATTGTGCTGTACGAGGGCCCATCGAGAGCCACTTGCTGCGAACCACATCGGCTACCGCATCCGCTTCTTCATTCCCCAGATCCACGTCCGAGAGTAAGTATTTCCAAGACATCAATTCTGCTTCAGTTAAAGTAACGAGCCTCTTGAGGCGAATTCCACACGCCCATCTTCAGCGCATCGACAACCTCGCGAACACCATCCTCCACGGACCATGCCGCTTGGAATCCGAGTACATCTTTTGCCTTGGTGAAATCAACGCGATAACTACGTGGGTCACTGTTCCGTTGTACGGTTTCTAAAGTGGTCCCGTGGACATAGCGTTGAACAACCTGGGCTAATTCTAGCTTCTGCAAATTGTTTTTCGTGTCACCAATATTGAAGACTTGCCCTGAGACAATCTTTGAGTCTGCTTCCAGTACAACTTGGATTGCATTTGCGATATCAGCTACGTGAACGAATGGCCGCCAAAATTGTTCACCGAACACCACGATCTTGCGATCGCGAACGGCGGCCATGGCGAAGTCGCTTACCATTAAATCGAATCGCATCCGAGGCGAAACGCCAAAAGCAGTACTGAGTCGCAACACGGTCGGATGAAAAACTGAGTTGGTTGCTGCGAGCACTGCTTTCTCGACTTGAACTTTTGTTTCAGCGTACGTAGAGATTGGTTGCAGTAGGGCTTCTTCGTTGACGAAAGCATCTCCTTCTACAACACCGTAGTTTGAGCAGGTGCTTACGAACACAAACTTTTTAGTCTTGGCTTCTTGTGCGGCCATCAGGACATTCAATGATCCGCCAAGATTGATGCTAGTCGCGGTTTCTGGCTCGCGGTTGCACGCCGGTTCGCCAACAATGGCTGCGAGTAAGCAAACTGCGTCTTGCCCGGACACAAGTTGTCGAAGCAATGCAGCATCGCGAATGTCTCCCTGGAGTAGCTTGAATCTTTCCTTACCTAGCAATGGAACAAGCGATTCAGCCCCAAAATTAAGAACATCGAAGACGGTAACGTCATATCCTTGTTCCCACAATCGATAAGTAAGAGGGGCGCCGACATAACCTGCACCTCCAACGATCAGTACACGCATTGAGAAACTTTCTTCAGACAGCGGTAATTTTATAAGAATCTTTTGGTAAAAACATAGCCTCGTTGGCCTCGAAAATCTCTTGCGCCCGGGCATAGTCATCCGGTCGTCCGATATCCAGCCAAGTATCCGTCGAAGGGAAAACCTTGATGGAACGCTTCTGATCCATTAGCAACTTCAAAAGAATATTAAGGTCGCAATGTTCGCCTTTTTTCATAAAGCCAAACACGGATCTGGAAAACGTGTAAACGCCCATGGATACTTCGTAATGTAAATCGGGTTTCTCGACAAAATTAGTGAGTGTGTTATTACTGTCGAACTCCATCACGCCGAAGTCGATGTTCACGGACCGTCGATTGGTCGCAATGGTGATATCTGCACGCGAATCGATGTGAGACTGAAACAATTTTCTGTAATCTAGCGTTGTTAAGATATCGCCATTCATCACTAAGAAATGCTCTGGCAGGTCATCGATTAGTGTAAGTGGGCCAGCCGTCCCTAGAGGCGAATCTTCCATTGAATAATCGATTTCCATATCCCACCGGCTACCATCTTGAAAGTAGGCTCGAAGCAAGGAAGCCAAGTGTCCAACCGCCAGAGTAGCTCGATAGAATCCTGCTGAACGAAGCTGCCGAATAACGATTTCTAAAATAGGCAGGTTACCGATTGGAACGAGTGGTTTTGGGAAATTTACCGAAAATGGGGCTAAGCGACGCCCCAGGCCACCTGCTAGAATTACCGCACGCATCACAACACTCTTCCTGGGATTAACGATTATACGGAAGCTTGGGGGAGCAGTCCGCTCACATTTCACTCTAGCTTCTTGGAAAACCCATTCAAGGGAATTAGGCTAAGACACTACGTTTAGTTTGTTGCACTTTACAAATGAGTTGATGAAATTGACGACTGTATCAGTAAAACAACGAGAAACATCGATCGGTGATATCTTCGCACTTTTGTACAGATACAGACGACGAGCAGTCTTCGTCTTCCTGCTCGTTTTCGCAGCAGGCTTTGTCTATATCGCATTCGCACCGCGGACGTACCGTTCCGAGGGAAGGCTTTATTTAAGGCTCGGTCGTGAGAACTCGACGCTCGATTCGATTACGACGATGCGGACCGACCCTACGGTTGTCGTTCCTCAGTCTCGCGAAAGCGAACTCAACTCTGCAGTCGATATCCTGGGAAGTCGGCACATGGCCGAATTGGTAGTTCAAGAACTTGGCTACGACGTCGTACTCGGTAACGCTCCCGTTGAAAAAGGGATATCCGATTCGAGTAACCCGAAATCCACTGACGGACCGTTCGACGGTGTGAAGCGATTGATTCGGCAACTCATGATTACGTGCGGACTGAGTGACAAGATAGAAGAGCGAGAAGTAGCGCTTCTCGAGTTTTCTGGAGGACTTTCGGTTGCAAGACGCAGAGATTCCAACGTGATTGATATTTCTTTTGACAGCAGTTCTGCCAAGCTTTCACAAGCGATCGTCAACAGCCTAATGTCCAACTTTGTCGAATACCATATCAAGATGAATCGCTCAGAAGGAGCTCATTCTTTTTTGACTGAGCAAAAAGAAAAGTTGCTAAACGCTTTGACCAGCGCAGAAGAGAAGGTCCGAAACCTTCGAGAAACTACTGGCTTGATCTCGCCCGCTGAGCAACGTCAGGCGTTGGTGGCCCAGATTGCAAGTCTTGAAGATGAGATGAGACGTTCCGAGGCAAATCTTGCGAGCGTTGATAGCGAAATCAGTATGCTCGAAGATATGCTAACGTTGCTTCCTGAGAAGCAAGTTATCTCAAGCATGGATGGCATATCGAACCAAGGTACCGATGGCATTCGCCAGCAGTTTTACGCCCTGAAGGTGCAGGAACAAGGACTAGCCTCCAAGTTCACCAACTCTCATCCAAGTCTTGTTGCCGTACGGAAGCAACTTGTAGAAGCTGAGGCGATCATGAAAGCCGAGGCCCCCTCCCAGAAGCAGGTCACAACCGGAGTGAATCGCGAGTACGAGGAAGTAACACTGACCCTTTCGCGACGGCGACCTGAACAACAAGCGAACAAAACGAAACTCGCCGCTCTTGAGCGACAGCTTGCCACGATTAGAGAAAGCCTAGCGGAACTGAGTGACAACGAACTCTTGCTTACCCGAGCCGAACGCGAAGTCGAAGCCCAGCACGGCGACTATAAGAAGTATGTTTCGGCACTCGAGCAAGCCCGCATCGAGGATGCACTAAGCGTGGAAAGGATCTCGAATATTCAGATAGCCCAACAAGGATCCTATCAACCCAGACCGGTCAAGCCTCAAAAGCCACTCCTAGCAGCGTTGACTATGGCACTGGCCTTGGGATGTAGCTTCTTGACAGCCCTTGCTTCTGAGTTTGTCCCAAAACTTCGCCGCAGCTACTAACCGCTCCGAATTGCCTTGGATTCCGGACGTCTCGAGGGCGTGGATGTCCTGACTAACTTCCCAATACGAACACGAAACGCAAGTTTTGAAGTTGCACATTTTTAGTGCCGAAGGCACGATAGCTTCGTGCCGGGAACGATAGTCCCCGGAGCATTATTTAATTTGAGTTTCAAGCCCCGAAGGGGCGACAGCAATGTACCGCTGTCGCCCCTTCGGGGCTAGGAAATTCTAAATTAGAACAACCAGGGATTTGTATCCCCGACAAAAGGCTGCCGCCCTTATCGGGGCTAAATCGTTCAACTTCAAAAAGCGCAAGCTAGTAAATCGGCTCAATCATCAAGATTCACTAGCTTGCACTGCGTGTTGGTAATAGAACAGAACAGGGAACTTATTTCAGGACAATTCCTAGAGTTTCTATTGGGTAGAGATTTATTGGGATAAGGAATGACATGATTCGCTATTTTAGTCTCGTTTTGTTTGGTTGTCTTGCAACTCAATGCTTGTCAACAGAACCAACCGAAACACCACCAGAAAAGGTGGTTGCGACCTTCTACCAACAAATCGACATCCAGCGCAACCCGCGATTCTTCCTAGAAGGAATGCAGGTCGATCAACAGATTCATTACCAGATCGTATCTGCGTTCGAGCTTTTTGCACCGGATGACCAAGGCGATTTTAAAGCGACCCAAACCATCAACGATGCGATCTTAGTACAAGCCGATCCGCTATCGCAAATGGTTTTCACTGAATCATTGGCAAAAATGAAAGGAAGATCTATCAACTACAAGGTCAATCAATTTGGTGAAGTCATCTCAATGGAAGGACATCTCGATAATACCAATGCAGTCGCCGTAAATCAGCCTAAGTCTCAGGGCATGCTCGTTTCAACCGTCATTGATGCAGATGGCTGGAAAGAACTGGCTCAACTAACACTGTTCCACCCTCCTCAAGCAGTACCTTCGAAAAAACCATTCGTTCGCCAAACGTCGCATGATTGGGGGAGTTTAGGGAGTTGGTATGGACAGACCCATTTCTCGGGTCACAAAGTCGATAAGACTCGCCAGCGGTTCACTTATCGACATCAACTGGAATACTTTCCTCCCAACAAAAAGGGACCAAACATATCCGCGTTACCCTTTTCGATTGAGAATGCAAAGTTTCATTTGAACAATGGAACGGGCGACATTCAATACGATTCCAAGCAGCAGCACGTCACCGCGGTTCGAGAATTGTTTCATGCAAAGGGCTCGGTAACCACATCAATCCTCGGTGCGGAATCAAACATTGAAATCGAAGAGCAACAGATTTTTACGATCGAAGTGGCAGGATTTCAAAAACTTACCACGAGCGATTCGGCGCCTCGGCAAAAGGCTGGCAAATCGGCAAAGTAAACGAACGAGATTCAGGGACACGGGAACAGTGAATATTACTCCCTAAATTTCTCCTTGAGCCTATTCGTCACCCCAAAAGCCCTTGTGAAGCTGCGAAGGACAGGTAAAATGCAGCTTCAGGACAGAATTTAACGGGTACATTACCGATACAAAATTCTGGCGTTCAAAGTTAAACCTAGACCGTCTTCTTTTTGAAGTGGAAGAGAAATCATGCGAAATCTGTGTCTCATTGCTGTTCTTACTGTGGGTGCCTTTGCTTCAATGGGCCAAGGAATCGTCGCCAACGCCGACGATTGCTGCCCTGCGCCACTTTGCTGCGTCCCCCCAGATCCAGTTTGTTGCGTTCCTCCACCGCCAGTTGAAGTTACTTGGTGCGTTGAAGATCCATGCACATGCTGTAAGTATACTGTTAGCGCTTGTTTGCCTGCCTGCTGCAAGTGCGAAACACCATGCCTAATTACATGGCGTAAAGGCTTGCTTGGTCGCAAGATCTTGACCTATAAGTTTCCTTGCGGCGAATGCGTTGAAGTCGTTATTACCAAGAGTGGCAAGACAATCGTACGAGCCTAATACTATCGCCATTTTTATAATCGGGACTCGCCATGCCGCGAGTCCCCATCATCGCTCAGAATTCTTCTCCCAGCGTTTGGCATAATCTGCTGTTGAATTTCTATCCAGTAAGGATGGTTTCTCCTAGCCACATTGCGTATGGCTATGCGACTCGGTATCGAGCACACGAGGTTTTCTGAACGTTCTTACGGACGGTCCCGGAATAACTTCCCAATACCAACACGCAGCGCAAGATAGTGAATCACTGTCACGCAGCGCAAGCGAGTGAATTGGGTTAATCATCAAGATTCCCTAGCTTGCGCTGCGTGTTGGTAATAGAACAGAACAGGGAACTTATTTCGGGACAATTCCTTAGCGGTTGAACTTGGCTAGACCAGACCGTTATCTGGACTTGCACCACGCTATAATACGGGTCTTAAATCTCTCCTATCAAAATCACGAAAGTATCCATGAAATCATTAATCGCTAAGGCGTGCGCTGCGACATTACTTTTTATGTCTTCAATGCCTCTATCGCCTGCAGAAGATATCGCCTCCGCTCCAGTCGCTTCTCAAGACTTTGCTATTCCGGCGACCGACGAAGGATTACCCGGAGCGGGTCCCATACGGAGGTATGACTGGTTTCGCAACCTTTGGTCAGCAAAACGAGCTCAATGGTCAACTGAAGGTAAAGAAAAACAAGGTGCTTTAGTGTTCTTAGGAGACTCGATAACGCAAGGTTGGGGCGATAACTTAGGTGGTGTTTTCGGAGATACACGCGTAGCAAATCGAGGGATCTCGGGCGATACGACGCGAGGCATGTTGATCCGCATCAAGGACGACGTGCTTGATCTCAATCCTTCTGGAATCGTCATGTTGATGGGAACCAATGATCTAGAAGAGAACGCAGAACCGAGCACCATTGCAGATAACCTTGCTCTTCTAGTTCAACAGATTAAGGCGCATGACGCCAAAACGCCTATCGTTCTGTGCCTTGTTTTTCCGTCGTCAGGTACCAAAAACCGTCCTTCTGAAAACATCAAGAAAGTCAACGATCTATATCAGGCGAAGGTCAAAGGTGATAACCAAGTTGTTGTGATTGACACTTGGACCTTGTTCGCAGATGCACAAGGAGACGCCAAAGCAGAGGAATTTCCAGATCTGTTACACCCGAACGAAGCGGGTTACAAAAAATGGGAGAAGGCATTACGACCTGTACTGGAATCTCTAAAACTTGTTACTCCGTCAACTGCAATATTAAAAGTCGAAGAGGGATTTGAACAACTATTCAATGGAAAAGACTTGACGGGATGGGGAGTTCGGCCAACCTCCGAAGGTGACCGCAAAGGTCGAGACCAATGGCATAAGAGCGATCCTAATGCAGCGGCATGGCCGATCATCGAAACAGCCAAATCCTTTGATGGGCAACCTGCAAGCGATGATGGTCGATACGCTGCCATCCATGGTCGCCTTGTAGTTACCACACCTACCGAGGGTCGTCGTATCCAGCAGCTTTGGACAACTCGTGATTTTGAGTCCGATTTCGTTCTCAAGCTCGAGTTTCGAACGACACCAAACGCAGATAGCGGTATCTTTATCCGAGGAAATCAATTGCAGTGCCGCGACTATCTACTAGCGGGGCCCTACAAGGATCTCAAGAACTATAAGCCACAGGATTGGAACGAAATCGAAATAACCGTCGCGGGAAACACAGCCAAATGCTTATGCAATGGCGAGGTGTTAGAAGAAGCCTTTGCGATACCGGCGTCTGGTCCGATCGGCCTAGAGGGTGACCGAGGTCAAATCGAATATCGAAACATCCGAATACGTTTGGCAAAGTAGTTACTATCCTCAAGGAATTGATAGCGTGCGCCAAGTTCAGAGTCCTTCGTGAGGATTCTCATCCAAGAGAGTTTTTATTGTCCGGAACGCTATTTCTTCTTTCGTTTCTTGTTGCGAGAAGCGTTTGAGCTGGCGTTGTTCGTGGCTCCGTTCTTGGTTGTGTCACGAGCCACAGACGCCGATGCAGGCGAGCTCTTTTTCGACCAAGCACTTTTGACCGATTCAAACAGTTCGGAAAGTGTTTCTGGCGACTTGGTGGATGTGTTGGGGCGTTGTGCTTTTTCGACGTAAGGTGCCACCACCGATGTGTTTCCAGTAAGTGTTGGGTTAGTTGTGATTACTGGAACTGGCATAAAGCGTTTGACAAGCTGTCGTTCGACTAACGACCAGATACTGGAAGTTATAAAATAGATGCAAAGACCAGCTGGTACTTTGAAAAACAGCACCCCCATGAAAACGGTCATAAACATCATCATCTGTTGGGTAAGTCGAGTTTGCTCGTCCGTCGCCTTGGGCATCAGTACTTTTTGTTGAACGATAAACAAAAGTATTGTGATGATCGGCAGCAAGTTAATATACGGGCCAAACCAGCCTGTCCCTTTACCAGCGATAAAATCTGGCATCCATTCTGGCCATCTGGCTAACATGTCAGGTCCCGCAAGGTTGGAGCACCACTGGATACCTGGAATAAGTGCCTGCTGTCGAAGTTCAATATCAACAGAAACACATCGATAGAGACCAATAAAAATCGGCAGCTGAATGAACAGTGGCAAGCAAGAAGCCATTGGATTGATTTTGTACTTTTTGTACAAGGCTTGCATCTCGACACCACGTTTCTGCATGTCGTCCTTGTACAGTTCGTTGATTCGCTTCAACTCAGGCTGCATTTCCTGCATGCGCTGCCCCATCATGGCTGCTCGTCGCGACAGCGGGAACATGCAGCTACGCACAAGAACTGTCAGCATCATGATCGCGATACCGTAGTTTTGGACCAACCAGTAGAACGTATGAAGGAGGTTCGATAGCGGTCTGGCAACGAGTTCGAAAATTTTCCAGCCAAAGTAGACGGTTTCCGTCAGTCCGTAATGCTCCAGAGTCTTAGTAGCTTTGGGACCAGCAAACAGCCGGTACTTCTGAGAGACTTCCCCGTTACCCGGCAAAGGTAGATTCTTCGTATCGAACCAGTAACCCGTATTCATCGCAATATCTTTATAGGGCTTTATAATCCTTGGGTCTGCAATGGCCGTCGCGTAAGCCCTCGATATATTATCCAACGCAGTAGGCGATTCCGGATCAGGCATGAGAGCGCTCACAAAGTACTGTTGATCTACACCGATATACCGGAGTGATCGCTGCTCAATGGGTGCATCTAATCCGAACAACAGTCGATCTGGCTGAACTGGGCTATTGAGGGCATTGGTTTGGATATCGCGACGGCTAATGACTTGCTGCGTGTCGACTTTACTGGCGATTAGAATGTCTCGAGCACCGGCTGGATTAAAGAAATCGGGGCTCAGCTTAATCGCATACCACCAAGCCTCCAGCGAAAGACCGTTTGTTCCTTCTTGCCGAAACGAAATCGTATGCTCGGCATCGTCTAAGTTGCGGACGAGCGTTTCAAAATCGAGGTGATATTGGTGCTCTTGGTCCGTAGTTGACTTCCGCAACTTATAACGTTTTACGAGCTCAAGGTTGGCTTTGGAGCCCGCTTGAAGGAGCATACTTTGAAGCGGTAGCGTGAATTCAATGCCTTGACCGTTTTCAACTTCGACCGGCTTCGATATCCAATTCCCTTCGAGCGTTTGCTCAAGGCCCGGAAGAGACTTATAGCCCGGAGTGATTTCCAAGTCATCGATTTTTGCGAGAGTGGTTAGCAATGACTCGCGCAACTTGTTCCCCTGAACGCCTTCGGATGGAAAGTCATCTTCGACGTGTACTACATCCAGCGGTTGTTCCGACAAAGTCACGGAAAACACAAGTGGCTTAGAATCTATTTCGCTACGAATGACTTCTACGTCTACGCTTGCTCCAGGCTTCCGATTCTCCAAAACACGTTCGACATCAAAGCCAATAAGAATCTGCTTTCCATCGACGGTCGTAAGGTAATCGCCGACCCGGAGCCCACCAGAAACGGCAGGATCTTTGCAGATTGCTGATTCGGCCGCGGAGCCGGTGGGTATGACCCGAATGCGAAGGCCCTTTAACGATGTGGCTTCTGGAACTGCAACGTCGTTGGCAATAGCCGGATCTTCCGATAACGCTTCAACGTTTAGTTCTCTTTTAGGCGTCTTTGCTTCAGATTTTTCCTCAAGTCCTAGATAGCCAAGATAGCCCCCCTTGTGAGCGATCGACCGAAACCTAAATCTACCGGGCTCGCGTTGCTCGACTAACTCGATTCGATGAATCCCTGCGCCGTGATTGGAAAACGTGACAAACAGTTGGTAATTGTCTTCGGCCTTCATCGATCCGAGCGAAAAGAACTCCAACGGAGGCTCTTGATAGGGTGTGACCTTCTCATTGACCAGCATTTTCGCGGCATTGGCACGCGCAATTCGAACGTCGTCCATTTGCTTCGCTTCAAGCTCAGCAGCTTGGCGTACGTCCTGGACTTTTTTCAGCTCGGCCTTCTGATTCCAACTGGTCCACAGCAGGAAAAGCGACATCGTCAAAAGCATCCACGCAAAAAATCTTCGGTCCACGAAAAATAATTCCTAGGCAATCAACCGGAAAGGAGCGAACGCTGGACCTAAAATCAAGCGCGGAAAGCAGTTATTGTGGGGTCTGGGGATGCTTATGACTAGACCAAACGAGCAACCAGAGGCATGACTTGGGCCCCGAATTTTGGACTGCCTCTAGAAAAAACTGCTCCCGATTCCTCACAATCGTCAGCTTTTATCGAGGAGTTCGATAAAGGCTCGCATCCATGCAGGGTGAGCAGGCCAAGCCGGGGCCGTGACGAGATTTCCTTCGACATGAGCCGAATCCATCCCTGCCGCTGGAGCGATGTATGCTCCGCCAGACTGTGTGACTTCATATCGAACCGCTGGGTAGCAGCTACATTGTCGCCCGGAAAGAACACCCGCCGCCGCTAAAATCTGCGGCCCATGACAAATCGAGGCAACTGGTTTGTTTGCCGCAAAGAATGCTCTCACGACCTCCAGAACCCGCTCGTTCAAACGTAAGTATTCGGGAGCTCTTCCTCCGGGAATCACCAAGCCAGCGAAATCAGCGACTTGAATCGACTCTAAATCACCGTTGAGGGTGAATCGATGGCCTGGCTTCTCGCTGTAGGTCTGATATCCATCAAAGTCATGAATTGCCGTTTGCACAAAGTCGCCCGACTTCTTCCCAGGACAGACAGCGACACAATCCCTGTTCACCATGAGCAATATTTGCCAAGGGACCATGACTTCATAGTCCTCGACAAAGTCACCGACAATAAAAAGGATTTTTTGAGCCATTTAAACCATCTCCTCGGGCTTGACTGAAAAACGACTAATGGCTGGCTTGCTCGCTCATAGCGATCGGCTTGTAACCACCGATAGACATGAAGTACAACAACAACATCAGATATATCACGGCCATCGCCGCAGGAATGTACGCGTCAGCCTTCAATGTACTGCGATCACCTTGTTGATCAGCAACAACGACGGCAGCCTGGTCCGGAGTTCGATCTTTGCTTTCTTTGGCTTCGCCAAGTTTGGTACCGTCGAGACCATAAATCTCAGTGGCAGTTAGATTCAAAAACTTGCTTGATTTTTCTGACTTGTACTGTGTGTAAACCTCTGGTGCAGTTGCTTGCAAGGCCTCGCCAGCAAATCGATCTTTGCTGTAACCTAAGCCTGGCCCACCGATCAAACCCGCCGATAGCATACCAATGCCACCCATGATGGACATCGCGACGGCTCCGGTTTGAGGATAGCGATCACCGACGACAGCAAGCATCGTAGGCCAGAAGAATGTTTTTCCAACTGCATAGATGCCAAGTGCCAATAACGCCATCGTGAAGGTTTCCATCGTACTAGCAAGGTTCAGTCCTACACAGGCAATAATCGAACAAACCAGCAATAGTCCGATTGGAGATAGCTTCAGGGTCTTCTCGATCCAATGAGCGCAGAATCGAAGACTAAACATGATGACCGAGGTCCAAAGGAACAAGTACTTTCCTTGTTCCGAAGTGAAGAGATTTCCTGTAATGTTTTGAATCCAACTATCGGTTCCCAGTTCGACAGAGCCTACCAGTGCATGGGTAATGAATAGAATAAACAGGAAGAACGATCCGATAGAAAAATTGGTTAGAAATGAAACGGTGATCAACAATATCCCGCCAATTCCGTAACCAATGTACGCAGCGTACTCGGAAGATACACCTTTGAAGATGTCGCCAAAGAACAGTGCTAACAGGTAGCACGCGACCAATGAGCCAAGAATTCCAACCGACTTGTACATCTCGACAAAACTAGCACCCTTTTCAGCCGCCTCCGATTTTGGAAACATCTGGCCCCAAAACATGATTGCATAGAGGACGGTTGGTATCAGATACAACGACAACTGTATCTTCCAATTGACTTGTAGTTGGTCATCTAAAACCCATCCTGCGACAGTCCCTAGAATCATTCCAGCAGGCCAACTCGCATGGAGGATATTCAAATAGTGCGTTCGATTGTTTGGGTAAATGGTCGCCACGAGCGGATTAGCAACGGCTTCAAGGGTTCCGTTCGCGTAGGCGAAAATAAACATACCCCAAAAAAGATAGTTGTAAGCGTTGTCAGGAGTGGTTGCTGCAAACGTTACGAACGCGGAAAGAATGTGTCCGAGTAGTGCAACGACAACAAGTTTACCATAGCCAATCTTATCTACGATCACTCCTCCAAGAATGATTCCGAAGCAGAAGCCTGAGAACCCTGCTCCACCAATGGAACCCAGTTGCGTCGCATTGAACCCGTACTCTTTACCCCAATTGTCTAAAATTCCGCCACGAATGGCGAATCCAACACCAGCTGCCAAGATTGCCATAAATCCTGCCCAAAGTAGCCGGTTGGCATTTGGAACCGCAGGGGCTCCTGAAGTCGAATTGCTCATGAAAAATCGGAGGGGTTAAGGTAGGAAGATGATCCAACAACTACATTCGATACACAAAAGCCTTCATCCGCCCTTGCTGAGTTGTAATGTAATCACAGCCGCCGCTGGCTGCCATGCTAGGAGCGAAAAAAGGTTGCCAGAAAAATTTGACAGAAAATCGCACCCAGTCAATTGATCAAAGATTCATAGGAGATTGGTGAAAAAACCATGGAATCTGAGACGGTTTAAAAACGCAGTACCATTAAAACGCCATTAAAGTGCCATTAAATCAACCGATATGGTTGCCGTCATGGAATGCGATTCGCCGGGTGCGAGGACTATTGCATTTTCGCCGACGTTGGCCGTTTCGATGCACAGCATTTCCTGCCATTCGTCATCGCCAAAATCGGCCATCCGAGCACTTTTGGCAATCCAAGGGTTCCAAACTACGGTCGACTTTGAATTGGTCTTCTCCACAGCGATCGATCGATGAAATCCTGGATCCTGGAGGACACAGGTTGCGTCGGTGTCTTGATAGACTCGGTCCAGCTCGCTCGAAAACCGGATCGCTTCCCCGCTCGCCAATCGCGGAGTCGTTCCGCCAACCTTATCGATGTACCCGTTTGATTCGAGCCCTTGGATGCTGACAGCGTGAATATCACTTACCGAAAAATACGTATGCAAAGCCGCTTCAAAGCATTTTCGATCGGCTGCAGAATCTGGTAGAGAGACTTGAAGGTTCATGTGCAATGTCGTGCCGAACGAAACATAGAAGTCGACTCGCAAACCATCGATAGTCGTCCCCAACCGAATCGACAGGCTGTGGGCCTCGTTCGCAACAGCAGACAAAAACTCCCATTCCTTGGCCCTAGCTGACCCGTGAGCAGGCGCTTTGGGATCAGTTTGATGCGCCCCAAACCACGGGAAGCAAATCGGTACCCCGCCACGAATAGGTTTCGAGGGCTCGAACAGCGCTTGCTTGCTGACCCAAAGAACAGGTTTGGAGCCGCTGGGTTGGTAGGCCGTAACGTGAGCCCCCTGTAAATAGACTTCGCCAGACGCTACTGGCGTTTCAATGACAGCTCGAATCAAGCCGTTCTCGCCCTGCTCAAATCGGAGGCCTGGAACTTTGAATTTCTCACGTAGCAGGGCGATATTCATAAGGGATGCTTTTTATGCAGGAAGTGATACAAATTGCAACTATGAAAGCGACTTAGTCGTGCCGCTAATTCTTCAACCCTCGTCCAAATAGCTGGCTTCGGCCGGTTGATGCTCTCAAAATCTTCTGACGTCAGCCAATCATACCAGTAGAGGAGCGATAGTGTCGTCGCAACATGATCTAGCGTACGAATGCCTTCGAGATCGACCTTCCAATCGCAGTCAAACGCCTCCGCACCAACTGCTGCGTTTCTTGTTTGTAGCTGTTCGTAATAGCCATCGAGCGAGGCTTGCCACCGTGAATCATCCGGCTGCAGAAAACTGGAGAGGCATCTCACAAGCTCCAAGATTGGCCAATCGGTTCGTGACGCGCCAAAGTCGACGACCCCTGTAATGCGATCTTGATCAATAAGAATATTGCTGCGCCAAAGGTCACGAATGATCCAATGACAGCGAGGCTTACGATCAAGAAACATGTTGAGTTGATGAACCCAGGAACTACCTAAGTATTGTATAACCTGTAATGCAAGACCGAATCCTTTTTCAATACGCGACAACTGCTCTGTCGAGACATTCGGCAGTGGTCCAAATCGCGACATCTTCGAGATCCACTTTTCACTCGTGGCAACCATCGCCCTTTCCTTCCAATCACTTATATTGCGAATCCTTTCAGTGATCCCTGGTGATGTGGGATGGATGGTTCCGAAGTTTCGCCCAGCGGTGTGTAAATCGACAAGGCAACCCACTATTTCACTTAGTAATGAGTCAGAAACATCAGCACCGCCCACAAGCGATTTACCTGCGAGCCAGGACTCGATGGTCCAAAACGATTGTTCGTATGGAATCAATCGTTCGTTACTGAGCCAACAGATCGGCTTCGGTGCAGCTATTTGTTTTCCTACAAGATAAGCTTGGAAATCGAGGATTTTACAGATTCGCTCGGAATCATAAGTCGCGGATTCCCAAGACCGAATTGCATACTGAATCAACGACGCGTCGGAACCAACCGTTCCGCAGAATACTCCGTTACGACTTAATCCGCCTGAGACGGCGTTGATCACCACATCATCCACACGAAGCGAACTCAAAATTCTAGAGTCGGCTCGATGCGGAATCGATTCCAAAACATGGCGAGGAATCATATCGAGATTGCCGATTAGGAGGCGGACCGTTTCTTATTGCGTCGTGCAATGGCAGCTTCAACAAAACCAGCAAAAAGGGGTTGCGCTCTCGTAGGTTTGCTCTTGAATTCCGGGTGAAATTGAACGGCAAGAAACCACGGATGGTCAGGGAGTTCGACAATCTCTACTAGCTGACCATCGGGGCTGGTACCCGAGAACTGCATCCCTTGCGATTCGAACTGTTGTCGATAAAGGTTGTTGAACTCGTAGCGATGGCGGTGACGTTCGGAGATGGTTGCGGACTGGTACGCTTTATAAGCTAGGCTGTTCATATTGAGGGTTGCTGGTTGAGCTCCTAGACGCATGGTACCTCCCATGTTCGTCACATTGCGTTGTTCGTCGAGCAGGCAAATCACCGGATGCGGCGAATCCTTATCGAACTCGGTAGAATGTGCACGATCCAAGCCGAGAACATTACGTCCATACTCGATCACCGCGCATTGCATCCCTAGGCAAATCCCAAAGAAAGGTATGCCGCGTTCCCGAGCGTAACGAATGGCGGTGACTTTACCTTCGATACCGCGCTCACCAAAACCGCCTGGAACGAGAATTCCATCGTATCCAGCAAGCAACTGGTCAGGTCCTTCCTCTTCGATATCACTGCTTTGGATGCGACCGATGCGGACTTGAGCGCGATGGCGAATTCCAGCGTGATCGATCGACTCGTAAATCGACTTGTAAGCGTCGCGATGCTCGGCATATTTTCCAACGACAGCAATACTGATTTCATGCTCGGGATGCCGAAGCGAATGCATCATCTTATCCCAGTCATCCAACCGGCACGGTTGGGCTTGGAGTCCAAATCTCTTCACGATTTGCTCATCCAGCTTTTTGTCACGAAGGCTTAATGGGACTTCGTAGATTGAAAAATCTTTGTCCTTTTCTTCGATGACTGCCTCGATAGGTACATTGCAGAACAAAGCAATTTTTTCTTGCTCTTCACGTGAGATGCTTTGCTCACAACGGCAGATCAAAATATCAGGCTGGATTCCAATCTGTCGTAAGAGCCCAACAGAATGCTGTGTTGGCTTGGTTTTGAGTTCGGCGGCTGCTTTCAGGTAAGGTACAAGGGTCAAATGTATGAAGACGCAATTTTCTCGCCCAACATCTTGAGGGAACTGGCGGATCGCTTCCAGGAATGGAAGGCTCTCAATATCGCCTACCGTGCCACCAATTTCCGTGATGACAATATCCGTGTTGCCGTCGTCAAGCTTACGAACGGCCTCCTTAATTTCATTGGTGATATGCGGGATGACTTGGACTGTCTTTCCTAAAAACTGTCCTCGTCGTTCTTTCTCGATGACCGACAGATAAATCTGCCCCGTCGTGTAGTTCGAGTCCCGATTCAGTAGACCGCGTGTAAAACGCTCGTAGTGACCAAGGTCCAAGTCGGTTTCACTACCGTCATCGAGAACGTAGACTTCCCCGTGTTGGTAGGGACTCATGGTGCCTGGGTCTACGTTGATGTAGGGGTCGAGCTTCTGCATTCGGACCCGTAACCCGCGTGCCTCTAGGAGCATCCCAATCGAAGCGCTGGTCAGGCCCTTTCCGATGGAACTAACCACACCACCGGTAACGAAAATATACTTCGGCATACAAAAAGCTTCCCAAACCTTGAAAATCGAGCCAATCTTGACTTGGCCACCAGAAACAAAAAGCCTGGGATACCTAGCCCCGGACGATTTTATCACCAACCGACCTTTTCACAAAGCCGCATCGAATCTCCTCCAAAGCCCCTATAAGGGTTACAATCGTAGGAGACCCTCCATTTCCATTCGCTCCGTTACTTGAAAGCCCCGTGGATGAGCGCACTGCCAATCAACGAAAATGATTCGGCCAATCGGATCAGAACCTCTCTCGACCAACTGCGACAGATGATTCGTAGCTACGTTGTGACGCAGGTAAGCGTCGTCGTTTTGATTAGTTTCATCGGTTCGTTCTGGCTTGCTGGATTTCTTGACTACTTTCCTGTCATGCTCGGTTCGAATGAATCACCTCAATGGGCTCGTGCACTTATTCTCTTTTTGATTCTGGCGGGTTTGGGTTACATACTTGTCCGTCTCGGGTGGCAGAAATGGACGGTGCCTTGGCATGATTCGACGCTGGCGTTGCTTATCGAACGAAAATTTCCTCAGTTCGAAAGCTCGTTGATAACGACGGTTCAGGCACGAGACCAAGATAAATTAGCGAAACTTCAACGCGATGGTGCAACCGGTGTTAGTCGATCGAACTTGGATCTCCAAGCTATCGATGCCGGTATTCTTCAACCGCACGATCCACAACTGATGTGGCAAACGCGGCAGCAAGCTTTGAAAATACTCAATAATATTGACGTCAAGGAGGTGCTTCACTGGCATCCACTACAATGGCAAGCGGCTGTACTCGGAGGCCTACTAGCGGTCAGCGCTCTATTCGCCGCCTGGCAACCTAGCTGGACCTGGCACTGGTCGCAGAGGTTGTTCGGACTCTCGAACCTGACTTGGCCGCGACAGGCATCCATTCGCGTCGACGGACTTGAAATAGATGTTCCGCGGTTTGCGAGCGAGTTAACTCCGAGACGATACGTACGTGAGTTTGAAAACGGGGCGGTTTCGGTCCCACGGGGTCAAACGGGTAAGCTGCTTGTTTCGGCTGATCTCGATGCAGCCTTGGTTCCCGCGTCGTGCATGCTTACTTATCGTGGCGGCGACAATCGACAAGGTCGCGCGAGTCTTCGTAAACTAGCTCGGACAGCAGAGAACCGTCAGCCGTTTCTTCTTGAGGGCTCGCCGTTGGATTCTATCGATCAAGATATTTCCTTTAGCCTTCAAGGCGGCGACGCCCGCGTGAACGGTCTGAGGATATTTGTAAAGGAGGCTCCGCAAATTCTGAAACTGCGACTGGCCGTTGCTTACCCTGGCTACTTACGAAGAAGGTCGAATAGTACCTGGATCGACGAAACCATCGATTATCGAAGCGGCCTTCGTCTACCCGAAGGGACCCGCATCACTCTCATAGGCGAATCCAATGTGCCACTGGATCGTTGCGAGTGTCGAATCACAACCCAATCAACTGATGGAATCGCAACGGATACCGATTGGACAGCCAAAGCTGAAGGTTCCCGGTTTGAACTTGCGCTCGATGAGCTTCGTCAACCCTGGTCGATGGAGTTCCGTCCCTGGGATAACCAAGGACACTCTGCCATCCGCGTTCAACAATTTGTTTTGGGAATGCTGCCCGATGAAATCCCGCAAGTGGACCTGACCATGGACGGCATCGGAACGGCAGTAACCGCCGAAGCGATTCTTCCGTTCGAAGGGAGTGTCAAAGATGATCACGATGTCGAGTCATCATGGATCGAAATGGTCGTCAACGAATCCGCTCCTACTACGATTCCAGTTGAAGTAGCCGGTGATGGAAAGACCAAGCAATCCATCGACTTGAGAGAACTCAAAGCTAGCAAAACCTTAGACGTCGCTCCTGGACAGTCAATCGCCCTAACACTGGTCGCGAAGGACTTTTGTGATTTTGGCGCTACGACTCCAGCCAGTACAAGACTCGGTCGAGCCAGTCCGATCCAATTGGGGGTGGTCACGCCCGATCAACTGCTGATCATCCTAGAAAGACGGGAGTTAGCTATGAGAAGTCGATTGGAATTAGTCGTCTCGGAACTCAATCAATTGAATGAGTTGCTTACGAAAATCCAGTTGAGTGGTTCAGAACCACTTAGCAAGCCCAAGGAGCCCGATACAGAATCGACAATTAGCAACGACGACCAAACGGATCCCGTGGAAGCACTTGCGAAACTTCAAGTCCTCCGCGTTCAACAATCGTTGAGCCAAAGCGACAAGTCTTCGGCGGAATTATTGGGGATTGCTCAAGAGATCGGCCTCATCCGAAAGGAACTCATCAATAATCGTGTTGATAGTGAAGATCGACAAATCCGACTTGAAGACCGCGTTCGAAAGCCGATGATCGCGGTAGTCGACACATCGCTTGCAAGAATGCGGAACGAGCTCGTTCAGATGGAAACAGACTTCAGTAGCAAAAACATCTTTTCGGTCGCGACGCCCGCCGCAAAGAAGTCCATTCAAGAGTCAATCGCTACACTCGAAGCCATCTTGAATGACATGGCCGACATCCAGGACTTTAACGAACTGGTCGATATGGTTCGTGGCATGATCGACGATCAAGGCAAGATTATTGATCAGACTAAACAAGAACAGAAAACGAAAGTACTCGATCTTTTCAATCCATAGCATCATCAACCAAGGCAACGATGTCTTTACGGCCTAGAAATGAATATGAAAATCGCTGGTGTTAAAAATAATCTTCTTAAGCATGCCACGGGTCTAGCGATCCTTACGTTTTCTTTCGTTTTCACGTTCGGCTTGCAATGCTCGCCATCGAAAGCCCAAGAAGCTGCGGGTCCATTGAAAACACCGGCGAAAACCCCCGCGCAAACACCGAGTACTTCGGACAAAGTCGGCGATCCTTCCACGGCCGACGCGAGAGCGCTGGATCAAGAGCAACGTATTCTTGCCGATCGTTTTTCGAAATTAGAAGAATTGTTTATTCGTATGTCAGAACTCGAGGTCGCATCGAACCCGACACGGGCGAGCTTGCTACAACAAGCGGCCCAACTT
>Ga0335395_10000586_pt1 | contig 22831 bp, 12 predicted proteins | sample MAT02_FD_205744 | JGI IMG/M metagenome (GOLD analysis project Ga0335395, IMG submission 205744) | Freshwater microbial communities from Lake Fryxell liftoff mats and glacier meltwater in Antarctica - MAT-02 (spades assembly) (version 2) ...
GCCAACCCGATCGTCTACATGGTCAGCGCCTTCCGCCACGGCCTGCTTGGCTCGTCAGGCATTCACCTCGGCATTTCCTATGCGGTCATGCTGGGCTTTACTGTCGCGCTGACCTGGCTGGCCCTGCACCTGCTGCGCAAGGGAGTGGGGCTGCGCAGCTGATCGGGCGCTGCGTGGCGACGAGCTACGCGACGGCGAAATCGCAATCCACATCACTCCACTCTGATCCTCCGCAAACCGCAAACCGCAAACCGCAAACCGAACACAGCACTCAGCACACGGAACGCCGAACGCCAAATACCGCACAGCGCACGTCGGACACCGCATCATTGCAACTTCAGGTCCACCGCCAAGGAGCATCACCCATGGGTAGCATCCCTCTGCAGCCGCTGCTGGCTCTGCTCGCCGGAATCCTCATTCTGATCCGGCCCAAACTGCTGGCCTTCATCGTCGCCATCTATCTGATTGTGGTCGGCGTGCTGGGCCTGTTGCCCAGCCTGCGTTTCTAGCGGCAACTTCCGCGTTCCGGCGGGCCTGTCGAGGGCCCGCCACCCCCACATTCGTTGCGCAGGCTCAGGCAAGGCCGCATCGCACGACGTTGGGCTTCGCTGCGCTCAGCGCCAACCTACCTGCAGCGCTAGGCGCAGGCGGCCGCAGGATTGAGGTCTCGCGATGCGCGGTTTGGGATTCGGATTTCCGGGATTTGAGATCCGGGATTCGGGATTCTGGATTCGAGAATCGGGATTCGGGATTTGGAGCGTGGCGCGCTCTACGCGCTTTTGTAGGTGGGTGCTGAGCGCAGCGAAGCCCAACGTCGCCACCTCCCACACTCGCCGCCGCCGCGCCGCGCCGCGCCACGCCACGCAACGTCTATGGCGAGCCTCCCTGCGCCAAGCGCGTGCGCTCGTGACGATGCACGTCGACATCGAAGCTTGCATGCACCTTCACCGCTCGGCGGCCGCGGCGGAGGCCCCACGAAGCCCGACCACGCGGGATCGATCTCTCGCCCGCAGGCCTGCTGACTGCAGAAGCCGAACACGATCCTGCCGAATGGCCCAGTTGCGGTAGGCGGCCGTGTGGCAGGCTTGGGCTTGGCCTGTTACCCCGCGAGTGCCCCATGCCCCTGCTTTCCGCTGCTTCAAGAAGCCTCCGTCCCCTGACCCTGATCGCCGCAGCAATGGCGTGCTCGAGCGCATTTGCGGTGACCCCGGCGAGCCCTGCTGCACAGGGCCGGGTGCTGCAGTCGGCCGAGCAGTTCGGCGTGCTGCCGCCGCGGGCGCGGATCGAACCGGAAAACCGGATGGTCCACGAGCGCCTTGAACAGCTGCTACCCAAGCTGATGGCCGAGGCCGACCTCGACCTGTGGCTGGTGATCAACCGCGAGTACGCCGAGGATCCGGTCTATTTCAGCCTGGTGCCGCAGCCCAGCATGGCCGCGCGCCGCACCACCATGCTGGTGTTCCATCGCCGCGAGGACGGCGGCGTCGACAAGCTCAGCGTCAACCGCTATCCGCTGGGTGCGCCCTACGAATCGGCCTGGGCCGGCGGTGATCTTGACGCCCAGTGGCAGGCGCTGGGCGAGCTGATCGCGAGCAAGAATCCCACGCGCATCGGCATCAATACCTCGCGCCACTGGCCGGTCGCCGACGGCCTCACTCAGGGCATGCACGCGCGCCTGATCGAGGTGCTCAAGCCCGAGCTGCGCGAGCGGCTGGTGCCGGCAGAATCACTGGTGGTCCGCTGGCTGGAAACCCGCAGCGACTCCGAGCTGGCGGTGTACCCGCAGATCATGGGCATCGCCCGCGGAGTGATCGCCGAGGCCTTTTCGACCCGCGTCATCACCCCCGGCGTCACCACCGTCGACGACATCCGCTGGTACATCCGCGAGCGCTTCGAATCGATGGGCCTGTCGATCTGGTTCATGCCCGATGTGAACCTGCAGCGGCAGGGCCAGGCCTGCGAGAAAGACAGCCCCTTTTGCGGCGAAAGCGGCGTCATCCAGCCCGGCGACGTGCTGCATACCGATGTCGGCATTTGCTATCTGAAGCTGTGCACGGACACCCAGGAAATGGGCTATGTCGCGCGCCGCGGCGAAACTGAAGTTCCGGCCGGCCTGAGGGCCGCGCTGGCCACCGGCAACCGCTGGCAGGATCTGCTGGCCGGCGAGTACCGGGCGGGTCGCAGCGGCAACGAGGTGCTGGCGGCGACGCGCGCTGCCGCCGAAAAGGCGGGCATCCACAGCAGCACCTACACCCACCCGCTGGGCATGTTCGGCCACGCTCCGGGCCCGACTATCGGTATGTGGGACAACCAGGGCCCGACCCCGGTGCAGGGCGACTGGCCGCTTCACGCGAACACGGTCTATGCGATTGAAGGCAATGTAAAAGTACAGCTGCCGGAATGGCAGGGCCAATGGCTGCAGATCAAGCTGGAGCAGGGCGCGCTGTTCGACGGCGAGCGGGTGATCTACCTCGCCGGCCGCCAGACCGAGTGGCATCTGGTGCGCTGAAGCCCGTGGCCTCAGGCCGTGACCTCAGCGCCCCCGCTGGCCCTGCGCAGCTCGGCCGAGAGCGCTTCCAGCCGCGTTTTCATGGCGGCGTCGATTTCGTCGGGGCGGATCTGCTCGATGATTCGCTTGAGCACGCGCATCTCGTTGGCATCGATTCGGCCATCGCGTTCGGCGATGCCGATCAGTTTCCCGAGCTCGGCAGCGTCTAGTCGGCCGTCGTTGCCGAAGCAGGACACGGAGCGGAACGTGAGTTCCAGGTGGTCGCGGGATTCGTTCATGGCGGTGCTCATCCAGGGCAGAGATTGAGGCGAAAGAAGGATCGATCCACGCCAGGGCCGCAATGCGCGGCGGCGACCGCCAGAGGCTTGGGAAAATCGTCGCGGAGGCTGGCGGCGTGGCTAACGCTTACGGCCATGCAAGCGGGCTCGCGGGGGTCTTCGGGCTGTGCTCGCGCCGAAAGTGGTCGTGCCCCGATGCCCGCGCCGTGCGGTTGAGCTGTGCGGCTGCGTCCGGCGTGGTGGGGCCCTGCGCGGCACGCGTACGGGGGAGGTCATGCCGGCTAGCGTATGCGCGCAGGGCATCGCTTTTTCGGTCGCCGCAGTCGCAGCCGTGGCGGTCGCCGCAGCTTTCGCCTCAGTCGATCACAGTGCGCGCGTCCTATCGGATCAGCGCCGACGCCAGGGCGCGTCGTGCCAGGCATTGCTCAGGGTGTAGCCCAGCCGGTGCTGCGCCTTGCGCCATTTGCTGACGATGCCCCGCTCGCTGACTTTGGCGCCGATGCTGCTGTCGAGGCTGGTGTCGTCAAGCTCGATTGCCGCCGGCGCACTGCCCTGTATGCGCAGGCGCGCGGCTTCCCACCAATGACGCAGGTCGACATCGACGGGCCGCCCGAACGGCACTCGCGAGGCAAGCAGTTTTTCCGCGCCGAGCCGATGCAGCACATAGCCCGCGGTCAGGCTGGGCACACGTCGATAGTCGACCAGCTCGAAACCCGGGCACAGCGGCTGGCGGTCCTTTAGTTTTTCGGACTTGCCGATCTCGGCGCGGCCGATCAGCTTGATCATCTCCCAGCCCGCCGGCAGCGCCGCGATGGCGTCGATGACCGCAGCGAAGTCGTCCTTCAGCCGCACATCGTCCTCCAGCACCACCACCGCCGCGTGCGATGACTGCAGCAGCCATTGCCACAGCGCGAGGTGGCTGGCGTAGCAGCCCTTCTCACCGTTCACCAACGGCTTGTGGAAGCTGCGCGCATTCAGCGTTTCGCTGTACAGCGAGGCCTGCTCGTTCGGCGGCAGCGCCGTCCACAACACGCCGGGAAAGCGCTCGCCGTCCAGCTGCAGGCGACCCAGCTCGGCCTGCATTCGACTCCGCCGCTCGGCGTCGCGATCCAGATTGATGAAGCGGATGGGCAGCATGCGAAAGCCTTGATCGCGTCAGCGGACAGTGTGCGACGTGCCAGTGTAAGTGGGCTGCAGCCGCGCCAGAGCCTGCGCCAAGCAGGCCGAGCGTCGCGCGGTCTGCGCTGGATTCTCGGTGCGTGTGCGCGGCCTCCGCGCCGCTGAAACGTAGCCGGCGCGATCGTGCCGCTCAGCCGCTGGAAGACTTGACGACGCTGCTCAACCGGTGTTCGGATCGGCGACGCCGCTCCAGCGCTTCATCATCGGCAGCCGCTGTCCGCCAAGCGTGTGCAGCTCGCCGATCACGTCCGCGCTCAGGCAAGAATGCACCGGCAGCAACAGCAGCGTGTCGCCGGGCCGGCAGGCCTCGATAAATTCGGCCGGGGCTGCGACTTGGCCGTGTTCCTGCGAGATCGCCACCAGCCGAATATCCGGCCGCAACGTCGACCAGCCGTCGCCCTCGGCAGCCACCGCCAGCCCGAAGATGCGTTCGCCCTCGAACTCCATCGAATCCTTGGAAAAATGCACCGCGCCGCCGTGCACCACCAGCCGTCCGCGGCGCGGATAGCGGGCCACGATCGGGCAGGCCATCGCCACCGCGATGTCCTCGATGCCGCAGCTGCCGATCTGCCACTGCGACAGATCGAAAAACACGAAATTGCCCGGCCGCAGCTCGTCGGCGCCGTCGAACGTCGTCTGCGTGGCGCAGCCGGGGGTGTCGCCAATCGAGATCTGCAGCGCGCGATCGCAGTGGCCAACAAGCTGGGCGCGGATCTGCTGCAGCTGGGTCATCGCATCACGCGACGCCGCGCCGATGGCGGTCGCGCTGCGCAGGCCATAGCTGTGCCCCGCATGCGCCAGCAGCCCGCCCGGCAGCAGGTCCGAGCGCCCCCGCAGGCTGTCCAGCAGCGCCGCCATCGCCGGCACATCCTCGGCCTCAAAACCCGCGCGATGGCTGCCGACATCGATCTTCAGCCACAGCGCCACCGGCGCATCGAAAGTGACCTCGGCCAGCGCATCGACATCGGCGATCGTGATCCCCAGCCGCAGCCGCCCGGCCAGCGCATTGGCGCGCTCGCGCATGCCGGGGTGGAACGGAAACGCGATCGTGATGTCGTGCCAACCGTCGGCCGCGAAGTACTCGGCCATGGCCAGCGAGGACACCGTGATCGCACGCACCCCAGCCTCGCGGAACCAGCGCCCGACCGTGTGGCTCTGGTGAGTCTTGAAGTGCGGACGCAGCCGGATTCCGGCCGCACGCGCCTTGTCGACCATCCGCGCGATGTTGCGGCGGGCGCGGGCTTCGTCGAGCCGCAGCGTGGGTTCGGAGAGCGGCTGGGTGGTGGGCATGGGCGATCCAGCGGTGGGCCGAGTCCATCACCCTGCTTCAATGAGTGGACGTGATGCAAGAGTGGTCGGTCGCTGTTTTCGGAGTTCAGGCCGCAAGGACAAGACCGCTGATCGGGCGCACGAGCCTTATCCCGCAACAGCAGGCCCCAATTGACCAAAGCTTTGGCGAGGGCTGACAAGGCCACGATGGAATCGCTCAGACCTTCCGTGGGTTGGGTGTGTTCGCCGGTGCGCGAGCAGGTCAGGCGGGTCTGCCCAAAGGTGGACCACACGTTCGTGGATTGGTCTTGTGCTGAAACTCACATTTCGACTACAGTCCGCCGCCCGACGAATGCCGTTGGGACTTAAAGTCAACCAAGATTTGGCTCGGGTCTTCCCCGTCTGCTTGTTCATGTGCAGGGCTATTGTCGTCGTGAATCGCTCACACCATCTATTGCCCTCAATCTGCCGCGCCACGCTCTGGCTGATGACGCTGGCGCTTAGCGTCATCAGCGTGAGTGCTGCCGCTTCAGAGGCGGTTTGCGCCGAAGTTCGCATTGAGATCCGGCAGAAACTGAGCCTTGAGCGTCAGGCCTTTGATGCCGTCCTGCGGCTTCGAAACGGGCTTACGAGCTCACCGATCGAAAACGTAGAAGTCAACGTCCTGTTCACGGACGAATTGGGCAATCCCGTTGAGGCGAGCTCCGATCCCAACCAGACCAGCGCGTCTTTCTTTGTCCGGCTCGACGGGCTGGAAGATCTCGGCGCGGTCGATGGAACGGGGGTGGTGCAGCCCACGCGGACGGGGGTGGCGCGCTGGCTGATCGTGCCCGATGCCTCCTCTGGAGGATCGACGCCGCAGGGACGCATTTACCGCGTTGGCGCTCGAATTTCCTACACGGTCAACGGTGACGCGCGTTCGGTAGAGGTCACGCCGGAGGCCATCACGGTGCGGCCTCAGCCGCGGCTCGCGCTCGACTACTTCATCGCCGGCGATGTCTACGCCGATGATCCCTTTACCCCTCAGCTGGAGCCTTCGGAGCCCTTCACTTTTGGCGTGCGCGTGCGCAACGTCGGAGCGGGGGCGGGCCGCAACGTTCGTATCGAGTCCGCGCAGCCGAGAATCGTTGAGAACGAGCAAGGGCTGCTGATTGGTTTCAGCCTGCTGGGCGGATTTGTAGACGATCAACCTGCCGCGGCTTCGCTGGCCCTGAGCCTCGGCGACATTGCGGCCGGGCACGCGCGGATGGGGCGCTGGCTGATGGAGACCACGCTCTCCGGCCGCTTCGAGGAGATCGAGGCGACCTACAGCCATGCTGACACTTTAGGCGGCAGCCTGACCTCTTTGATCGAAGGCCAGCCCGCTAGCCACCTGCTGATTCACGACGTGCTTGTCGACCTTCCTGGAAGAGACGGCGTTCGCGATTTTCTTGCGCGCGATGGCGATGTGTTGAGGGTGTACGAATCGAGCGGTGTCGATTCGGAAGTCCTGGACGCCTCGGCGGCCTCGACGCTCACGGCCGTAGGCGCCTCGGGCAACTTCAGCCTCACTGTTCCGGGCCCTGTCGGGCTGGTCTATGCACGAGTCGCGGACCCCTCCAGCGGCACGCTGAGTGGTCTGCAGGGCGCGCGCGCCGACGGCAGCGCTCTACCCGCTGCCAACGTCTGGTTCTCAAAGCGGCGCAATCAGAACCTGAGCTGGTCCTACTTCATCAACGTGTTTGATTCGCGGGGCGGCGGCACTTTCAGCCTGCGCGGGGATCTGCCTTTGCCTACGGCGTCGATTGAGGGACGGGTCTTCTTCGATGCCAACGCCAACGGAACCCAGGACCCGGATGAGACCGGCCTGGCCGATGCCGGCCTGATCCTGGAGGGCGAAACGCAGGCCGGAACCGTGCAGCGCGCTGCCAGCAGCTCACCGACGGGCGGGTTTGGTTTTAGCAGCCTCCCGGCCGGTCGCTACAGGATTGCCGTGGGCAATGTGCCCGGATACATCAATGGCGCCCACTCGGCAGGCAGTGCAGGAGGCATGCCGCAGCTCGCCTCGATCGAAGGCATCGAGCTCGGCGTTGCAGTGGCTGCATCCGGCTACCGCTTCAGCAAGGTCCTGCCAACCCTTGAGACGGCAGCAGATCTGCGGGTCGAACCGATCGGAGTTGGCGCAAGCGCGGAGATCTCCCAGCCCTTCGATATCGCGCTGCGGGTTCGCAACCTCGGCCCGCAGGGAAGCATTGCGCGCGCCGTGCTGACCTTGCCCGAGCAGTTCCAGGTGTCCGCCGCCTCGGTTTCCTCAGGCGAGTTTGACGCCGCCAGCGGACGCTGGTCGGTCGGCAGCCTGCCCGCTGGCGCGCAGGAGTCGATACTGGTGCGAGGCAGTTTTTCGGCCCCCGGCCGTTTCGATATCTCACTGGGCGTGCAGCCCGAACCGGGTGCCCCGCCCGACCCGGTGCCGACCAACAACTCGATCACTCTGCCCGTTGAAGTGACAGAGCCCGCCGCACTCGCCGCGACGCTTACTCCCAGCGCCACCACACGCCTGCTGGTTTGGTCGGATTGCGACGCAGGCCAGCCGCCGCAGTGCGCTGAGTCGCGTCGGGCGCGCTGGTCGGCGCTGCTGCAGGCTGAAACTGAGCTGCTGGTTGCCGGCGGCCCGCAGGCGTTTCGCGACGGCCTGCGCTCGCTGGACTGGAACGTCATCGCGATCGACGGAACGGCCAGCCGACTCGACGCGGGGACCCTGCTCAGCGAGCTTCGCGAGTTCCTGCGTCGCGGCGGGGCGGTCGTGTTTTCAGGCCAGCGCGATGATTCGTGGGCGAGGTTCGAGAGCATCGCGGGTGCGCAGTCGGCGCAAAGCCTTCCTGATGGCCCCGACAGCCTGCTGCTTGAGGCCAGCGAATACTCCGAGCCGGCCCAGCTTGAGATGGCCGGCGCAAAAACTTCCTACTCCGCCGCTGGCGGGCGAATCCTGGGTCGCCTCAGCGGCGGCCAGGCCGTCTTGGTCGCGGGTCCGCTGGAGCCGAGTCGCAAGGTGCTGATCGCGGGATTCGATTTGCTGCAGCTGCTTGAGCGCGCAGATGCCGCTGGCTTTAAACAGCGGCTGCTCAACGGCTTGGGCGGCGCGTGGCCGGGGGTGATCCTCGGGCAGACCCGGCTGGATGTCGCGCTTAGGGTCACCCAGCCGACGCCGGCTGGCGAACTGATCGCAACGCTTGATTTGCCGCCGGGCGCTGAGCTCATCGCCGCTTCGCCAGCGCCACAAAGCAGCCAGGCCGGCCGGCTGCAGTGGCTGCGCACCCTGCCGCCGGATGTTCTCCCCTTCCAGGCGAGCATTGCGCTGCGCGCGCCTGCGCCTGCGGGCCCCGCTGCGCTTTTGGCCGCGGCCCAGCTGAATGCTCAGCTGGCCGAACAAAGCCGGACATTCGCCGTGCGCGATCTCACTGGGCTTGCGGCTGAGGCCGAGGCCCTGCTTGCTGCGATACCCGCCGCACCGGGTGCGCAGGCCGCCGCGGTGGCTCGCAGTCGTCAGCTCCTGGATGAAGCGGTCGCCGCCCTGCAGGCGAGCGAGGCGAACGCGGGCGTGCAGAAACTCACGCTGTCGATTCAGGAACTCGGCGTCGTTCCGATGAACGAGGCGAGAGCCGCCGAGCTGGGCCTGTCCTGGGTGCTCGCCGCGATGGCGAGACGCGCGGGGCCCGAGGGCAACGCGATTTTTGCCGACTCGTTTGAGTTTCGACCGTGAGCCGGCGCCTGCCTCCAGCCCTCGCTGCGCTTGCGCCAGGCCGCGCAGCGCGGGCAACCGCGGCTTTCGCGCTGAGCCTGCTTTTGCTCGCGGCGGCCGCGGGCGCCGCGAATCAGCCATCGGCAGCCCAGCAGGTGAACGGCGCCGGCGCGCTTCCCTGTGGGGACAGAAATCAGCCCGCGCTCGCGCCGGGTTTGGTTAAGCCGGTAGCGGACGCTCTGGCTGCGCCCACGGTCCCCGCGGCCTGCCTCGTGAATGCCGTTGAGGCGGTCGCGGCGGTCCGGCGCCAGCACGCCGTGCTGATCGATGTTCGGCGCAGCGGTGAGTTCGGCGGTTTAACTCTTCCGGGCAGCTTGGTGGTGGATCGCGCCGAACTGCCGCAGCTGCTCGGCGACACTTCGGCGATCGTGGTGGGCTCCGGTCTGGATGACGCTGAGCTGCTGCGCGCGTGCTCCCTGCTTAACGCGCGCGGCGAGCCCCTGGTTCGCCTGCTGCCGGGCGGCGTTGCCGCATGGCAGCGCGCGGGCGGCGCGCTGCAGGGCGAGGCTGCAGATCGTGCTGCCGCGGCTGAACTGGGCCCGGCCGAGCTCCTGCTGCTGGCCAGCAGGGCCGACACGCTGCTGATTTTGGGCGCCGGAATCCGGCTGCCGCAGCTGCCGGGCGCCGCTACAGCGATCGTCGCCGCAGCTCCGGATGAGCTCGATATGCGCCTGTTGAGCGAACGTTTTGCGGCGAATCCTTTGGCGTCGCTGGTGCTCGCAGTGCCGCCCGCTGACCGCGCATGGCTTGAGGTGCTCGACGCGCCCGGCATGCCGGTGGTCTGGCGCTATCGCCAGGGCGAGCAGGCGTTCTCCCGCTGGCTTGCAGATCACCAGGCCGTGCTGGCAGCGCGCAGCAAATCGATCGAGAAAGGCTGCCCATGGAACTGATCCGCCAAGGCTGCGCGCAACGCCAGCGGTCGGGCGAGCTGCGGCTCAGGTATCGCCTGCAATCGGTTTTTGCGGGCAGTGGCCGTGGCTTCGAGGCTTCTGCCTCGGTGCGACGCCCGTCAACCCCTCAAGGCTGCCCTGCACGGGAGCCCTGCCGACGTTTCAAACACCCGTCATCTGTGGAAGGAAGTGTCATGCGCAAACAAATTCTTGCGGGTATCGCCCTGCTTGCCATCGCCATGGCGGCCCAGGCGTTCGACAGCGGCAGCACCGGCGCGGACGGCGAACTCGCGCCCAACGTCAACACCGAAATCGTGCTTCCCCCCAGCGGCGTGCTGAATTACACCTCGATCACTATCCCGGCGGGCGTACGCGTCACGTTCCGGCCGAATGCCCTGAACACGCCGGTGATGCTGAGGGCCAGCGGCGATGCCCTGGTCGCCGGCGTGCTGGACGTCAGCGGCCAGAACGCGGCCGACAGCAGCGGCGCGGGCGATGGCAACGTCGCTGACGACGGCCTGCCCGGCAAGGGCGGCCCCGGCGGCTTTGCTGGCGGCCGCGGCGGCCGCGGCGATCCGTCCACCGCGGTCAATTCCCCGAGAATGGCGGCGTCCGGGGTGGGTCCGGGGGGTGGGCTTCCCACTACAGAAAACTTCTTTAGCAATTGTTTTGGGACTGGCGGTAACTTCGCCACGCCGCCGGCTTCTATGCCATTCCCAGGCCAAAGCTGCGGCCAGACCAGAGCTTCCACCTATGGCAACCCCGACCTGCTGCCCCTGGTCGGTGGCTCAGGCGGCTCCGGCGGTCACGGCGGCCCCGGGGTAGGCGGCGCCGGCGCCGGTGGCGGCGGCGGCGCCCTGCTGATCGCGGTCAGCGGCACCCTCAACGTCACCGGCCAGATCCTCGCCAACGGCGGCCGCGGCGGCCGGATCGGCGGTGATTCCAGCACCACCCTCGGCGCGGTCGGCGGCGGCGGCAGCGGCGGCGGCATTCGCCTGATCGCCACCACGCTGGCAGGCAATGGCGCCATTTCGGCAATCGGCGGCCTGCGCGGCGACTATCAGGGCAACGGCAACTTCAACAATTCCGGCGGGCTTGGCCGAATCCGGCTCGAAGCCGACGCCACCCTGCGCACTGCACCCACCACGCCGAACTTCACCAGCAGCCTGCCGGGCCCGCTGGTGGTCGCGGGCCTGCCCAGCATCCGCATTTCCCGCGTCGGCGGGATCGACGCGCCCGCTGCGCCCACCGGCACGGCGGACGTGGTGCTGCCTACCGCGGCGCCCAACCCGGTCGAGCTGGTGCTCGCCACCACCAATGTGCCGCTGGGCAACACGATCTCGATCATCGTCAACCCGCCTGCGGGCGTCCCGCAGACCGTTGTCTCGACCGCCATTGTCGGCACCGAGGCCAGCGGCACCGCGTCGGCCAACGTCGATATCCCGCTGGGCTCCAGCGTTCTGCTGGCGACGCTGAGCTATTCGGTCAGCGCGGCTCAGGCCCAGCAGCTGTCGGCCTACACCGGCGGCGAGCCGGTGCTGACGGTCGAGCTGGCCGCCCAGCTGGGCGCCGGATCCGGTGTGGTGACTCTGGTCACCGCCAGCGGACTCCGCGTAGCCCTCCCGAGCGCCGCGCTCTAAGCGCGTAGAACCGGGACGACGATCATGGGTTTTGCCCACACGCGCGCACTGCGGCCTGCTGTTTTGCAGGCCTTGCTTCTGAGCGCCCTGCTCTGCGGCATTTCAATGGCAGGGTCGGTGTGTGCGGCAGCTGCGGAAGCTCGCGCTGCCGACTGTGCCAGCGAGGCTTCGCCGGCAGAGTGCAGCAAGGCCGAAGCTGCGTCGCCCAAGGCGCTGCCGTGGGTGATGCGACCGGGCGATGTCGTGGTGAACGCGGCGGTCGGCGTTGAGCGCCGTGCGCCGGCGCAGCGCGAGCTGCTGTTCAGTTCGCCGGTGCTGGGCGTGCGCCGGGCCGAGCCCGTGGCTCCGCGCGAGTGGCTGCAGCTGGGTGCTTCGCTGGGTCTTGTGCGCGGCGCCGTGATGCAGTCGGTTGAGCCCCAGCGCGTTGGCTTGGGCGCGGTCTCGCAGGCGGTTGTGCTGCTCGGCCAGGGCCTGCCGCTCACCGGCAGCGTTGCGCTGCAGCCGGCCGATGGCGTGCAGCTGCTGGTCGAACAGCGCGCTCCTGACGGCAGTCGCATTGATCTCAGAGTCTCGGTCGACGCGGATGCCCAGCCCGGTCTGCGTCGTCTCGTGGTGCTGGACGGCCAGAACGCGCCGGTGCCGGCCGCCAGCCTCGCCGCGCAGTCCCTGCTGATTGCAGCCGAGCTGCCGCTGATTGAAAGCGTCTCGCCGCAGCAGCTGCTGCGCGGGCAGCGCACCGAGCTGCTGATCCGCGGGCGTGACCTGCGCGGCCTGCCTCAGGCTGGGCGCAGCGTTTCGCCCGATACGCGGGTGCGCATTACCCCGCCCGCTGGCGTGCAGATCGATTCGATCGCGCAGATCAACGAGGCCGGAACGGAAGCGCGGGTCTGGGTCCGAGTGGAGTCGGCGTCCACCTCTGGCGTACGTTTGGTTCAGCTGGAAACCGCCAGCGGCGAATCCAGCCCAGTGCCGAGCCCTGTAAACACCTTCTTCGTGGCGGACGCCACGGCCCTGCAGGAGTTGGCGCCGGTAGTGGGGCCGGTGCTCGGCGTCACCCGCATCGACTCCACCCCAAACCTGGGTGCGCTGGTCAGCCCGCTGCTGGGCGTCACCCGTGGCCCCGCGCTGGTCTCGATCAGCCCGGCGGCGGTCTCACGCGGGCAGCGCGTGCGCATCACCCTGACGGGCCAGGGCTTGGCCGATGCCGCGGCCGTTGCGCTGACGCCGGCGGAGGGATTGAGCATCGTCCCGGCCAGTTTCACCGCAGGCCCGGTTGAGGTCAGCTTCGAACTGGACGTGGCTGCCGGCGCGGCCGTCATTCCTCGGCGTATTTCGCTGCAGTTTCCTGGCGCAAGTATCGACGCGCCGCAGCTGCTGCAGGTGCGCGGCGCTATTCCTGAAGTGAGCGCCATCAGCCCCAATGTGCTGGTTCGCGACGGGACGACCCAGCGGCTGCAGATCCAGGGTCAGAATCTCGCGCAGGTGACCGCCGCCGCGCTGCTGCCGGATTCGGGCGTGATCATCGAATCGGTCGAGATAACGTCGACGGCAACGGCGAACCTCACGCTGCGCGCGCTGCCGGCGTCGCCGCGGGGTCTGCGAGTGCTGCAGGTGCGGGCGCCCGCAGGCGACAGCAGCAGCGACCCCAACGCAGTCAATACCGTGCGGATCATCGATCGCGCCGAGTGGCTGACGCCGGTGGTGGGCCCCGCCGTGGGCGTGCTGCGCAGTTCCGAAGTGGCTGTACCGATGCGCCTGCTGCTCGGCGCTCAGCTGGGTGTCCAGCGGGGTCGCTATGCGGGTGCCATTTCGCCGTCGAGCGTGCCGCGCGGTGTGACCGTCCAGCTGGTGGTCAGCGGCCAAGGTTTGGAGTCGGTGACCCAGGCGCAGTTCGAGCCGGCCGGTGGGCTGCAGCTAACCTTGAGCGAAGTGGCCGCTGACGGTACGCGGATCAACCTGGAGTTGGTTGTGGCCACCGACGCCAGCCCCGGGCCGCGTCGGCTGCTGCTGAGCGGCGGCTCGGGCGCGATCGAATTTGCGCCCAACTCGGCCGCGCTTGTGCGCATCCAAAGCAATGCCGGCGGCGGGCCATTGGCCTTGGCCGACAGCTACACCCTGCAGGCCAACCGCCCGTTCGACGTGCTCGCAGGCCAGGGCGTGCTGGTCAACGACATCGATCCCTTGAACGGCAGCCTGTTCACCGTGCTGCGAACGGTGCCGGCCAACGGCAGCCTGCAGCTGCGCGCCGACGGTGGCTTCCTTTACACCCCGAGTGCCGACTTCGCCGGAACCGATAGCTTCGAGTACTCCGCCAGCAACGGCGCTGCGGTCGGCAATGCCGCGCGCGTCACCTTGAGCGTGACCGAACTGCACGATGCGCTGGCCGACAGCTACATCGCGCGCGACAACCAGGCGCTGGTCATCGCCGCCACTGCCGGCCTGCTGGCCAATGATCGGATCGGCGCAGGCCCGGCCCCGCAGATCGAGCTGGCCTCGCAGCCCACCCGCGGTGCGCTGACCCTGCAGCCCGACGGCGGTTTCAGCTATGTCGCCAGCAGCATCGGCGAGGAGCGTTTCAGCTACCGCCTGATCACCGCCGATACCCGCTCGATTCCGGCAGAGGTGCGGATCCAGATCTCCAGCGTGAACGATGCGCCGATGGCGGTCGACGATGCCTACAGCCTCAGCCGCGGCGGCCGCCTGGATGTCGCGGCCGGGCAGGGCGTGCTGCGCAATGACAGTGATCCCGATGGGGACGCCCTGAACGCGCAGCTGCTGACGCCCACGCCGGTCGGTGCGCTGGTGCTTGCGCTCAACGGCGGCTTCAGCTTCGTGCCGCCCGCCGATTTCGTGGGCAGCACAAGTTTCGTCTACGAGGCGCGCGATGCGCTGGGCCTGGCGGACTCCGCGACGGTGACTCTCACCGTCAACGATATCGACCTGCCGCCGACACCCAGCCTCGCCGCACCCGCCGATGGCGCAACGGTCTATAGCGCCCAGCTGGCGGTGAGCGGCAGCGCGCAGGCGGGCAGCCAGGTACAGCTGTATTTGAACGATCTGCCGACCGGCCCGCGGGTGGCCGTCAGTCAGGCCGGCGGTTTCGCCGGCAGCCTGCTGCTGCCCGCCGAGGGCACCTTTCGGATCGCGGCCGACGCCCGCAACCCGCGCGGCACCAGCGCGCGCACGCTGGATCGCTGGGTGAGCTACGTCACCGCCGACCCGCAAATCACCCTGAGCAGCCCCTCGGAAGGCGCGCTGATCGAGCAGGATGCCGACGTCACGGTTGCCATCGTTGATCCGATCGGCGTGCAGCGGGTCGAGTACCGCGTCGATGGCAGCCTCGCCGCCACCGTCAACGCCGCCCCTTGGTCATGGCGCTGGCCGGTCGCGCAGGTGGCCGACGGATCGCGCACGCTGGAAGCCCGGGCCTTCAATCTGGCCGGCCGCAGCGCCGCCGCCAGCGTCGAGGTGCAGGTGCAGAAACTGCCGCCGCCGGCTCCGCCGGTGCCAACGCCCTACGTCGGCGACCTGCTTGAGCTCGGCCCCGCGCTGTCGTTCGGCGAGCAGCCGGTGCGGATTCGCGGCCGCGCCCTTGAGCGCTCGGGCGCGGTCGCGGTGCCGAACGCCCTGCTGCGCCTGGTGCTGGAGGCGGGCGGCTTCGAGCGTCGCATCAACGTGGCGACCAACGAAACCGGCGAGTTCGAGTTCAATTTCCAGCCCGCAGCCACCGATGCCGGCAGCTACCGGGTCTCGGTGCGTCATCCCGACCAGTCCGATCCCATCTGGCAGGGGCAGTTCGCGATCAACCGCGTGCGCCTGAACCCCAGCACGATCAACTTGAACGCCGCGCGCACTATTCCGACCCCGGTGCAGATCACTTTGGCCGCCAGCGCAGGCAACGGCGTCAGCAATCTCCGCATTGCCGTCGTGCCGGCGGATCAACCCTCCGGCGCACTGCCGCCCGGTATCCAAGTGCAGGTGCCTGCGCCGGTCAGCCTTGCCGCAGGCGCCAGCCGCACCGTCGAGCTCACCTTCACCGGCGCTGCCAGTGCGGCCGACGCCGGCACCGTGGTGCTGACCGCCTTCGCCGATGACTCGGGCACCACGCCGCGCGGCCGGGTCAGCCTCTCCTATCGCCTGAGCGCGCCGCTGCCTGCGCTGGTTCCGCAGCCCAACTCGCTGCGGGCGGGCGTGCGCCAGGGCGGCCAGATCAGCGTCAGCACCGAGCTGGTCAACCAGGGGCTGCTTGCCGCAGAGGGCGTGCAGGTCGAGCTGCTCAACGCAGCCGGCACCGGCCCGGCCCCAAGCTGGGCGCAGCTGAGCTCGCCCGGGACGCTTGGAACGGTCCCGATCGGCGCGCGTCGTGCGATCCAGATCACCGCGTCACCCAGCGAAAGCGTGACTGACGGCGTCTATACCCTGCGGGCGCGGGTCAGCGCGGCCAATGCCAGCGGTGGCGATGTGCCGGTCAGCTTCGCGGTGACCCAGTCAGGCGAAGGCGATGTCCGCTTCCAGGTGGCCGACATCTACACGGCAACGCTGGACGACAGCGGCCAGCCGATACCCGGCGTTGAGGACGCTCGAATTCGCCTGCAGCACGAGACGATTCCGGATCTAAGGCGCGATGTGCTTACCGGGCCCGACGGCGGCGTCGTGCTGACCGGGCTGCCGGTGGGCCGCTACCAGTGGCGCGCTTCGGCCTTGGACCACGCAGACAGCAGCGGCCGCGTGCAGGTGCTGCCCGGCGTGCAGACCCAGGTGGAGGTGTTCCTGGATTTCGAGCTGGTCAGCATCGACTGGACCGTCACCGAAACCACCATCGAAGACGAATACGACATCGTCATCGGCGCCACCTATCGCACCGAAGTGCCGGCGCCGGTGGTGCTGATGGAGCCGGTGTTCGTCAACCTGCCGGCCCTGCAGGTGGGCGAAGAGTTCAGCGGCGAGCTCACCATCAGCAACTACGGCCTGGTGCGCGCCGACAATCTGGTTTTCACGCCGGCAAGTTCGGACGGCCTGTTCCGCTTCGAGTTCCAGGGCGAGGTGCCCGCACAGCTCGGCGCGCGCGAGCGTATTCGCCTGAACTACAAGATCACCGCCCTGCAGCCGATGCCGTCGGCTGGCCGTCAGCTGTTCGACGACAACCCGCTCAAGGACGAGCCGCCGGTACCTCTGATTCAGCTCAGCGGCAGCGCCAGCGCCAGCGCCAGTGGCGGCACCTGCTCCAGCTACCGCAATCGCGCGGTGCTCCAGTACGACTACGAGTGCGCAAACGGCGCGCGCCGTGGCGGCTCCGCTGGCACTTCGTGGGGGCGCACGGTCGGCAGCTCCTGCGGCGGGCCGGGCGGTGCTAGCAGCCCCAACTGCACCAGTGGGGGCAGCTGCGGCCGCGACGGTGCCGGTAGCTGGGGCGGATGGAGCGGCGTGCCAATGCCCGGCGGCCCTCCCTGCACGCCCAACTGCAAGAAGTGCTGCTCCGGCGGCGGTGCTTCTGGCGGTGGCGGTGGCGGCGGAGGTGGTGGAGGCAGCGGCAGCGGTGGCGGCGGCAGCGGCGGCAGCAGCGGCGGAGGCAGTGCTTCCGGCCCCGGTGGCCCCGGCGATTGATTCATCTGTTCAAACGCTGGCGCTCGACGGTGCGCGGCACCCTGGATTCCTCAAGGCTCACAAGAAATGTTCCGATACCTAAGCGCTGCCTGTGCGACCGCCCTCAAGCTGACGGTCTTTCCCGTGCTGATTCTGGCGCTTTTCGGCGCCCGCATCGCATCGGCTGAAGTCTTCCTCCCCACCGGCGAATACCGCGTGGCGATGGAGGACCTGCGAATCAAGGTGCGCAACGGCGACGTGGTGTTTGCGCGCAGCTGGAAGGCCGACGACTTGAACCGCGGCGAGTTTCGCTGGCACCCGAATGCGGCCTGGGACGATCTGCGCTTTGAGCTGGACGTGATCGACGGCGCTGCGAAAACGGTGCTGCGCTCGGGCTCGCGCTTTGAGCGCAGCGGCAACGGCGTGTATGTGTTCGAGCGCGAGTATTTCATCCGCGCCGAGCGCGACGGGGCCGGCGCCGTCAGCGGCTGGCGCTGGTACGACCGCCACGGCCACTGGATCACCTACGACGCCGGCGGACGCATCGAAAGCTACGGCGACCGCAACGGCCTGACCGTACGCTTTACCCGCGACGCCCAGCAGCGCGTGGAGACGCTGCTCGACCGCGCCGAGGGCTTGATCGCCCGCTACACCTGGGTCGGCGACGAGCTGCGCGCGATCACCGACCGCGCCGGCCGCAGCGTGGGTTATGCCTACAGCGGCGGCCGCTTGAGCACCGTCACCGACGTGCTCGGCCATGAGTGGCGCTACACCTACCAGGGCGGCCTGCTGCACACCCAAACCGACCCCGAGCAGCGCGTCACCACGGTCCACTACAGCGGCAACCGCGTGGTCAAAATCGACGACCCGCTGCAGCAGGAAACCACCTACAGCTACGACTTTGATCGGGTCAAGCGCGAGTACACCGTGGTGATTCGCACGCCTGAGGGCCGCCGCACGGAGCGCCGCTACGATGTGGACGGCCGCCTGCGCTTTGAGGAAGTCGGCAGCCGCGTCGCCCGCCGGCTGCTCAAGGACGGCGAGTTTGTCGAGATCAGCGTGGATGAGCGCGGCCTGCGCACCCGCACTGAGCTCGATGCCAACCGCAACCCGATCCGGGTGGTGCACCCCGACGGCACGCAGACCCACAGCCGGTTTGACGGCACCTACGGCAACCTGCTGGAGCACACCGACGAGCGCGGCGTGCGCAGCAGCTTCCGCTACGACCCGCGCGGCCGCCTGCTGCAGCAGATCGAGGCCGTCGATACGCCCGAGCAGCGCACCGTCGAGTTTGAGTACAACGGCTTTGGCGAGCGCACCCGCCGCACCGTCAAGGGCGCCAGCGCCGCCGCCGACGTGCATACCGACTGGACCTATGACGCCTACGGCAACGTCGAAACCGTCACCGACGGCGAGCGCCACAGCGGCACATTTACCCACCACGTCAGCGGCGCTTGGCTGACCCGCACCGACCCGCTCGATCGCACCTGGACGCAAGCAGTCAATGCCGCCGGCTGGGTGACCGCGCAGCTCGATCCGCTGCAAAACCGCATCGACCATGAGTACGACAAAGTCGGCAACCGCAGCGCCACCGTTGATGCCGCCCGCAAGCGCAGCGAGTTCGTCTATGACGCGCTCAACCGGCTGGAGAAAACCACCGACCCGCTGGGCGGCGAGCAGAGCACCAGCTACTTCCCCGACGGCCAGATCGAAACCCAGCAGGACGAAACCGGCGCGATCACCACCTACGCCTACGACGCCGACGGCCGGCTGCAGACGATCACCGACCCCGCCAACAACCTCACCCGCATGGTCTACGGCGATGCCGCCAGCGGCTTGGCCGGCCTGCTGGTAGCGATGGTTTACCCGACCTACCGCGAGGAATACCGCTATGACCCGCGCGGCCGCCGCACCCAGACCATTCGCATCCTGCCGCCGGCCAACGGACAGGCCGAGCGCCGCGAGACCCAAGCGACCGGGTATGACGCCGCCGGCAACCGCAGCACCGGGACCGACCCGGCCGGCCGCAGCAGCCTCTACAGCTATGACGCACTCGGCCGCCTGAGCGCCACCACCGACCCGGCCGGCGGCATCACCGCCTACACCTACGATCTCCGCGACAACCTGCTGAGCCTGAGCGATGCCAACCGCAACACTCACACCTTTACCTACGACCGCAACAGCCAGGTCAAAACCGAAAGCCGGCCCAGCGGCGCGACCATCACCTACAGCTTTGACGCCGCCGGCCAGCTCACCCAGCGCGAAAGCCCCGGCGGCGAGCGCCGCGTCTACGAATACGATGATGCCGGCCGCAAGACCGACGAGCGCCACTACCCCACCGGCAGCACCGAGCCCAGCGAGACCATCGAGTTCAACTACGACCCGCGCGGCCTGCTCGACAGCTACAGTCAAGCCACCGACCCCGCCACCCCACAGCAGGCCGGCACCGCCGCCACCTACAGCTACAGCGACAAGGGCGAAAAGACCGCTGAGACGATCACCTACCGCCGCGGCAGCGGTGCGTCGGCCATCGAGTTCAGCCACACCTTAAGCCGCCGCTACCGCGCCAACGGCCAGCTGGAGGCGATGGTCTACCCCGACGGCACCGAAATCGACTACGGCTACGACCCGCAGAACCGCCTGAGCTCAGCCGGCCTGCCCGGCGGCGGCCAGATTCAGTGGAGCCAGTGGCAGTGGCAGCAGTCGACCCGAATCGAAATTCCGGGTGCCGTGCGCAGCCTGGAGTTCGACGGCTTCCAGCGCCCCACCCGAATCCGCAGCCAGGCGATCGGCAGCGGCAGCGCGCAGAACCCCAGCGGCGCCCTGGTCATGGACTACCGCTAAAGCTATGACGCCGCCGGCAACATCACCCAGCGGCAGACCGAAGACGGCGCATTCAGCTACGGCTACGACCCGCTGGACCGCCTCACCCAAGCCACCCCGCCGCCCAACCTGCAGCGCAATCCAGCCGCGCCGGAGCCCGGCAAGCTGCCCATCGAGGCCTACAGCTACGACCCGGTGCACAACCGCCTGAGCAGCCAGCACCAACCGGGCGCCTGGCAGTACAACCAAGACAATCAGCTGCTCGGCTATGGCGTGGGCAGCGCGCAGATCACCCTGAGCTACAGCACCAACGGCCACACCACGCGCGAGGTCACGGGCAACCCGGCCGCCCCGCTCAAGGTCCGCGACTACCGCTACAACGCCGCCGAACGCCTGACCGAAATCGACGACAACGGCCAAGCCATCGGCCGCTACCGCTATGACCCGATGGGCCGACGGGTGTACAAGGAAACGGCGACCGAGACGATGTGGTTTATCTACGCCGATGAAGGGCTGATCGCGGAACTGCAGGCCGACGGCACGCTAAAACGCGGCTACGGCTGGAAGCCGCAGGGGCTGTGGGGCACCGATCCGCTGTGGCTGGCGGACAAGACCGGCGCAGGCCAAAACGACTGGAGCACGCACGTCTACCACAACGATCACTTGTGGACACCGCAAAGGCTGACGGACTCGGCTGGGGTGGTGAGTTGGAGTGGAAGGAGTGAGGCGTTTGGGCTGACCACCGCCACGGTTAACATCGTGGACAACCCGCTGCGGTTTCCGGGGCAGTATTGGGACCCGGAAACTGGTGGTTATTACAACTTTATGCGGAGCTATAATCCGCTTCTTGGGAGATACGCAGAGTCTGATCCTTTAGGCTTGTCGGCAGGAATAAATTGGTATTCCTATGTGAATTCTAGAGTTACTGTTTCCATTGATCCGTTCGGTCTATTTTGTATAACTACAACTTGCAAGTGTCGAGTGAATCCGCCTTCGTGTGGTCTTCAGCCGAGACCTACCCCCGCCCCAATTCGACCTAGTCCCGAGCCAGCTCCGCCACCCCCGGGTCCTTTACCGATTAGGCCCGTAGTGCCTCCCCCTGTCCCTTCTCCACCCAGTCGAGATAGGGATTCACCATGCTGTAAGACTGATCATCCAACTATGGAGACGTGCTCAGAATTGGGACGAAAGGGTTTTATTTACAGCTCGCAAGGGCATGCAAAACTGTACTATGGGAGTGGGGTTGTCGTTAAGAACGTTCGAGAGGCCGAGCGAGATCGGGGGAGCTGCTCTCATCCATTGCAGCACATGGGTGTCTATGTTGCTGGCGAGCCACAGGGTCGCGGAAATATTGGATCAATTATTTCCTGCAGTTGTTGTACCGATACAGGTGGCGGGCCTGTGGTTGAGGCTCGCTATAAGGCGACCGAACGCGACTATAGGTAGCTGAGCATTTTAACGGATCCATTGCGGAGTCGTCCGTTCGTCACGACTTGAGGGTATTCTTGGTCTTGCTCGCGCAGGGAAAATCACTCTATTGCGAGTGCGCCGCTGGTGCGTGCGAAGCTTCAGTACATCAGATGTCTGCCCAGTATCTTAAGTACTTTAAACACTTGTTGGCGTCTTCGGATCGGATGCAGAGATAGGTTGCTTTGGAGGAGAGCATGGAAATCGCAAGTTTAAGATTGACCCTGATTGATGCGCTTTCGACTGGGCGATCGGGGCTCGAGCGCGTCTTGCTGCCTGCTAATGATTTTGAAGATTTGTTCAATGTGCGTCATCACAGTTGCACTACTAACTCCGCTATTCTTGCTTTAGCTGAGCTAATTCGGGACGGGCTAGTTTTTACTAGCTGGGAATTTTCGCGTGGTCGTAATGTGCTCTTCGTCTGTTTGAGTGATCAAGGTTACCAAGAGTGGCGAGGTGCATACTTGCTTGATTCATCTCGACTTGTTGTTTTGGAAACTACTTCCTTAACAGGTGATGATTTTAGCATGATTGTATTATGTCAGTCTCTGGATTGGCTTTCGGCTTTTCGCTCGCGAGTTCTGATGGAAATCGATTCAGGCATAGTTGCTGTCTCCGATGCGTCCTCCGATCCGGGTCGGGAATTGACAGAATGCTTGCGCCCAGGTCCCTGTTTTATTTTTTCAATTGTTGGTTCCGCTGATTGGCTTGAAAGTCCTGACTATTTTCAGGTTTGTAATATAAGGGATGCTTTTTCCAAAGGGTGGCGAAAACCATGAATTCCGGGGCCTTGCTTTGCAATGCCAACTGACCCAGTAGGCATACCGCAAGGAATACCGCTATGACCCGCGCGGCCGCCGCACCCAGACCATTCGCATCCTGCCGGCCGTCAACGGCCAGCCCGAGCGTCGCGAGACCCAGGCGACCGGGTATGACGCCGCCGGCAACCGCAGCACCGAGACCGACCCGGCCGGCCGCAGCAGCCTCTACAGCTATGACGCACTCGGCCGCCTGAGCGCCACCACCGACCCGGCCGGCGGCATCACCGCCTATACCTACGATCTCCGCGACAACCTGCTGAGCCTGAGCGATGCCAACCGCAACACTCACACCTTTACGTACGACCGCAACAGCCAGGTCAAGACCGAAAGCCGGCCCAGCGGCGCGACCATCACCTACAGCTTTGACGCCGCCGGCCAGCTCACCCAGCGCGAAAGCCCAGGCGGCGAGCGCCGCGTCTACGAATACGATGATGCCGGCCGCAAGACCGACGAGCGCCACTATCCCGCCGGCAGCACCGAGCCCAGCGAGACCATCGAGTTCAACTACGACCCGCGCGGCCTGCTCGACAGCTACAGTCAAGCCACCGACCCCGCCACCCCACAGCAGGCCGGCACCGCCGCCACCTACAGCTA